>Ga0315274_10010228_pt1 | contig 13505 bp, 8 predicted proteins | sample YL17G02_20_MG_FD_203700 | JGI IMG/M metagenome (GOLD analysis project Ga0315274, IMG submission 203700) | Sediment microbial communities from Yellowstone Lake, YNP, Wyoming, USA - YL17G02_20 | ecosystem: Environmental > Aquatic > Freshwater > Lake > Sediment | place: USA: Wyoming | collected...
GTCTCCCACGGCGCCGCCCGCGACGGCTTCCTGTACTTGGAAATAGCGGGGGTCGAAGCGCAGCGTGAAGCCCACCATCAGCTTCACGTCCGCCTCGCGTGCGGCGCCGATGATGGCGTCGCAACCACGAAGCGTTGTGGCCAGCGGCTTCTCCACGAGCAGATGCACTCCGGCACGTGCCAGCGCCAGCGACGGCTCGACGTGCAGGGCATCCGGGAGGCAGACGCTAGCTGCGTCCGGACGCACCTCCTCGAGCAGCGCCTCCGCCGACTGGAAGCAAGGTGCTTCATACTGCCGTTCTGCCTGCTGCCGGCGAGCGGAGTCGGTCTCCACCATGCCGACAATCTCGCTCTCCGGCAGGTGCTGGTAGACCTGGGCATGCATCAGGCCCATTGTGCCCATCCCGAGCACTGCCACCCTCAATCGGTCCATGCGGGTCACCTCCCTATCTAGCCAGCATTCAGCCGCCCGATGAGGACGGCGGAAAGAGCGACAATGCCTTGCTGGATGGTCTCAGGAGGGAAGCAGAAGCCGCGGTTGTGCAGCGGCACCACCTCCCGCTTGGGGTCACCGCAGCCGACCTTCAGGTACAGTCCGGGCAGGCGTTCTGCCAGCCAGGCAAAGTCATCGCTCGTCATCGCCCGCTCCATCATTGGCACGACCGCGTCGGCACCCAACGCCGCCGCGACATCGGCACGCGCGCGCGCCGCCAAGGCGCGATCGTTGAGCACAGGCTTGATGAGTGGGCAGTACTCGAGCTCATAGGATGCCCCCAGTGCTTCCGTCACGCCGCGGAAGACCGCGCGCAGGCGCCGAGGCACGACCTCCTCCAGCAGTTGCCAGGAAAGGGCACGCACCGTAGCCGTGAGATCGACGCGGTCGGGGACGACGTTGCGCCGGTCGCCGCCGCGGATCGTGCCGACCGTGATCACCAAGGGCTCGGCAGGCGCCGTCTGGCGGGAGACGATGAGTTGGAGCATGTTCAGGATCTGGGCCACAGCCACGATCGAGTCGACTCCGTCATGCGGCATGGCCCCGTGCGCACTGCGACCTAGCACCCTGGCACGCCAGTTGGCAACGCCGGCCATGGCCGGGCCCTCCTCGATGCCGATGCGCCCCAAGGGCAGCCAAGGCCAGAGGTGCATGCCGTAGACCGCCACCAGGCCCGGGAGATCCAGTGCTCCCTCCTCAACCATGACCTGCGCCGCCGAAATGCCCGTGACGCCCTCCCAATAGGGACGGTCCTCGTCGTCCTCGACCAATGGCCGCTCCTCAGCCGGCTGGAAGATGAAGCGGACAGTGCCGGGAGTCTGCTCGCGAAGCTCACTCAAGACGCCCGCCACGCCCGCCGCTATCGCCACATGCGCGTCGTGCCCGCAGACGTGAGCGACACCCGGCGTGAGTGAGCGCCACGGTAACCCCTCGGCCTCCTCCAACGGGAACGCATCCATGTCGGCTCTCAGCGCGACGGCCGGCCCGGAGCCCCTTCCCACCAGATCCGCGACCACACCGGTGCGCGCCAGCCCGGTGCGTACGTCCAGGCCAGCTCGGCGCATCTCCGCCGCAACGATGCCGGCCGTGCGCGCTTCTTCAAAGCCGAGCTCCGGATGGGCATGCAGGTCGCGCTGGAGGGCGATCAGCCTCGCGGAATGGCGCTCGGCTGACTCGGTGATGTCACGCGTGATGTCGGCCACGGACTACCTCCAGCCCTCGCGCAAACGTTTCATTGCCCGGGGCAGGCGTATGAGCAGGTCGCTGGCGAGCACACCGGCCTCACCCAGCTCGCGGCGCGCCAGCTCGCCGGCCAGGCCGTGTATGTACACCGCGCAGCGCGCCGCCTCGTAGGCCGATAGTCCCTGCGCCAGCAACCCGGCCAGCGCGCCGCTCATGACGTCGCCCGTGCCGCCACTGGCAAGCGCGGGGTTGGCGAAGGGCGCGACGCTCACCATTCCGCCCGGCTCGGCGATCACCGTCATGGCACCCTTGAGAACGACCACGGCGCGCCAGTTGCGCGCTGCCTCCAACGCCGCCGCGATGCGATCGCGCTGCACCTCCTCCACGCTTACGCCGGTCAGCCGCGCCATCTCGCCGGGGTGTGGCGTCAGCACCGAGCCGGGGGGCAGTCGCTTCAGCCAGTCCTTGTGCTCGGCGAGGACGTTCAATGCATCGGCGTCCACAACAAGAGGCGGGAGGATGACGGCTCCGGACTGGGTAGCGCTGCGCCGGCGTTCAACAAAGCCGATGGCCGGCCGCGGCGCTCCCTCGCTATCCAGCAGCGCCTCGAGGAACTCTGCCACGGGCCGCTCGTGTGTCAGGCCCGGCCCGAGAAGAAGGGCGCCGTATTGCGCGGCGCTCCTCATGAGCACGGGGACGGCCGCGGCACCGACCACGCCCATCTCGCCAGGGAGCACCAGGCGCGTAGCTTCGGGGATGACCGAGTCGGCGCCGGCGAGCACTTGAGGAATGCTGGCAAGCGTGACCAGGCCTGCACCGGCCCGTGCCGCGCCGGCCGCCGCAAGCAGCGGCGCGCCCACGTAGTTGCCCGACCCGCCCACGATCAAGCAGGAGCCGAATGTCCCTTTGTGTCCGGCTACTGGCCGAGCCGGCAACAGCCGCGCTGCCGTCTCGGCGGTGAGCAGCTCCGGCTCGCCTGGCCCCGCCTGCACCATAGGCAGGCCGATGTCCGCGACGACAAGCTCGCCCACGTACTCGGCGCCGGGCATAAGCAAGTGGCCGCGCTTGGGCAGGCCCATGGTTACCGTCGCAACCGCGCGCGGCGCCAGCCTGTCGACCGCGCCCGTGGTCGCTTCTAGTCCTGACGGGACGTCGACCGCCAGCACTTTCAGGCGCTCCTTCCTGGGTGCTGTGGGCATAGCCGGGCGAAGGAGCTTCGCATCCGCGTTGTGCGATAGCTCCAGCGCCTCGGCCAGCACGCCGAGCAGCTCCGCGATCTCGCCGCTCACGGGCGGCCGAGCTCCGGTACCGAGCAGCGCATCCACCACCAATGACGCTTCGGCCAGCCAACCGCGCAGGTCTCCCAAGGCGCTCTCACTTACCCCGATGGCGTGGGGAATGCCCAGGGACACGACGGCCTGCCAGTCAGCGTCGTCTTCGGCTCGCGGCCGCGCCAGGTGTAGCCTGGCCTGATAGCCCCAAGTCGCCAGGTAGCGCGCGGCGACGAGGCCATCGCCGCCGTTGTTGCCCGGCCCGACCAGCACGACCACCGGCCCCGTGCCCTTGCCACCTAAGTGGTCTGCGGCTACGCGGGCGACGGCTTCCCCGGCTCGCGCCATCATCCGCGCGTAGCTGTTGCCGTGGGAATCAGCTTCGCGCTCGAGCGCCCGCATCTCCTCAGCGCTAACGATCTTCATGTCCGGTAATCCTCCCGCATCGCATCAACAGCCAGCGCAGAACTCTCTCAATGCCTCTGCGACGCGCTCCACCTCCGCCTCGGTCAGGTAGGGGTACATGGGCAGAGAGAGCACACTCTCCGCCAATCGCTCCGATACCGGGAAGGCCCCCGCGGCCAGGCCGAGGTAGCGGTAGGCCGGTTGCAGGTGCACGGGCGTGGGGTAGTGGATCTGTGTGCCGATGCCCTGCGATTCGAGGAACGATTGCAGGCCCTGCCGCTCTCGGCAGGCCACGACGTAGAGATGACAGACGTGCCCCTCCCTCCTACTTAGCGGCCGAACGCTCTCGCCGGAGATAGCAGCGTCCCAGCGCGCCGCGATGGCACGGCGACGGGCGTTCCAGCGCTCTAGGTGCGGCAGCTTCGCCCGCAAGATGGCCGCCTGCAGCTCATCCAGCCTACTGTTCACGCCGGCGGTCACGTGCTCGTAGCGGCGGCGCTGGCCGTAGTTACGCAGCATGCGACAGCGCTCCGCCAACTCGTCGTCGTCGGTCACCACGGCCCCGCCGTCCCCGTAGGCGCCGAGGTTCTTGCTTGGGTAGAAGCTGAAGCAGCCCGCCCGCCCAAATGTCCCCACCTTTCTGCCTTTGTAGGCTGCCCCGTGCGCTTGAGCCACATCCTCGACCACAGGGATGTCTGCCTCTTGAGCCACTGCCATAGTCGGCGCCATGTCGCAGGGACAACCATACAGGTGCACCGGCACGATGGCTCTCGTTCGTTCGCTCAGTGCCTCGCCTAGCCGCGCCGCATCGAGTGTTGCCGTCTCGGGGCCGACGTCCACGAAACGGGGCACGGCACCCAACATGCTTATTGCCGTGACCGTCGGCACCGCGGTGAAAGGCACCGTCACTACCTCGTCACCCGGGCCGACACCGCAGGCCTCGAGGGCGATGCGGATGGCGTCGGTTCCATTGCCGACGCCGACGGCGTGCCGCGCTCCGAGGTAGGCGGCGAACTCGCGCTCGAACTCCGCCACCTCTTGCCCGAGCACGAACCAGCCGCTCTCCAGCACGCGGGCGACGGCGGCGTCTATGTCCGTCTTGAGCTCGTGATACTCGCGGCTGAGGTCGCCAAAAGGTATCTTCTGGGTCAAAGGTAGTGCTCCAGGTGCAAGCGGTAGTAGGCCACGGTGCGCGCTAGGCCCTCGCCCAGGGGCACGATGGGCTCCCAGCTCAGCTCCGATTCGATCCTGCCATAGTTCCCGTAGTAGGAGCCGATGTCAATCGCCTTGCGGTCTTCCGGCCAGGGCACTAGCCGCATGCTACCGCCATGTTCGCCGGTGAGCATTTCGGCCAGTCGCTTGAGCGAGACCGGCTCCGGCGAGCCGAGATTGTACACCTGCCCATTGGCGGCATCGGAGGCGGCAACGAGCAGGAAGGCGCGCACGACGTCGTCCACGTAGTTGAAGTCACGCAGTTGGCTGCCATCGCCGTAGACCTGTATCTCGCGCCCCTGGACGAGCTGCCGCAGCCACCAACCGAGGAACGTCTGGCGCGCGTCCCTTATCCTCATTCCGGGGCCATAGGTGTTGGTCAGGCGCAGACTGGACGCGCGCAGTCCGTAGACGTTGTTGTAGACGATGTGATACCACTCACCGGCCATTTTGTTGACGCCATTGACGTCGGTCGGGTGCATCAGGTGGCGCTCATCTACCGGCAGGTAGTCAGGCTTGCCATACTGCTGCCGCGTGCCGGCGTAGACGAGCTTCACGCCCGGGTTGGCCTTGCGACAGGACTCAAGGATGGTGAGCTGGCTCCGGCAGTTTATCTCCAGGTCGGTGTAGGGGTCGTCCATTGAGTCCAAGTGGCTCACCTGTCCGGCCAGGTTGAATATGTAGTCCTGTCCCTGCACCAGGTATTTCATGCTGTGCTCATCACGCACGTCGGCGATGTTGACACGGATTCGGTCGGCGAAGGGAGCAATGTTGAACAGGTTGCCTCCGTACTGGGGGATGAGCGAGTCGATGACTAGAACCTTGGCGCCAAGCTCCACCAGCGCTCCCGCCAGGTTGCTGCCGATGAAGCCGAGACCGCCGGTCACCAGCACTTTGCGACCGTGGAATGCCTGCCTGAGGCTCTCGTCAGTCGCGAGTGTCATTTCCCAACCTCTACCTCCGCGATGAGCACGTAGTCGGAATCGCTTCCCGCGACCGGCAGGCGAGGATAGCCGGGGAGATCTGCGCGGTACAGCCCGGCGACCAGCCGGTAGTGCCCGGGTGGCACCCGGCCGGCCAGGTCCAGCACGTGCTCGTCCACGATGACCTCGCCGGGCAACCAGCCGGTCGTTGCCCGGGTTCCGGCCCCCGGCTGAGCATCGGCGCCCCGGACGACACTGCCATCAGGGGCGAGCAGGTGCAGGAACACCGTGTAGGCTTCGTCAGTGGGCTCGAGGCAGCGCCAAACAATCCGAACCACTATGCGGCCATCGGCGGGCGCTACCGCCCCCTCGACGTCGGCCCCCACCAGTTCGGCCGTCTCACCCAGCCTCGCCGCGAGAGGGAGCGATACCTTGGGCACAACGTAGGTGCGCTCGACACCGCCGACGAATACCTCACCCAGGTCGACCCGCCGCGTTTCCGGTGCGCCTCCTGACACGACCAGGCGCCAGGTACCTCTTTCGGCCTCCCGCGGCAGGCGCAGCAAGTGCCGATCGCGCAGGATGGCAGTCGCACGAACGTGCACGCCGGCCAGCACCGGCTGGTCGGCTAGGGCAATGCTCCCCCCTTCACTTTCGAGGTCGAAGCTGAGGTCGCCGGGGGTCGCGCCCGGGGCCACCTGCCACCAAAGCGATGCCTCGAACGTGCCTCCCGGCTGCAGAAGCCTCGGATCGACCGTGGTCCCGATCAGGGCCAAGCCTTTGCCAAAGTCCAGTGCCAGTCGCTGCTCCGGCGAGACGCAACCGGCCGAGCATGGTGCCCCCCCGACCACACGCACCTTCCCTGCCTCCAGCCTCCAGAAGGGCGTGCCGTCCGGCGGCAGCAGGAGCGTGAGAGGCTGGGCGGCATTCTCATACAGGCCAACCTGCAGCGACACCTGGCCGGGCGGCATGTCAGGAGGAACGGCGACCAGCAGCACCTGCAATACCCGATCGCCGACCCGCCAGTCGCTCGTGCTGTAGGTGAGAACGTCCACCTGGCTCCAGAGCAGTCCTTGAGCGTCTCTCAGATGGCCGAAGAATGAGAGGCTGTGCCCGCCGGGCGCTTGGGCCGTGACCGTCCATTCGACCACGGTGCGCAACTCTTCGCCAGGCGCGACCGACTCCGGCATGTGCACCGCCTCGACGGCCAGGGCCGGCGCTGCCCAAGCGGTGACGGCTTGCGCCAAAGGGACCGCCTCGCTTTCCGCAGGCGCCCCCAGCACCCAGGCCTCGAAGCCCTTCTCGAGAACGGGCGGGCCCGTGGCCTGGCGCGGCAGGTACGGCCGCAGGGCGTCCGCTGGAGGTCGCTGGCGAGGGAAGAACACCAGCGTTGGCTGGCTGGGAAGCACGAGAGAGCGCTGACCGTCGAACCAACGAGCGTCCGGCCGGCGGGTGAACCCCAGGTACTCGAAGGATTGGCGGTCCAGGTCCGCGGCGAACTCGGAGCTGATCATCACGGGCCCTGGCCATTCCGTCCGGCCGAGGTAGCGCGCGATCGTCGCCAGATCCGCCAAGTAAACGGCCCGAACCCCATCGTTCGCCGGCCAGACCAAGAAGTAGCCGCGCAGCGAGGCTGCAACCTCCCAGGCGACGACAAGCGCGAGCAGAAGGCCCGGCGCCAGTGCGGCGGCCGCGGCCCACCGTCTGGCGCTGGCGCCCAGGGGTCGCGAAAGGGTCGCGGCGTCCTTGCCGGCCATACCCCAGCCGCTCGCCCGCCCTCTGACCAAGCCCGCCCCTGCCAGCGCCCCCAATGCAGCCAGCGCGAATACTGCCGGCGCGGCCCCGACGGCGCGCAGCGACGACGGCGCGCTTCCGGTCACCAGGCTCGCCCCCAGGTTCACGCCCAGCCAGAGCAGCAGGAAGGCGTACGGCCCCTGCCTCCTCCGGCGAAAACAGACCAGGAGGCCGAGGTAGAAGAGCGCGCCCAAAGGCAGCGAGAACACCGGCCGGCCGGCGACGTTGTAGCGCCACTCCGGGTCGCCTGTGAAGGCGAACATGCCGAGTACTTTGGGCACGTTCTTCAACATGGGCACAGGATCACCCGATCGCAGCGCCAGCAACTCGGCGCTCAAGGCTCGCAGGCGCAGGCTCGCCTCGGGTACGCCGGCCACGTGCAGCGCCAGCGGCAGCCCGACGAGAGCTGCCAGTGCGGCAGCCAGCGCTAAGCCCGCCCCGCCGCTCCTATCCCGTCCCCAGAACAAGAGCCAGACGGCGAACAAGAGCACGGTGGCCGTCCCTAGCGCCGCTGATGTGTAGGTATAGAGGCTGAGCCCAAGCAGCCCGGCTCCTAGAAGCAGCCAACGCGCGCGGCGCTGTGCGAGCCAGCGCCAGAGGAAACCGTAGGAGAGGGTGAGCAGCGCCGGTAGCCAGATCGCCCGCAGTGAAACGCGGCTGTCGAGCAGGTGCCAGATCGAGAAGCTCATGAGCAAGCCGGCGAGCAATGCCACTTGAGGGCCAAACAGCCGCCGCTGCACCCATAGCAAGCCGGCAATCGAGATGAGCCCTCCCGCCACAGCGGGCAGTCGCAAGGCCAGGGCGTTGCGTCCGAAGGCGCCCATGGCGGCCGTGACCAGGTATAGGAAGAGCGGTTCGTTGCCGCCGTTTGCGTCGAAGAAGAGCGACCAGCGTCCGGCGAAGACCGATTCCGCGAAGACTGCGCCGAACACCTCGTCATGCTGTAGCCCGGGTGGAACATCGAGCAGGCCCGCCAGACGGAGCGCTGCGGCCACGACGAGTACCGCGCCGCCGGCCCAGATCCAGCGGGCACGCGAGCGCCCGTGTGGATCGGCCAATGCGGGCGGTTCGCGCTGGACTGGGCCAGTAGCGCTCGGCATGTCCGGCATTATAGGCAGCCGACGGAGTACGGGCCAAAGGGCTTTGACTGCCGTTCCTGACCCCACCTATAATGGAGGCGGCTTTACTCCTCGCGGGGGCGTGCTACTCCAGACAGATGCGCATAGGCATTGACGCTCGGCTGCTGCACTATACGAAGGCTGGTATCAGCCAGTACACCAGGAGGTTGCTGGAAGGCCTGGCCCAACTGGACGTACGGGAAGAGGTCATCGTCCTGCGTAGCCGCAAGAGCAGACCGTCGTCGCTCCCTCTCACGCACTTCCGCTCGGTGCCCATGTTCACCCCGCCACACGGCCGCTTCGAGCAGATCGGGTTGCGCCTCGAGATGCCAGGCCTCGGGCTGGACCTACTCCACAGTCCGGACTTCATCCCGCCCTTCCACCGTCAATTCAAGTCGGTGGTCACTGTGCACGATCTGGCCTTCCTTCTCTACCCACACTTGCTGACGCGCGAGAGCGCGCACTACTACGGGCAGATCGACCAGGCAGTGCGCAGCGCCGATCACATCATCGCCGTATCAGAGAGCACTAGGCGCGACGCTATCCGCCTGCTGGGGGTGGCCGAGGACCGGGTCACGGTGATACACGAAGCCGTGAACCCCATCTTCCGTCGCCTGGAGGACCAGGCCGCGGTCGGGAACGTGAGGACACGCTACGGGTTGCCCGGTACCTACGTCCTCTCCGTTGGAACCATCGAACCGCGTAAGAACTTACCCACCCTTTTCCGCGCTATACGCCGCCTGGTAGACCAGCACGCGGGGGACGTCGCCCTGGCCGTGGTCGGTGCGTGGGGGTGGCTCTACGACGAAGCGGTGCAGGTGTTCGAGGGGCTGGGGCTGAGCGACATCGTGCACTTTCTCGGCCACGTGCCGGAAGATGACCTGGTAGCCCTCTACAACGGCGCATCGGTATTCGCCTATCCCAGCTACTATGAGGGCTTCGGCCTGCCCGTGCTCGAGGCTATGGCCTGTGGCACGCCCGTCGTCGCCTCTGAGACCTCCTCGGTGCCGGAAGTGGTCGGTGACGCCGGCTTGCTCGTCTCGCCGCAGGACGACGAAGCGATCGCCGTCGCTCTCTGGCGCGTGCTCTCCGACGCCTCCCTACGCGAGACGCTCGTCCAGCGCGGGCTGCAGCGTGTGCGCGCCTACACTGTGCCGAGCATGGCTCAGCGCACCCTCGATCTATACCGCGCCGTTCTGCGGCTGTAGGCGCGCCGACGTGCGGGTCGCCTTCGTCGTCCAGCGCCTGGTGGAGCCACCCGACGCCGGCACGCCCATCCGCAACTTCAACCTCATCGCTCAGGCCGCGCGTCATCACCAGGTGCATGTCTTCGGCTTCACCGACGAGGCCAGATACCCGACCGCCCTTCGCGACTCGGGCGCGGTGCTGCATCTGCTCCCTTCGCCTCCCTCCCGCTCCCGGAGGGAGCGGCTGCGCACGATGCTGGCCTCACGCCGGCCGGACATGGCGATGCGCTCCCGTTCAGATGCGCTCCTGGGCCTCTTGTCCGGCACGATCGGCGACGTCTCTCCGGACATCGTCCAGGTACAGGCGCTTGACATGGCCTACGCCCTGCCTACTATCAGGGCATCGCTGCCATCCGCGGCGCTCATCCTCGACCAGCACAACGCCGAGTATGTGCTGCAGCGCCGCGCTCTTAGCCTGGACGCTAGGCTGCCGCGTCGGTGGCCCCAGGCCGCCTACTCGCTGGTGCAGTGGCTGAGGCTGCGTCGCTACGAGCGCGACGTCTGCGCCCTCTGCGACGTGGTTCTGGCCGTCTCCGAGGAAGACGTCGCGGCGCTGCGGGCTCTCAACTTCGGACGACAGATTGCCCTCGTCCCCAACGGCGTCGACTTGGAGTCGTACCGGGCCGTCGCGCCCTCTCCCGAGCTGACAGCAGCGCCGGGCCCCCACTTCGTCTTCCCCGGCAAAATGGACTTCCGCCCCAATGTGGACGCAGCCGCCTGGCTCGCCACGGCCATCTTCCCGCGCATCCGCGAGAGGCTACCCGGGGCTCGTCTCTGGCTCGTGGGCCGAGAGCCACACGAGTCGGTCGCGGCTCTGGCACGATTGCCCAACGTCATGGTGACCGGCGAAGTGCCGGACGTGCGGCCCTATCTCGCCGCCGCCGCGGCCGTTGTCGTACCTCTGCGTCTGGGGGGCGGCACCAAGCTCAAGCTGCTCGAGGCCGCCGCCTTGCGCCGGCCGCTCGTAACGACACCCATCGGTGCCGAGGGCTACCGCGAGGGCGCCGGAAGGGACTACCTGTTGGCGGAGTCAGCCGAGGGCCTCGCCAGCGCCTGCCTGCGAGTCGCCGGTGATCCTGCGCTGGCAGCCCGCCTGGCTGAGAGCGCCTATGCCCGAATGGCGCAGCCGCACGACTGGGCGCGGGTGTACGAAAGGCTGGAGGCAGTGTACGAGAAGGCGAGAGCGAGCTAGGCTGCTATCCCTCCGGCTGCTGGGGCGCCTCCTGCCCGCCCACTCGGGCGCGGTGTGCTGGCCGCCCCGGCTCCTCGTCCTGCGCCCCGACCATATCGGCGACCTGCTCTTTCTCCTTCCGGCGCTCGCGGAACTGCGGAGCTGTCTGCCTGAGGCGCACATCGCCCTGGCGGTGGGCCCCTGGGTAGCGCCCTTGGCCAGGCTGTGTCCCGATGTGGACGAAGTGGCCACGGTTCGCTTCCCCGGCTTCGGGCGTCGGCGCAATGCTAACCTGCTGGCCCCGTACGCACTGACCTGGCGCCTTGCTCGCTCCTGGCGCGGCCGCTTCGACCTCTGTCTGGTGTCGCGGCGCGACCACTGGTGGGGCGCCATGACGGCGGCGCTCGCTGGCGTGCCGCGCGTGTTCGGTTCGCGCACTCCTGAAACCGGCCCATTCCTCACTCGCTCGGTAGAGGATCTGGCGACCACACACGAGGTCGCCGCCAACCTGGCATTGGTGCGGCTGGCCGCCTCGTCCTTGGCCCGGCCATGCCCGGCAGAGCCGCCGACGCCGGTCTCACACGCGCTACGCCTGCCGCTGCCAGAAGCCGTCGAGCAGAGCGCCCGCCAGTGGCTAGAGCGCAACCTCGGGGTCGGTGACGGGTTCGTCTGCATCCACCCGGGAGCGGGAGCGGTGAACAAGGTCTGGCCCGCGACTCGCTACCAGTCCCTGGTGCGTGCGCTGGCTGACGAGACCAAGCGCCCCCTGTTGGTGACCGGCAGCCCGGTCGAGGCGGAATTGGTGTCGCTTGTAGCGTCGGCGACGCCCGCTGCCTTGCCTGCGCCGGGGGAGTTCAACCTGCCGGCTCTCGCGGCAGTCCTCGGGCGAGCGGCTCTTGTCGTGGGCTCGGACAGCGGTCCTTTGCACATGGCGGTGGCGCGCGGCACACCTACAGTCCACGTCTTCGGGCCGGCCGACCCCGCCAGATTCGCTCCTTGGGGCCCCCCCGAGAGGCACATCGTGCTCACCGCGAAGCTTCCCTGCCGGCCCTGCGGCGACCTCAGCCACTGCCGGCTGGCGGAGCCGCTCGCCTGCATGAAGTCGGTCAGCGTCGATCAGGTGCTGGCTGCCTGCCGCTCACTCCTCGCTGCCCAGGCCTGAACGGCCCTCCAGATAGGCGGGAGGCAGGCCACTGCCGACTACGTCCCAGGGTAATGGCTCACCGACCTGCCTCGGCCCGACCGCCCCTTTTATGTCAACGCCGGCGCGCTCGATGGCCGAGAGCAGCCCCTTCCGGCCGAAGTCGCCCGTTTGGACAAGAGCCAGCCCCGCCCGCTCATCGCCACGCGCGAACAGAGCCTGCAGCAGCGCCCAGCGCGGGCTATCCGCGCGCACCTGAACGCCGCTGCCATGCAGCTCAGCCTCGAACCGCCTCAGCCGCGCCTCCAGCTCCCCGACCGGCGCGAATGGCTGCCACTGGAAAGGAGTGTTGGGCTTGGGCACGAAGCAGGAGACGTTGGCCACGAGCTTGCGGCTGAAGACCTCTCGCACCTGCCGCACAAGCTCGGCCGCCGCCACGACATCGTCCTCGGTCTCGCCAGGCAGGCCGATCATGAAGTAGAGCTTGAGCTCCTTAAGGCCGTGCTTCTCCGCCAGTGCGGCGGCGGCCAGTACGTCTTCGTTGCTAAGGTCCTTGCCGATTGCCTGGCGCAGTCGCGGGCAGCCGGCCTCCGGCGCGATCGTCAACGTGTCGTTGCCGGCGGCAATCAGGTCGCGCATCAAGTCGTCGTCGAGGCTATCGGCTCTGAGCGAGGAGACGGATACCCTCGCGCCGGCATCGAGCAAATGGCGCAGGACCGGGCGCAGACCGCGGGTGTCCGAGAGCGACGGCGCCAGTAGCCCAATGGTGTGGCCGGCGTCCACACCCTCCATCGCCATCTCCAGCACCTTGTCCGCAGAGCGCTCGCGAACCGGACGGTAGACGTGCCCGGCCAGGCAGAAGCGGCAGCCACGCGCGCAACCGCGCGCCATCTCCACCAAGTGCATGCCGGCGAACTCGGTGAATCGCGTCCCCACCACGGTGCAGGTGCGCCAGTCATCCAGTCGCTTCGTCCAGCGCCTGCTCACCGCACCTGGCTGCCGGTGCCGGCTCGGCACGTACAAGCCGGGCACTTCCGCCAGCACCTCGGCCGGTTGCTCCGCTTCGAGGGCCTGCCAAAGCGCATTGGCCAGATCGCCCGTCGCCTCCTCCAGCTCGCCAATCAGCACGGCGTCGACGACGGGCGCCATCGGCAGGGGGTTGGCCGAGACCGCCGGCCCACCGGCGATCACCAGCGGCCTGCCCTGCCGCTCCGCCGCCAGCGGGGGAATGCCGGCGTCCTGCAGGATGCGCACGACGTTGGGGTAGTCGAGCTCGTAGGAGAGAGAGAAGGCGATGACCGGGAAGTCCCTCAGAGGGCGCTGCGACTCGAGAGAGAGCGCCTCGATGTCTCCGCCCGAAGATCGGCCGAGGTTGAGGAAGGCGCGCTCGCAGACGACGTCGCCGAGGCCGTTGAGGAGGCCATAGACGGCCTGGAAGCCGAGGCTGCTCATGCCCACGAAGTAGGCGTTGGGGAAGACGAGCGCCAAGGGCAGCCGCCCACCCCACTCCCTGACGACCGCCCCCTCTTCCTGGAGCAGCAGCCGCCTC
>Ga0315274_10010229_pt1 | contig 13504 bp, 19 predicted proteins | sample YL17G02_20_MG_FD_203700 | JGI IMG/M metagenome (GOLD analysis project Ga0315274, IMG submission 203700) | Sediment microbial communities from Yellowstone Lake, YNP, Wyoming, USA - YL17G02_20 | ecosystem: Environmental > Aquatic > Freshwater > Lake > Sediment | place: USA: Wyoming | collected...
CAGGACTCGGACCAGGACCCGGACCAGGACCTGAACCCGGACCAGGACTGGGACCAGGACTCGGACCATGACCAGGACCAGGACTGGGTAGCCAGCGAGCCGGCATACAGGATGGTCATCTTGTCCTCCTTGCCTACCAGGACCAGGAATGGGACCAGGACTCGGACCTGGACCAGGAATAGTCGTAGATTCCAATGCGGTTATCGTGGGCCATCGTCCTCATCATGTCCGGGAGGATGTCCTTGAACGGATGGGTCAATGCAATGTCGCTGGTCGGGTTATCTGCTATCTCGGCCACAACAATCTCCTTACACGCTGTCTTTTCCATATTCATCATATCATCCCCACCGAGGCTTGTCAAGGGCGAATATGATTTTGTGCTTAGACAAATGACAGGCGCTGTATGATTATAATAAGGTTTATTTTACGCGCATCTGGTTATAGGAGCTAAGGTTATGGAAGAACCCCAACAGCAGTCCCCGAAGCTTGACCTCTCGGATGGCATCGTCGTCATCGGGATGGACCCTTCCTCTTATAGGAACTGCGGCTGGTCCGTCGTCAGGTTCAAGAACGGCAAGCCAGAACTCCTGGCCAAGTTCACCCAGGTCCTGACACGACCAGAGGCGGACTTTGGCCGGCTGAGGGACGTATACGATTCCCTCCAGAAGACCATCCAGGATCACAAGGCGTTGGTCTTGTGCGTCGAGCGCTCCATGGGCGGGGGGCTGATGTTCGTGAGGAACAACCTCTCCGAGACGGTCGGGGCCGCCAAGCTGTGCTGCCATGACAACCAGGTCAAGGTTCATGAGATATCCCCCTCCCACCTGAAGAAAGTAATCGCCGGCCATGGCAAGGCCAAGAAGAGGCACATCAAGGCCAACATTGTAGCGACCTTCGGCCTGGACAAGGCCGGCCCGGAGCACGAGTGCGATGCGACGGCCTTTGCCCTGTGCTACCTGATAGACGCGGGCTGGACGGGCTACGAGATAAAGGTTCCGTTCTCGAAAAACCCGAAACCAATGTCAGGAGCCCTCGTAATAAAGGGAAAGGTTCCATCCAGCAAACCGCCGAAATCAAGGACGGGGAAACAAGGAGACCAAGATGTCCCTAATCCAAAAGATAAAGTCCAGGCGGGTTGACGACCTGATCAACGAGGGCTACAGGACCGTCCTGACCGGGACCCTGGGGGCCGGCAACGACCAGCCCGTGATGGGCATCCCCAACACCAAGGCGGTCATCATTACGGGATACGTCCTCTCCGCCCACATGGGGACGCCCCTGGTCACCATGACCCTCAAGTCCCCGACCCAGACCAACGTCATGTTCCTGGGGTACGTCTCGGCTACGGCGCCCATCAACAAGACGTACTCGGCGGCGGACTGGATTTACGGGGAGCTGTACCAGAGCCTGCTGATCTCCACCACCGCGGCCGTTACCTATACCATAGACGTCCGGGTCATCAGCCCATCGATCCCGATAGGGTACATCGAGGGGGATGGGGCCAAGGGCCACACGGCGCCTCACTTCGCGGACGAGAACGGCCGGAAGAGGGGCCAGACCGACCCCATCAACGACAAATAAAAGGATAAATCATGAGCCAGTTCAACAGTTTGTCCCCGGAGTTCCGGGACTCCCTCCGGAAGGCTATAGACAACATGGCCAAGAAGGCCGAGGAGAAGAAGGCCGCCTGCGGGGGCTGCCCGGGCATGAATGGCATGGGATCCCCGGACAAGGAGTCCAAGATAGGCGAGGTGCTCTCGAACATAGGCCGGTTCAACGACCGGGTCATCAAGGAATGGCTGTACTCGCTGGACGGAGAGTCCCTGGAGGAGGTCGACAACTTCTTCAAGGAGATCAACGACCTCAGTGCGACCGAGCTGGTCCTGCTGATGAGGGCGAGCGGGGCCCCCTGCCCGTGGAAGCTCATCGCGGACATGTTCACGATGGCCGAGAAGGCCCAGGCAGAGACCCAGGGGCTCCAGGGGGCGACGGGAGTCTAGCATGGACATATTAGGCAAGGTCATAAAAGAATTCCTCCGACAGAACCACGAGAACAGCGTCAAGAACGCGCTCGGCCTGGCAGGGCTGCTTCAAAAAGAGGGCCTGAAACAGGGCCAAATAGAAGAGATGTTATGCGCCAGCGAGTTTGAATCCAAGATCGTCTCCGAAGCAATGGGCCGCCTCTTCCCAAAGGGGGCCGAATGAAATGGTACGCGGGTCGTTTGACTAAGATGGCGGCCGGTCCCCCGGCCTACCTGATCGAGAGAATCTCGGACCTCCGCAACGCCTCCGACGTGTCCAAGACCGCCCCGGGCGTCGCCAGGTCATTGCTGCGGGAGATAATCGCCCAACTGGAGTCCCATAACGACAAGGAGTTCGCCGCGAAGCTGGCCCAGGCCGAGCGCAAGATGCTTGACAGTCCCAAGATGGCCAGGGAGATAATCATCCAGGTCGTCTCGGCCATGCTGGAGGCCCGGGATGTCTTCCAGGAGGAGGCCAAGAGGCCCCAATGGCGGAAGCGGAAATAAAGTCCCAGGCCCCCAACATCGAGGCCATCGAGACCCCGTCCAACCCCCTCTCCCGGCTGATAAGGGCCGAGATGCCCGACGGCGCCATCGTGCGAAAGAACAAGTGCAAGCTCTGCAACTCCCCCTTCCGCGACGACGCCGAGAGGATGTACGAGGAGGGCAAGCCCCATGCCGACATCAAGAAGTTTCTGGACGGCAAGGGCGAGGTCTTCACCATCTGGGCCATCATGAACCACCTGAAGGCCCACTACCAGGACGCCTCCCGCCTGGTCCGCCTCTCCGAGTACATGGACAACCTGGCCGCCATCCGGGACCGGCGCCAGTCCCGCCGGCAGATGATCGAGACCACCATCGACATCGGCCTGGTCGAGCTGGGCCGGATCCTCCCCATGCAGACCAACAACGACATGCTCAAGGAGGACAAGCGGGAGGACATGATCCTCCGGATCATCAACAGCATCCGCGAGGGCGAGAAGATGCTCATGGGCATGGAGAACGCCGAGGAGGAGATCAAGGCCATCCAGCAGAAGTTCGTCGCGGTCTGGAAGGCCAAGATCGAGTCGGCCAAGGACGACGCGGAGCGGGAGATCTTCATCGGGATGTTCAAGGACTTCAGGAGGATGCTCCAGTCCTCGGAGGGCCAAACATGACCCCCGTACTCGCTACCGGGGCGACCCATGGGCTGACTCGCTCCTACGACCAACGTTCCAGCCGGTCGTCATCATGGAGCCAGTCCGTGACCCTCTCCTTCTCCTGGAAGCATGTCCGCTCAATCCCTGGCCCTGGATCGTTCTCGTGCTCCCTCGCCTTTGTCGACAATGGGATGGGGCGCCCGGCGGCGGGATACTCGGATGGGGAAACGATGGGCCTCCTGGCGGACCGATGGGCGTCCTTGGGGTCCAGGTCAACGTCCTGGGGGGCCCCGTCATGATGACCGTCCTCGAGGCGCGGTCCCGCCTGGTTGACATCCTGGGTCCCAAGCCGACCGACCTATTCGACCGGCACCTCGACGACTTCATGTGCTGCGTCAAGTCCTGGGCCATGACCGACTTCAAGACCAGCGCGGGCGAGGTCAAGGAGAGGGTGGAGAACATCTCCCGGGGCATCATCGCGGAGTCGATCAAGATGTTCCTGGCCATCAAGTACGGGGACGAGACCGGGGCCTTCTCCCTGAACATGTCCGGCAACGGCCTCGCCTACGACGCCGACATGAACGAGGTCGTCGAGATAAAGGAGATGCGCCGCCTCCAGGCCGAGATCATCGAGTGCCTGGTGGAGAAGGCCATGGAGCAGTTCTCCAAGGGCCGGGCCCTGGGCCAGTCCATCCTCGACCGGGCACGGAAGTTCGTCGACGACCGGAAGAAAGGGGACGCCCCTCGCGACTACGCCCAGAGGCCGCCCCTGGAGCAGGCCGAGATTGAGGCCCTGAGGCTGGAGCGCAGGCTTCCCCGCCTCTCCAAGGAGGAGGGCGACAGGCTATCCGTCCTGTACCAAACTTTGGGGAAACTCTCGTGAGATGGAATATTGTCAGGAAGGCCTGGCAGTTGGCTCGTGACAGGTTCCCTGACGTCAGGCGCCTGTTCGTCGACGTCCCCTCGCGCCTGGCGCCCAGGGGGGAGATGGCCATAATCGACCTGGACAAGCCCAAGGAGCCGCTCTCCAGGATATCGTTCCAGGTCCAGCCCTCCTCGGAGGGCCCCTCCCTGCTGATGTCGCTGGGCGATGAGCAGTCTACGATCAGCCTCCCCAGGGGCGCCTCCCGGACGTACGGGACGCCATCCCGCCGGGAGGCCCTGCGGGCCTCCCGGGACCAGCTCCTGGCCGCCAGGTACGGGGATGAGGCCGAGCTGGCGGAGGCCAGGGAGCTGATGGGGATGGACGGCACCTTCAACCTCAGGCTGGCCAGGTCGGGGAAGCGGAAGTTCAAGGACTACGAGAGGGTCAGGATACTGGACCCGAGGTCGATGCAGTTCCAGGAGCTCGGTCAGGTGATGACCTCCCGGCGGGAGAAGGACCAGCGGTTCTACCTGGTCCTGGTTGATGGCTCCAGCAAGCCCCAGTGGTTCCCCGACGACTTGGTCGGGCCCAACCTGGCGGGAGTATCCCCGGATGACTAGCGCCAAGGAATTTTTGGAGAGGATGCGGGGGAACAGGGCCCGCATAGCGGGGCGGGACCTGGCCTTCCGGCATTACCAGGAGGCGACCGGCGCCTCGAGGGAGGACGCCGAATCCTTCTACGAGGCGGCCAAGGCCGGCTTGGGGCGTCATTTCCCGGTATTGAACATCCCCCTGGAATCCCTGCCCGACTTCCTGGCCGGCCGGCCACTGGCCACGTTCAACCTGGCCTGGAGGCGGGCCGAGAAGGCGATCGGCTGCGAGGGCCTCGTCCTCTCCCATGGCATCGCGACCAGCAAGCCCCATGGCGACCGGTCCCTGGGGGCTTGCAGCCTGGTACTGGCATCCATGCCGCCGTCCTTCTCCATCGCCGGCGGGGTATCCAGGATACTGGACCCCAACGACCATTGGTTCGATCCCAACCTGGATGATGTGACGTACGACTCGGAGGGCGTCGGAGAATGCCGGGTCGTGACCGCCATCCTGGGCCTGGGCAGGGCGGAGATGATGGCCGGTCCGGGCGTCGCGCTACGGTCCCTGCTGGAGGGCGACCTCGACAAGGGCTCCTGCCCGTTGTTCATCCTCTCGGAGGTCAGGCCATCCGACGTCTCCCGCCTGGTGGTAAACGACGAGGGGCAGGCCCTGGCGGCCAGGGACGTCCTGGGGCTGGCGGGCAGGCTGATCCCGGTGTTGATCGAGCATGAGAGGGCCGCGCCCCCGCCCCTCAAGAAGAAGGGGGACGAGACGAGACCCGTCGCGGCCCATTCCAAGTACTTCGTCGTAGGGGACCGGGTCGTCGTCAAGCCCATGGCCTCCCAGGCCTCCAGGGGCGGGGCGATAGCCGAGGTCGCCGACGGCAAGGTCGTCGTCCAATGGGACGATGACGCCAGGACCATTTTCGACGCGACCGAGGCGCTGATGAGCCTGATGCGGGAGCCCAGGACGGCCGCCCCCAGGCCGGGCATGGTCGTGTACTCGCTCCCCTGGCTGGACGACCAGTCCATCGAGGTATTGTCCCAAGTCGGGGTCGACCCGGTTAGCCTCTCCTCCTTGGTGTCGCACTTCATCCCATACTCCGACAAGCAACAGGGATGGGAGCACGAGTTGACGAGCGCCCTTTCCTCCCTGGGGATTCGCCCCAGGAGGGTCTCCGGCCACGTGCTGGACGACAAGAAGTTCAAGAAGGGTGCCTGGCTGGAGGCAAGGCTGCCGTTCAACAACCGGCTCGTCCTGGACATCCAGCCTGGCAAGGTGACGATCAGGGCTGGGGCGGCCGACGAGTATGTCTCTCCATTCCCGGGATATTTCTCGCCCGAAGACTAAACCCAAGCACTATCCAATATCATTGATTGCGGAGACGACGCGATGTTAGATTCCTTTGGCCGTCCCGACTGGGACGACTGGTTCCTGGCCATGTGCTACCTGATAGCGAGGCGGTCCATTGACCCCTCGACGAAGCATGGCTGCGTGGTGGTCGCCAAGGACCATACCGTCCTGAGCCTCGGCTACAACGGCCCGTTGCGAGGAAGCGATGACAGCAAGATCCCGCTGACCAGGCCCGAGAAGTATGATTGGCTGTTGCATTCCGAGGAGAACGCGATCATCAACGCGGCCAGGAACGGGACGTCGCTGATAGGCTCGACCTTCTATGTCACCGGGTTCCCCTGCGAGCGATGCCTGCGGGGGATGATTGGCGTGGGCGCCGTTCGGATAGTATGCAGCGACCAGGCATCCGTGATGATCAATGACCATAACCGGGAGGTCGTCAAGAAGATGCTGGAGGGTCGTCGAGACGTAATCTTTGAGCACAAGTCGAACGCCGGCTCGACCGAGGTCTTGCAACAGACGATAGGGCAAACGGCCTGGTTACAGCGAGCCGCTCGGCTTTAGCGGATTTGCGCCGAGGGGTTGCTGCGCCAAATATACGCACTGGATAACTGGTACAAAAGACAAAAGAATCCCTTGTTTGAGGTTGGACAAAAATGAAGAACATCATCGAGGTTGACGGCCGGGTAAAGACCAAGAAGCCGGAGGAGCTGGTTGACTTGCCCGTGGTCGTCCGCATCAACAAGATCGACGCCGAGGAGAGCTTCAAGGTCTTCTCCGAGGAGTTTAACAAGGCCTGCAACAACCTCCAGCCCGTCATCCCGATCATCGTCGAGTCCTATGGCGGGGCCGTCGACACGGCCATCGCCATGGGCGACCTGATCCGGACGGCATCCAAGCCCGTAGCGACCATCGTCGAGGGCAAGGCCATGTCGGCGGAGGCCTTCCTTTTTACCTTCGGGGCCAACGGCCATCAATACATGGGGCCCAACGCCAGGCTGATGATCCACGAGGTCGCCTCGTGGGTCCAGGGGAAGGTCAACGAGATCAAGGCGGACGCCGCCGAGACCGACCGGTTGAACACCCTGGTCCTCGCCATCATGGCCAAGAACTGCGGGAAGCCGGCCGACTACTTCCTCAAGCTGATCCACGAGAAGAACCACGCTGACTGGTACCTGACCCCGGCCGAGGCCAAGAGGCACAACCTGACCAAATCCCGGAGATGCGGATCAAGATATCAGTAGGATACAAGTTTGGAGGATCTGATGCCCACTAATTGGAATTATACCGCCAAGATCATGGGAAAGCAGGTCCGGGGGATGGTCATGGCCGAGACCGAGGCCGAGGCCAGGACCCGCCTGCTGGACATGGGCATCGAGGTCCAGGAGGTGTTCATGGAGGGGAAGCCCAATCCCAACCAGGCAGGTGGCCTCGCCCCATCACTGCCTCCGATCCTCTCCGGGACGCCCCAGGAGGTCCCTCCAACCCAGGAGAGCCAGGCGAGGATCGAGCAATCCATTGAGGCCATGAAAAATACCAGCGAGGTCGCCCACTCGGTCGCTCCCAAGGAACTGAGGTCGGCCCCGGCCAAGGCGCGGGTTGATGGCAAGCGCAGGCAGAGCATCCTACTGGACGAGTTCCCGCAGGTCAGGGCGCAGGCGGAGGAGCTCCTGTCCTCGCTCAATGGGGTTGTAGCCCACGCGAGGATGTGCGTCGACGCCAAGGGCAAGATCAAGATACTGCTGGTCGTCGAGCACGACGTCAAGGCGGGATGAAGATCGTACCGGTGAGCTACCAACGAATGAATTCGTTGGCTTCCCCATTCATTGACCCGGACTTGCTGGTCAGTTCCTGGTCCAGAGGACCAAGAATGACGCTAGTAGAGGCCCAAGTCTCCCGGGGCTTGACTTCCCTATGCTCCGTAGGTAGAAAGCCTTTGGATCCAGAAAGCCACTGGATTTTACCCAGCCCAGCAAAAAGGGTTCTTTTCAGGGCTGGAACCGCCCAAATCCGAGTTGTCAAAGAACTGGAGGTCGGGGGTTGAACATGAGGAAAGAAGCCCAGAAGAGAAAGGTTAGACTTATTCTGTCGGACGGAACGGTCGAGGACTACAGAGAGGAAAAGCCATGAAGAGATGTTTGTCAGTCGTCCTGTCGTCCCTCGTCCTCTTGGCCGCCCTGTCGGGCTGCGGCGGGGCGAGGCGGGTCAGCAGGGAGACCAACCAATTGACCCGCATGTTCCAGAAGCAAGTAGAGGCCGGCAAGACTACCCGGGCGCAGGAGCAGGCATACATCAAGTCGGTCTCCGACGTCGCCTACCAACTGGATCGTGCCATCCGAGGGACAAAGGCAGCGGACCAGACTAGGCGGGAGGTCGAGACCCTGGCCAACAACCTCAAGCTCAACGAGCCGCTGAACCTGGACAAGCCGGATCCCGTCCCCATCCCCTAGCGAAGGGAGAAACAACCATGCTTGTGCTGACGACCAAACAGGCCAAGATGGTCGCTCGAAAGATGGCGAAGATGGACTTGTCCAAGGAGGCCTTGGCACTCGCGAATGCGATTAAGGCCATGCGAGATGAGCGCCGATTAACGGAAGAACAATTACCTCGTTGCGTCAAGAAAGCCTCGCCCCTTCAGGGGCAGAGGATGAATTGACGCCAGTACGAATCATATCGCCAGTCTTGCCCCTGTCAAAATAATTCCCGGATTCTTGAAGGAGTACAATCCCTTTAGGGGTTGCGGAGGGTCACACAGGCGCGTGATCTGTTAGATATTTGCTGCCTTGCATTTTTTCTCTCCTAGACCAGCATCCCGATCAATACCTTCAGGGCGTCCGGAGCCAAAGTCTTCAAGAAGAACTGCTCGAGGGCGGCCAGGAACTTTTCCCTGTCATCGGTGTTCTGCGAGAGGCCCTGGGCGTTGGCGTTCATCCTGTCAATGATGTCTTGCGCCGTCATCCTGGCGAGCAGAAGGTTGAACGCCTCCTCGTCCTTCTTCTCGTGGACCAGGAGGAGGAAGTCCCGGAAGGCCTCCTTGCCGACCCTGGCGAGCAACGCCTGGTTGGCGACGAAGAACAAGATGAGATCCTTGGTAACCTGCAAGATGATGGTCTGGTTGTTGAGGATGACGCTAATCTTCCCGTCGGGAGCGGCTTGCAGCCGGGAAATCAAGTCCTCGACCCATGTCATGACAGTCTCTCCTTGCTTGATGTTAAATTGGGCCGATGAAGGTTGTTCTCCTTGCACAACCCCGTAGCATTAAGCTCAAGGATTGGTCCGGGAGAATGAAGAATGCCAGCGATCAAGACATACGCTACCCACTTCTGCGGCGTAGGGGGCGCCTGTTGGGGCCTCGAGCAGGCCGGCCTGAAGTGCAAGATGGCCATAGACTTCCTGGACTATGCCGTCGAGTACCGGGAGAGGAACCTGGGCCATCGGGCCCTGCTGATGGACATCGCCGAGTACGAGCCGAGCCCGGGGGACGCGGCCGACCTGCTCTGGACCAGCCCGCCCTGCCAGACCTACAGCACGGCGAGGGAGAGGGCCTTCGAGAACAAGGACGACCGTCGCAACTACTTGTTCCTCAACTCGGTCCGCTACGCCAGCGCCCTCAAGCCCATGTTCGTCGTCCTGGAGAACGTCACTGGCGTCATGACCCACGAGTCCGACGGGCATGGCGGCGGGACGCTGGCGAGCATGAAGCACGCCTTCGAGGAGATTGGCTACCACGTTGAGATCAACGTCCTCAACTCCCTGTATTACGGGTTGCCCCAGGACCGGGAGCGGGTGTTCCTCGTCGCCTCCCTGGATGGCGAGGAGGGGTTGATCCCCATCGAGCCCCGGATGAGGGACAGGCCCAGGTTCGGCTCGATCATGGAGCCATGCTCGGTCGACCATGCCTGGGGGGATGAGACCTACCGGACGGCCCTCAACAAGGTCGGCAAGCTGGTCAAACTGCATGGCGAGTTCAAGATAACGGTAGTTGGCCCGGACGACGTCCTACCGACCGTGACGTGCGGATGGGGCGGCGGCGCGACGAGGAAGAAGATCGCGATCATCGACAAGACCCGGGATGGCCTGGCGTTCCTGAGGCATCCGACCCTCAGGGAGGGCATCCGGGCCCAGGGGTTCCCGGAGGGCTGGCAGTGGCCCGATAGCGAGAGCGAGGCATGGGTCCTGGTCGGCAACGCCGTCTCCTCGCCGGTCGCCAAGGCGTTGGCCGAGCACCTCAAGCTTGTGGCGGCGGGAAAAAGCCCGCCGGCCAAGAGGAAGCTCTGCGGGAAGCGCATCCCCGAGTACGTCGAGAACTGCGGCGCGGAGATGATGATCCCGGAAATCTTCAAGGTCGAGGAGTGATCGCCATGCCTGTCCATGGGGGCGCTTCATGCCATGTCCCTGGTCCTGAATTACTTATGGTCAATTGGAAACTGGTTTCCTTCATCCTGGTCTTGGTCCCAATTCGTTCCTTGTTCCGGGTCCTGGTCATGGTCTGCGCAATCTAGTTTTGAAAGGGAAGGATGAGATGTTGGAGATTGTCCCCGGCAACTTGCTCGACGCCCAGGAGCAATACATAACGCATCAGGCGAACTGCGTCACGAGCCGGGCGGCGCATCTCGCCGCCGCCATGTTCAGGAAGTTCCCCCATGCCGACATCTATTCCGGGCGAGCCAAGCACGACAAGCCTGGGACCATCATGATCAAGGGCGATGGCCAGGGCGAGAGGCTCGTGATCGCCATGCTGGGCCAGTACTTCCCGGGCAAGCCGAGGTATCCTGACAGCAAGCTGGACGGGTACTCTGCTCGCCAAGGGTACTTCCAGTCCTGCCTGGACCAGATCCTGGCATTGAACCTCGACAGCATCGCCTTCCCAAATGGCGTAGGTTGCGGGGCGGCAGGAGGCGACTGGGCCATCTACCTCAAGATGATCGAGGGGTTCGCATCAAGGACGAGCGCCAGGGTAGCGATTTACAAGCTGGAGGATTAAATCATGGAGATCAACAAGTGCTGGGGCGGGTTCGGCCTGAGCCATGAGGCGATCTTGGCAAGCCGCGCCCCAGGGGCAGTGGTTAGGCGGCGCAAGCACAATGATGTATGATGCTCTCGAGTAGTTGGCTCTTTGAAAACTTGGATAGGGGTTCCCTGGAGAAATCCTTCCAGGGGTAAAATCCTATTGGTTGGGAACTAACGACCCAACATGGATTCTAATTCTCCAACAAGATGGGAGGCTGAAAGCGCTACCATCCCTGCTACCAAACCCAGGACACAAGTTCCTGGAGGCAGAGAGCTTGGAGGCTCGAAACAGTTGGCCGCGCCGCAAGGCGCGGCGCGAGGACTGGGCAGGTCCTCCGGGGAGGGACATGGAAGCAATCATGTCCCAGCGAACCGAGAAGCCGCACCCCTTCAGGGGTGGCGGAGTGTCACTGCTAATAATAATAGAAGGCCGAGGCCATCGTCGCGGCCCGGCCGTCAACCCCCCTGACCATGACGTCCACTACCCCGGCGACATGCGGCGGCGTCAGGCAATTGATGGTCCTGGAGTCAACCACGTTGACGTCGATCGCCGGGACGCCGCCGAAGAACGCCATCGACCCGGACGAGAAGTTGTCCCCCAGGACGCTGACGAGGGTCTTGCCGACGGATGGGCCGAGGGGGCCGACAGGCTGATGCCCGCCCGCGTTGGAGTTGACCCCCGTTATAATGGGGTCGTCATACTTCAATGGGAACTCTTGTTCTTGGGATTTAAGGAAGAGTATATCCATCCCATAATAATAAAGCCGCCCGGTCATCGGGAACAACTCCCGGATCCCGGGATACTTCCGGCTGCCGGAGAGTATTATCTGCCGGACGTTCCACTCGTTAAGCAGGTCTACCACGGCGTCGACGGGCAGGCCCTTTGGCCGGGGATTCTCGACGGCGTTCCCGACGTCGAACTGGTTGGCGACCAGGACGACCATGCTGCCCGCGGCGAGGATGACCTGACTCTCCCAGGATATGGACTCCCGGGACGTAGGAGGGAGAGGGCAAGCCCCATGTATCTTGGCATCGCAGTTCTTGTACAGGGGGGCCGGCAGGAGCCGGGTCTCCCTCGAGCTGAGGATGACCCCCGTCTTTCCTTTGGCGGCCAGGGCGAGCCTGGCGCCATCCAGCATCGCGTACACGTCGCCGTAGTTGGGACCAGAGAGGACGATGACCTCGCCCAGGTCGGCCAGAGAGATATCGTCGAAGAACTCGGTCGGGGTCATAGGGGACTCTCTATGAGGAGACCATCAGGTTCCCGGTCGACAGCACCCGGACGTCGTTGAACGAGGAGAACTCGCCAGTCCCGTACTGGAAGAAGACGTTGCCGTCCTCGTCCATCTTCGTAACCCTCCCTCGCCCGACCATGTCCGCGTAGGTCTTCTCGACCACGACCGGGTTGCCATCGGAGTCCAGCCGGACGTCCGAGGCGTAGGTCCCGTCGGAGGTCAACTGGTCGTAAACGACCCGGCCGGACGCCTTCTCGACCATCTTGACTCTCCCCCGGTACTTCTTGACCTCGTCCAGGTCCGAGGAGACCGACGTCTGCGTCGTCGTCGTGGTGGTCGTCGTAGTAGTGGTCGTCGCCGAGGGGGCCGAGGTCACGGTCGAGGATGACTGGGCTGACTGGATCGTCGTCCCGGACCCCAGGGACTGCGTCATGGACTCGGCGGATTGAGAGGCCGTCGGGGGCGGGTTCTCGTCGCTGGCTATCCCGGCCACGACTATGTACCGGTCGTTCATCTCCACCGCCGCCCCCAGGGTCAGAATGGAGAAGTCTACGGAGTTGTCCGAGAAGACGACCTCCCCGGTGGTTGGCTTGGCCTCGATGACCGAGGTTATCTCGGACCTCCCGACCCCCGTGACCGGGTCGGCCCCGTCCTTGGTCAGGAGCGGCTTGGCGTTGCCGATGAGCCAGTTGCCCGCCGCGGTCATCGTGACGGAGATCGGCCGGAATATGCCGGACACGAACTTGACGTTGCCGACGAATATGGGCAGCCCGCGCGGCCCGGCGAGCGTCGCGAAGTTCTGGTTGTTCCTGTCGAAGCCCTCCTTGACGGCGCCGGCGTCGACGTTGAGGAATATCCTGTTGTCCGCCACGCTGGTATTGTCCAGGAACGCCTGGAGCTCGCCCGCATGGGCATCGGCGAGCAGGATGGGGGTTACGTTGCTGGTCTCGAGGCCGGCCTGCTGCCCGGTCGGCGCGACGGCCTTGTCCAGGACGTTGGACAGCGTCAGGACGATGCCCGCCCCGCTGATGACGAGCTTGCCCAGGTCCAGGGAGCCGAGGGACACGTTCCCGGACCAGGCGACGTATAGCGTCTTGTTGCCCGGGTTGTAGGTCGAGGTCAGCGGGTACAGGCCCGTGACGTTGCGGGCGTTGTTGCTGGCCAGCATGTTCAGGATGTCGCCGTTGGCATCCAGGAGCATGACCCGGTCGTTGAAGGTGTCGGCCACCAGGTACGTCCGGTCAAGGAGCTTCTCGACCGAGGCTGCCCCCAGTATCCCGGGGAGCCTCA
>Ga0315274_10010234_pt1 | contig 13502 bp, 10 predicted proteins | sample YL17G02_20_MG_FD_203700 | JGI IMG/M metagenome (GOLD analysis project Ga0315274, IMG submission 203700) | Sediment microbial communities from Yellowstone Lake, YNP, Wyoming, USA - YL17G02_20 | ecosystem: Environmental > Aquatic > Freshwater > Lake > Sediment | place: USA: Wyoming | collected...
ACTTCCAGGACCGAATCCGGCAGCGCCCGCGAGGCGATCACAACGTCCGCGCCCCCCTCCAGTTCCTTCTCGAACCGGTCCATCTCCTCGATGGGAGTGGAGAGATCCGCGTCCGTGAAAAGCACCAAGCGTCCCGCGGCGGCCCGCATCCCCGCGCGCACGCTGTAGCCTTTGCCCTGGTTCCCTGGATTCCTCAACAATCGGACCTCGGGGAACTCGCGGTTGACCAGGGCCGCCGTGCCATCGGTCGAACCATCGTCCACCACAAGGATCTCGCACGACGCGCCCCGTTTCCGCATGTGAGCTTCGATGACCGCGAGCGTGGGTCCCACGCGCTTCTCTTCATTGAAAACGGGAACGATAATGGACCACGCCACACGGGCGGCCTCGGAGGAAACCGGAGAGACCGGCGGGACCCAAAGGGAGGGCTGGGGGGAGCATTCGGGCATTCCGGGCCTCTGGCAAAATACCGCTGCCGAGATCATAAACAAGACGGCGAAAGCGATCAAGCGAAGTTTGCGCCCCGCCTGGGGATTTCTTTCGAGGGTCTTGCGAGATAAGTGGCGCAGGCTTTCCAGCCTGCGAAAGGCCATGAAAACAGGCCACAAACGCGGGCTGGAAAGCCTGCGCCACTCATTCCGCCGGAATCAATGCCCCATTTCGCGAGACCCTCATTTCTTTCCTCGAACGTCTCTTACGTTCTTGATCTTTGGGGGAATATCGGTTATCCTGTGGTTAGGTTGCGGGTCAAACGCCTGACAAACAGGTAAGTTCTCCCGCACTCCGGGATCCCGGGAGACGGCCGGGACCGGTTACGGAAAGCGTCCGGCCAAGAATGGCAGTCAAGAGAATCAGGATCTACGGCGACCCGTTCCTGAAGATATCATCCGCCCCCGTGACGGATTTCAACCGGCATCTCGCGCTGCTGGTTCAGGATATGGCGGACACCATGTACGAAAACCGCGGAATCGGCCTGGCCGCCCTCCAGGTCGGAGTCAGCCAACGCGTCTTTGTGGTTGACACGGACTGGGTGGAGAAAGAGGGCGGCGCCCCGACCGGCGCGCGCCATCTCAAGGTCTTTGTCAACCCGGAGATCCTCTGGGAATCCCAGGACGACTCGGCGATGAGCGAAGGCTGCCTCAGCCTGCCCCGGATCGAGGGTGAAGTTTACCGTCCCACCTCCGTCCGTCTGCGCTGGCAGGACCAGAGCGGCAGAGCCCACGAACGGCTCATGGAAGGCCTCGAAGCGCGTTGCGTCCAGCATGAAGTGGACCACCTGAACGGGATTCTCTTCGTGGACCGGATGCCGTTTACAAAACGGCGTCTCCTGGCGGGCAGACTTCGCCAGCTGAAAGAAAAACACACTCCCGCGCGGCCCCAACACCACGGCGGGAGCGAAACTCCTCCCCTTTGACCGAGATCTCCCCATCCAGGGCCGGGGCCGGGTCAACCGCCGGAGGGTCTTGCGAGATAGCATACTCCCTCACCCTTCCGTCCGTGTTCGTCCGTGCTTGTCCGTGTCCGTCCATCCCACGCTCTGATAGAACCGGCCAAGGAACCCATATCGCAAGACCCTTCAACCACCGAAAAAACCGGCAAAAAACCCTTGCGCCGTCTCTGGCTTTCTGCCATTATCTTCCTTTGCAGCCGCGTTGGATGCGGAATGACGCGGGGTGGAGCAGATGGCAGCTCGTTGGGCTCATAACCCAAAGGTCGTCGGTTCGAATCCGGCCCCCGCTACCAAATACCGCAAAAGACCCGCCCAGAGGGGCGGGTCTTTTCATTTGCGGACTTTCTCGCGACGGTCCACCAGGTATCCGGACTCCGGAACCTGCTTGATCTTCTTCTTCAACTCCGCCGCGATCGCGCTGATTTCCCCGGGGTGCTCAAACTGCCCGTGGCGGTTGACCACGACAGCCAGCGAAACGGTCATCTGCGGAAAGGTCTCCGTCTCACCCCGCCGGTTCACCGACTGGATGTATCCCCGCCGGCGGTCCCCCTCGTCATACACCGCCCCGATGATCTCGTCAAAGCTTCGGATGAACTGCACGCAGATCGGCTCCGCGCGGTCGCACGGCACAATGAAGATGAAGTCATCCCCGCCCACGTGGCCGATGTAATAGTCCTGGGGCGAGTTGGCGCTCACGCAGCTCACCAGGAGGCGGGCGGTGAGACGCAGGGCCTCGTCTCCCCGCGTAAAGCCGTAGTGGTCGTTGAAAGCTTTGAAGTCGCCCAGATCCACGTACACCGTGGCGAACTCTTCCTTGCGCGCGATGCGGATTTCCATCTCCGTCGTGATGGAATTGTTCCCTGGCAGCCGGGTAAGGGGGTTTGCGTCCAACTGGCGGAGGGCCCGATGGACACACAGCAGAGCGCGTGCCAGCAGATCCTCGAAGGAAGGGTCCGGACCGATGTAGTCGTCGAAAAGGTATTCGCCGGTCGTCCTGATCCGCGGGAGATCCACGTCCGGCACCACCAGCAGCACCGGCAAATGAGCAAAGACGTTATCGTTCTTGAGCGTTCGAGCCAGCGCCAAGCCCCCGTGGGGAGGCACGTCCAGCCCCACGATGACGAGATCCGGTGTCTCGCTGTGAACCGTGGTCAGAAGCGTGGAGCCATCGGGGCAAACCGATGCCATCATCCCACCCGCCGCAAGGCGGGACGACAAGCGAACCGCGCGCTCCGCGTCCGCGTCGAAGATCAGCACACGGGGTCTGTGGCTTGTCTCAGGCAAAACCACTGGTGTCCAATCCCTCCAGCTCATCGGCGATGACATCGAGAAGCCCTGCCAGGTCCCCCATTTTCAGATCGAGAACCTCCAGTGCGAACCCGTCAATCTGGGGAATGTACGGGTCTCCCCCGGAGCCAAACTGCAGCGCGCGGATGAGAACGTCCGCAAGGTGGATGATCGCCGTGGCCTCTTTTGCCGAATCGGCGTTGCGAGGAGTATGATGGAAGGCAATCGGCTCCAGCAAGCGAACAGGAAACTTCCACGCTTCGGTCAGCCACAGCCCGATCTCCGCGTGCGTCACGCCATTCAGAATCCTCTTCTCGGCCTCCACGAACGGAATCTTCCAGTTCCGGACCTCGTTCAGAACCCATTGGCCTTCCCGGCGCATCTCCACGCCGATGATCACCTTCCCCAAATCATGCAGGAGGCCCGCCGTGGAAACCTCTTCCGGGTCCTTGACACCCAGGGTGCGGGCGATCCTGTCGGCGGCCACAGCAACTCCCAGGCTGTGTTCCCAAAGCCCCACCAAGCACTTGCACATGTATTCTATGATGGCGGCCGACAAGACAATCCCCTTGACAACCGAGAACCCGAGGAGAACCAAGGCGTGGTTCACCGTGACGATGCGCCCCGAAAACCCGTAGACGGGAGAGTTGACGATCTTGAGAACCTTTGCCGCCAGGACCTGGTCCTTACAGATAATCTTGGCTACCTCCGCAAAGGAGGTGGACTCCGCGTCCACCTTGGTGCAAAGCCTCTTCACCACCCCCGATAGCGTCGGCAGAGATTTGATCGTCTTCACTTTCAGACGGATGTCGGAGGGGGTTAGCAGCATTCAGGTCTCTTTTCCCCAGAGCGTCTTCGGCGCCTTTGGCGCAAGGAAGCTCACTGCTGGGCGGACTTGGCCGGGCCAGGATCCTTGACCTCCAGAACCCCTCCGGCCTTATCATCAATCTCGCCCAGCATCTCCTGATTCCGTCGGATGAAGTGATCCTTGAGCAAGACGCGGAACTGCTGCATAAGCGCGTTTTTCTTCACATACGAGAAACTTGTCTCCATGTCCGCCAGTTTTTGCGAGAGACTTTTGGGCTGGTAATCCGCGAGGTTTTCCACCGGGCAGCCGCTCACCACCACTTTTCTGATTCCCATGTTTTCAAGGCGGGAGATCATCTTCTCGTCCAGCGTCGCGTTCTCGCTCACCAGGACAATGCCGTTGTCGTTTCTCACTTCCTTGGCAACCTGCATCCCCGGCTTGAGCAAATGAATCGGCAATCTCTGCATCACGGATTCCCCTCTTGTCCTACCCGAGAACTCTACCTCAAGTGTACTGGAGGTCGAGCCCGGGAGGCAAGCTCAAAGTGCCGGAAAATGAGGGGTGAAGGAGGGTCTTGCGAAATACCACACTCCCTCACCAGTCCGTCCGTGTTCGTCCGTGCTTGTCTGTGTCCGTCCATCCAACGCCCTGATAGAACCAGCCAAGGAACCCATATCGCAAGACCCTCGGGGTGAAGCGGACGGAACACCCCGCGGGCGCCCGGCCCGTCTTGGCGGCATCGGCCGGGATGACAGACTTTTTTGCCCCGAAAACAGATTTCTCTGGCATATCGCGACTCGTTCCGCTATTTTCCTGGGTTCTGGACCGGACGCGAGTCTTTCGCGCCGGTTGGACCGGGGCAAGTACCCTGTCGAGCCCCCTGCGGCGCTCCCGCCGGGGGAGGTGCGGGTGGCTTGTATTGAGGCGAGAAACATGACCGAAGAGATCAAGAAGCCGGGCAAAGAAGCCCTGCGCCAGATGGAGGTCATCCGGACGGGCACCGTGGACCTCTTGCCCGAGGACGAACTCGCCTCCCGCATCCAGCGCTGCCTGGACCAGAACCGCCCCCTCCGCGTGAAGTACGGCGCAGACCCCTCGGCCCCGGACCTGCACGTCGGCCACGTCGTCCCGTTCCGCAAGCTCCGCCAGTTCCAGGACTTGGGACACCAGGTCGTCTTCATCATCGGGGATTTCACCGCGATGATCGGGGACCCCTCCGGCAAGACCGAGACCCGGAAACGGCTGAGCCCGGAGCAGGTCCAGGAGAACGCCAAGACCTACTTCGACCAGGTGTTCATGCTCCTGGACCCGGCCAGGACCGAGGTGCGCAAGAACTCGGAGTGGCTGGGCAAACTCAACCTGACCGGGGTGATCGAGCTCGCGGCCAAGTACACCGTGGCGCGCATGCTCGAACGCGACGACTTCTGCAAGCGCTTCAAGGGCGAACAGCCCATATACATCCACGAGTTCCTCTATCCCCTGGCCCAGGCATACGATTCCGTCTGTGTCCGGTCGGACATCGAAGTCGGCGGCACGGACCAGCGCTTCAATTTCCTGCTGGCGAGGGAAATCCAGCGCGAAATGGGACAGGACCCCCAGGCCATCCTCACCGTGCCCATCCTTCCGGGGCTCGACGGCGTGATGAAGATGAGCAAGAGCCTGGGCAATTACATCGGGATCACCGAACCTCCGCGGGAGATCTTCGGAAAGACGATGAGCGTGGGCGATGAACGGATGCCGGACTATCTGCGCCTGGTTCTCGGCTACCCGGAAGCCGACGTCCGGGCGCTGGAAACCCAGATGCGCCAAGGTTCGCTGCACCCGCGGGACCTCAAGGCTCGCATCGCCCGCGAGCTCGTAGCCACTTTCCACGGAGCCCAGGCGGCGGATGAGGCCCTGCGCCATTTTGACCGGGTTTTCCGGGACCACGACCAGCCCGAGGACATCCCGAACGTCGAGATCCATCTCCCGGCGGGGGAGGACGGTCTCTGGATCGCCGCCCTTCTGGTGCAAGCCGGTCTGTGTGAATCCAACCGCAAGGCGCGCAAGGCCATCACGGAGGGCGGGGTGCGCAAGGACGGGGAGAAGATCACGGACGAGTCGGTCCGCCTCGGCCCCGGAGAGCATGTGCTACAGGTGGGCAAAAGGAATTTCAGGCGAATTCGGTTGACAACCTAAAGCGCCGCATTCAGGATATCAAGTCTGTAGGAAACCCAAACGTTGAGAGGACTCGGCAACAATGCTTAAGATTCTTCGCACGAAAACGCGAAAGGTCATGTTGACCACGCTGATTCTCGTCATCCCTTCCTTTGTGTTCTATTTCGGATGGCAGTCCATCTCGGGCAGGCAGGGCGGTGCGGCGGCGGACCTCGCCAGGTTCCGCCCCACCCCCTCGGCCCGCGGCGCTGTCAAGGGCTGGAGCAAGTGGGTGAAGGTGAGCCGGGAGGAGCTCCTGATGACCCGCCGGAAGATGCGAAGCGAACTCAGAAACATGTTTGGCCCCAGCATTGACCGGATGTTGGAGCGGGATCTGAGCGAGGAAGAGCTCCTGCCCACCAAGGACATCATCAGGGAGACCATAGACGATTGGTACCTGAACTACTTTGCGGACCACCAGAAGATCTCGGTGAGCGACGCCGAGCTCACGGCGCTGATTGACGAGTATTTCAAGGACTACCCCTACGTGGAGCAGCGCGAAGCCATCCTGCGCAACCAGGGCATGAACGTGCCGGAGTTCGAGAGCAGGCTCCGCCTGTTGGAGCGGTTCAAGCGCAGCCTCCAGTTCTTCGGGGAGCAGGCGCGGCCTTCGCTCGCCGATCTCTGGGATTCCTTCGTGATGGAGAAACAGAAGCTGCGCCTGGACTATGCCTTCTTCGACTCGAAGAATTCCGAAAACAAGGTTGACATATCGGATGCCGCGATCGAAGCCTATTACAAACAGAGCGGCGACAAGTTCCGTATCGGCGACCAACGCCTCTACCGCTACGCCTTCCTGAACAAGTTCGACTTCACCAAGGGCGCCCAAGCGCCCCCCGACGAGGTAAAAGCCTACTACGACGAAAAGAAGGCCACGAAGTACCAGCATGGCCGCCAGGTCAGGGTGCGGCACATCCTGATAAACGAGAAGGCGGCACCCGACATGAACCCCGCGCAGAAGGCGGAGGCCACGAGCAGGACTATGGCCACGGCCCAGCTCATCCACAACATGGCCGCCGGCGGACAGGATTTCGCGCAGTTGGCCAACACTTACAGCGAAGACCCCATGAACACCTCCCCCACCCTGGCCGGCGCCCCGGCCAAGATGGGAGGCCTTGTTCGAAGCTGGATTTCCCAGGACACCGCCTGGCTCTATGGGCAGCAATTCGCCGAAGCCGCTCTCGGCCTGGATGCGGGCAAGCTGAGCCAGGTCGTGCCGGTCACGATGATGGGCGGCGCCAAGGGATTGACGATCATCAAGTGCGAAGAGGTTCGGGAGGCCGGAATCTCTCCCTTCGAGTCGGTGAAAACCCAGGTCGAAGCGGACTGCTTAAAGGACAAGACCGACAAGCTCTTCAGCGCGAAAGGCCAGGACCTGAAGTCGAAAATCCGCAACTACTCCACCATTGACATTCTGGCAAAAGACCTGGGTATGCGCGATGGCAAGACGACGTGGGTCCTCACGTCTTCCCCCATCCTTTCGAAGGACATCCGCGGGCTGGAGCCTTCCGACTTGGAGTACGTCAACACCAGCTTGCGCAAGGGAGACATGGGCCCGCTGCTGCGGACTCCGGATCTGCTCTATGTGCTGTATGTGGAAGATGAAAAGCCCTCCCACGTCCCGGCGGACTTCCGCGAGATCCGCGCGCGCGTCGAGCAGGCATACCGGGCCGACAAGTCCCGTGAAATGGCCAGATCGGAAGCGGAGCAATTCCTGGCAGCGGTCAAACCGCAGGATTTCGCAACCACCACTTCCATGAAAGTGGCGGCGAAGACCACCCCCTTCTCCATACGCGCCGATCTCCCCAAGGTCCTGCCCGCGCCCCTGATAGACTTCCAGAAGGACAGTGTTGGAATCACCACGGGCACGCTTGGGATCAGCCCCGCCGGAACGGACACAAAGGCCCCCATCGGCTACGTTGTATGGCACGCGCGCGCCATTCAGGATCCCACCCGGAAGGCGTTCGACGAGGAACTGCCCCCGCTGGAACGGGACAACGTCCTGGTAAAGCGCCAGGGCATTCTCAGCGAGTGGCTCTGGGACCAGCGCAGCATGACGAAAATCGAAGAGATAAAAGAGGTGACCGAGTAGAACCGCCCGCCTGCGCAAAACCTGGAGACGTATCATGTTCAAGAACCTCGAAATGGCGCCTCCTGACCCCATCCTGGGCCTGACGGACGCCTTCAACGAAGACCCCAACCCGCTCAAGATCAACCTGGGGGTGGGGGTATACAAGGATGCTTCCGGCAAAACACCCGTGATGAACACGGTCAAGAAAGCGGAAAAGAGGATTCTGCGGCGGGAAAACACGAAGAACTACCTGCCCATCGGCGGTTCCGCGGAATTCGGCGGGGCTGTCCAGACCTTGCTCTTCCCCGCCCCGGACGAGATAGTTCGGCAAAAGCGCGCCCTCACCGCCCAGACTCCGGGAGGGACCGCGGCCCTGAGGGTGGCGGCCGACTTCCTGAAAACCGCCGGCAAGAAAAACCGCGTCTGGGTCAGCGAACCCACCTGGCCCAATCACTCCCAGGTTTTCCGCGCCGCGGGCCTGGAAGTCTCCCCTTATCCCTACTACGACGCCGCAAGCAAGTCCCTCGACTTCGACCCCATGATCCAGGCCCTCGGCCGCATCCCCGAAGGCGACATCCTGCTTCTACACGGCTGCTGCCACAACCCAACCGGCGTGGATCCCGATCCGGATCAGTGGAAAGAGATATCGTCCGTCGCCGCCTCCAGGCGCCTCATTCTCCTCGTTGACCTCGCCTACCAAGGGCTGGGCCAGGGACTCGAAGAGGACGCCGCCGGAATCCGCGTGCTGTGCGGATCGGCAAGCGATATCCTGATCGCCAGTTCCTTCTCCAAGAACTTCGGCCTCTACCGGGAGCGCGTCGGCGCCCTGACCCTCGTGTCGGACTCCGCCGAAACCGCGGCGCGCGCCTTTTCCCACGTGAAGGCAACCATCCGAGCCAACTACTCCAACCCGCCTTCCCACGGCGGGGCCGTCGTGGCCACGATCCTCAATGACCCCGAACTCCGCGCGGAATGGGAAGGGGAAGTGCGCCAGATCCGCGAACGCATCCGCGACATGCGTCTCCTCTTTGCCAAGACCCTGAAAGCCAAGGGTGTGCGGCAGGATTTCTCCTTTATCTCGCGACAGAACGGCATGTTCTCCTTCTCGGGCCTCAACAAGCAGCAGGTCGAGACCTTGCGGAAGAAACATGCCCTCTACGTCGTGGGATCCGGCCGCATCAACGTGGCGGGCATGACCGCGGAAAACATGGATGCCCTCTGCGCCGCCGTTGCGGACGTTTTGCAGTGATGAATGACGAATGATGAATGATGAATAATGAAAGAGAAAGGATGAAAACGGAAAGATGGACGAGGAAGAAAGAATAGGGTAAAGCGGCAGCCGGCTTAGATCACCTTCTTTATTTCCTTTCATACTTCGTCATTCGTCATTCGTCATTCGTCATTCGTCATTCATCATTCATCATTCATCATTCATCATTCGTCATTCGTCATTCGTCATTCGTCATTCGTCATTCGTCATTCGTCATTCATCGTTTTATCACGCTTTCCTGTCCAGCATCTTGGGCTTCTGACCCTTGTTCCGGTATCCCTGGAACCCCGCGCGCTGGCTGTTGAGCTTCGCAAGCGCCTCCCGCGCTTCCGCAAGCATCTCCCGAATCTCTCTGCTCCGGTGCGTCACGTGCGCCTGGAGCCCAAGCAAACCCTTCTCCAGCAGATCGAGGAAATGATCCACACGTTGCGCCAACTCCGGCGGATAGAGCTTGCGCCGCCGGCTCCACGGCTCAAGGTGCTCGCGCAACGCCGCCAACCGGATATCCGCCTGGGACATCCCGTCCGCAATGACCCCGGCGAAAACGTCCTGCCGGTCCGGCTCTTCGTCCACGGCCGCCTGCAGGCTGCTCTCGATCAGGCTGAGGAGATTTGCGTAAGCGTCCTGGGCGTCCACCAGTAGCGCCTCCAGCAACTGCGGATTCGGGATTGGGGATTGCGGATTCGAGGAGGAGCTGGGATTGGGATTGCGGGTCGAGGATTGCGGATTCGGGATTGGGGATTGCGGATTGCGGGTTTCGGCGACGGACATGTTCGGGATCTCCGATGCTTGAGAAGTGAAGATGACGCATCTTCACCCCCATGATCCCACAAACGCCTCGTCGGAATCAACCGAGAAGTCAGCCACGCATTCTCTGTGCGAGGGTCTTGCGAAATACCATACTCCCTCCCCAGTCTGTCCGTGTTCGTCCGTGCTTGTCCGTGTCCGTCCATCCCACGCCCTGGTAGAACCGGCCAGGGAACCCATATCGCAAGACCCTCTCTCTGTGCCGGTGTGGTAAAAAACGAGGCCCTCTTTTCATGATTCCGGGTGATTTGTGGAATCATGAAAGACTGTGGTGGGTTCTCTTTCCTGCTCTCCTTCCCCCAGACCACCGAACTTCGCCTTGACCCTTCTCCGTGGGTGTGTGTAAGATCGCACAAAGCCTGGACGGAAACCACACGTCATGGCGACAGACGTGTGGAAGCAGCGCGCCGGGCCGGCGCGCACGGGAGGCGGGGTTTGCCACATCTTCTTTTTACCGGCTTCAAAGGATGCGGGAAGACAACCATCGGCCGCAAGGTGGCCCGGCGCCTTGGCCTCGAGTTCGTGGACCTGGACAATGTGATCGAGGACCTGTATGCCGAGAGGAACCCCGCCCGCCTCTCGTTCCGCGGGATCTTCCAGGCAATCGGGAGAGAAGCCTTCCGCCGCCTCGAACTCGAAGCGGCCCGCCGCGTGGCCGAGCGAGCGGCCCGCCGTGTGGCTGAGCGAGCGGCCCGGCGTGTGGCCGAACGAGCGGCCCGGCGCGCCGCGGACCCGGAATCCGGCGCAGGATCAGCAACAGCGTCGGGTGCGGGGTCAGCAGGGGCATCGGGCGGGCGCGCAGCAGCAGCGGCGGGTGCGGGGTCAGCAGGAGCGTCGGACGCGCCCCCGGCACCGGGCGCGGCCCCGGCGGCGGGCACGGGCGGCCTCCTGATCGCGCTCGGAGGCGGCGCCCTGATGAACCCCGACACGCGCCAGGTCCTGCGCGGTATCGGAAGGATCGTCTATCTCAAAACCTCGATGAAGGAGATCCTGCGGCGCGCGCGGGTCCGGGGCTTTCCCGCCTTCATCAAAGGCGAAAACCCCGAAGCGGAGTTCGTGCGCATCTTCCAGGAACGTGAGCCCGTGTACCTGGAATCCGCTGACGTCGCCGTGGATATTGGGACCGCCGGACCCGAGGACGCCGCGGAACTCGTGATCGCCGCGATAAGACAGGACGGATAGGTCCTATAGGTCCTATGAGTCCTATAGGTCCTATGAGTCCTATAGGTCCTTGAAGTCCCTAAACTGCAAACCCTGAGAGGAGCCCTACCATGCCAGGCAGCATTTTCGGAGAGGCTTTTCGCGTCACCACATTCGGCGAATCCCACGGCAAGGCCGTCGGCGCCGTGGTCGAGGGAGTCACCTCCGGCCTTCCGCTCTGCGAAGCCGACATTCAGAAGGACCTTGACCGCCGCAGGCCGGGACAGAGCGACGTCACCTCCCCCCGCAAGGAATCCGACACCGTCCAGATTCTCTCCGGCGTGTTCGAAGGGAAGGCCACCGGCACACCGGTCGCCCTCCTCATCTGGAACTCCGACCAGCAGCCTTCGGCCTACGACCCGATCCGCGACGTCTTCCGTCCCGGCCACGCCGACTATACCTACCAGAAGAAATACGGCATCCGGGATCACCGCGGCTCCGGCCGCGCGTCGGGGCGCGAAACCGCGGCGCGTGTGGCGGCGGGCGCCATCGCGCGGAAAATGCTCGCGCAAAAGGGCATCGAAATCCGCGCCTACACGCTCCAGGTGGGCGATATCCGCGCCGCCCGGCTCGATTACGCCGCCATTGATGAGAACCCCGCGCGCTGCCCCGACCCCGAAGCCGCCGCCAGGATGGTCGAACTCATCCGGCAGGCTGCGGCGGAGCATGATTCGGTCGGCGGGATCGTCGAGTGCCGCGCGTCGGGCGTTCCAGCGGGCCTCGGCGAGCCCGTGTTCGATAAGCTCGACGCCGACCTGGCCAAGGCCATGCTCTCGCTTGGCGCCGTCAAGGGGATCGAGTTCGGCGCCGGGTTCGCGGCGGCCACGATGCGCGGCTCGCGGCACAACGACCCCATCACCCCCACGGGGTTCGCCAGCAACCACGCCGGCGGGATTCTCGGCGGAATCTCATCGGGGGCGGACATCGTTTTCCGGATCGTGGTCAAACCCACCTCGTCCATCGCCAAGGAACAGCGCACGATAGACACGTCGGGCCGCGAAACCACCGTGCGCGCCGAGGGCCGCCACGACCCCTGCATCTGTCCGCGGATCGTCCCGGTGGTCGAGGCGATGGCCGCGCTCGTTCTCGCCGACCACCTCAAACGCCAGGCCGCCACGGAAGTGTGAAGTGTGAGGTGTGAAGGATGAAGGATGAAGGATGAATGACGAACGGCCCAAGGGATATCTGCGTTCCTTCTTCCTTTTTCCTTCTTCCTTCTTCCTCCTTCCGGCTTCTTCCTTCTTCCGCCTTCTTCCTTCTTCCGCCTTCCGCCTTCATCCTTCATCCTTCCTACTTCATCCTTCTAAGGTCCCTTTAGTAGCCGTAAGGGAATTCCATTTCACCCCCTCATCCCTTATTGTCGCCGCATGACATCCCCCGACATCCACAACCTCCGCCAAGAATCCCAAGTCCACCTCGAAATCGCCGAGGAAATGGTCGAAATCATCCAAGACACCTTTCCCAACGCCGCCATACTCGACTGCCACCGCCAGATGTGCGACATCCTGCGCAGAGTAAAGAACACCCTCGACCACCCCATACTCTTCGCCGCACACATCATCGTTTACCTAGTCAAAGCCGTCCGATTCTCAAAACAATGGGCCACACTCCTGAAAAACATCGTCATTCTCGACACCCTAATCCTCAAGCGCCAGTCCTCGGCCCTCTCTTCTCCCTCCTCAGTCCTCAGCACTCAGCACTCAGCACTTTCTTCTCCGCCCTCAGCCATAACTCCACAATCCTCAGCACTCAGCACTCAAAACTCAGCACTCTCTTCACAGCCCTCAGCCATAACTCCACAATCCTCAGCACTCAGCCCTCAGCCCTCAGCACTTTCTTCTCAGCCCTCAGCCATAACTCCACAATCCTCAGCACTCAGCACTCAGCACTCAGCACTTTCTTCTCAGCCCTCAGCCATAACTCCACAATCCTCAGCACTCAGCACTCAGCACTCAGCACTTTCTTCTCAGCCCTCAGCCCTCTCTTCTTCCTCCTCAGTCCTCAGTCCTCAGCACTCAGTCCTATCCTCTCAGCCCTCAGCCATAACTCCACAATCCTCAGCACTCAGCACTCAGCACTCAGCACTTTCTTCTCAGCACTCAGCACTCTCTTCTCAGCGCTCCATTGAATCCCGGCTCCGCATCCGCGCCTTCGCCCGCGCCCTCCAGCACGAACTCCACATGGCCGAAAACCTCCCCCCTTCCATCCCCAAACCCGACCTCACCCCCGTCCTCCCCCCCTGCCACCAGTCCTCAGCACTCAGCACTCAGCACTCAGCACTCAGCACTCAGCACTCTCTTCCCACTCCTCAGCACTCAGCCCTCAGCACCCAGCACTCAGCACTCTCCTCCCACTCCTCAGCACTCAGCACTCAGCCCTCAGCACTCTCTTCTCAGTTCTCCCCATTCCCCTC
>Ga0315274_10010235_pt1 | contig 13501 bp, 10 predicted proteins | sample YL17G02_20_MG_FD_203700 | JGI IMG/M metagenome (GOLD analysis project Ga0315274, IMG submission 203700) | Sediment microbial communities from Yellowstone Lake, YNP, Wyoming, USA - YL17G02_20 | ecosystem: Environmental > Aquatic > Freshwater > Lake > Sediment | place: USA: Wyoming | collected...
AGGGTACGCCTGGCTCGAAGGGGCGCGGACCGACGTTGCCTACCGCGGTCAAGGCGCCGGAAAGGCGATCGCGCGGCGCTTCCTGGAGGATGTGAGGAGCGAGGGCGCAGAACGGATCGGCCTGTCGACGCACCTGACAAACGAGGCCTCGCTGCACCTCATCCGCGCGCACGGGTTCCAGGAGATCGCCTGGTTCACGAACCTCGGGGCCGAGAACGAGACGCCGACGTGGCCTCAGGCGCAACGCTCGAACAGGGTCGTGACGGTCCCCCTCGCGGAGGCGATGGAGTTCGTCCGAGGCTCACGGTCGCTTCTCGTCGGGCGAGGGTTCACCTCGGCTGGGTGGACCTTCTATCCCTTCGACCGCGCCCCGGACGGCGCGCTTCGCCTGTCCGCGCACCTCCTCGGCGTGCGCGACGGGACGCATCTTGTGGGGCTCCTTGCGGGTGGCTACCTGAAACAAGGAGATCTCTACCCGATCCACTTCCTGGAGGGGTGCGAAGAGGCGATCGAGATCCTTCTCCAGCACGTATTCCACCTGGCCGCGGGATGCCGGTACATCGACATGATGACCCCCGGTGGGATGGACAGTGGGCTTCCCTCCGTTCCCGTCGCTCTCAAGCTCGGGCTCAAGACCTGGGTCGAGACGACGCCCGACGTGCTCGTCTTCGAGCGCACACCCTGATCGGCGTCGGGCAGGATTCCCTTGACGAGGTTCGCCGGTGGCCTCTGAAAGGCTTTGTCACTCTGGTCCCCCAGGGCGAAACCGCCGAGACCAGCGCTTGACCAGCCGGCCAACGACCAGCAGGAGCCCCAGGACGACGGTCCACGCGACGAGGTTCAGGATCGGCAGGACGACCACTACCATCAGGCTGGGTACCTCGGCGGCGCTTTCCATGGCTGTCCCATCCTCCCGCACCCGGTCCTTCGCTCTTCTGGTTCCCCATTCTACCGCACGCCGCCGGACCGGGGAGTCCGCTTGCCGGGCTTCCGACTCCCCTCGGTCTCAAGCAGCCCGCCTCCGGGCGCTCCATTCAGGTTCGCGCCGGCTTGTCGCTCAGGGGACATCTCCCGCCGTCGTGGCGGACCGCCGCGCGTCCCGCTATGCTTCGCGCGTGCCCGGCAGGGGCCGGGCGGACTCCACCGACAGCACGGAGGTGCGATCTCGCATGCTCAGTCACTTGCGGAAAGCGGGGGGCGTGACCCTGGCCTTGCGCGCCGGCGCCGCCGTGGTGGCCGTTGTTGGACTCAAGCTCGCCGCCCACGCGGTCGGGTGGGAGATCCTGTCCCTCAATGCGCTTCTCTCGGGCATTGTGGCGGCCGACGTCTTCCTGATGGGCTTCCTCCTAAGCGGCGTCTTGGCCGACTACAAGGAGAGCGAGAAGCTTCCCGGCGAGCTGGCGGCGAGTCTGGAACTCCTTGCCGACGAGGCGGCCGCGGCCTACGAGCGGTCGAAGAACGCTGTTGCCCTTGACGTCCTGAACGGCGTGCGCGGGCTCGCTGAGTCGATCCGCGCCTGGTTCTACAAGAAGGAGCGGACCGGCGTTCTCTTGGAGAGCGTCTCCGGTCTCGACCGGCACTTCCTCGCCCTCGAGCCGCTCGCTCAGACGGGGGGGATCCCGCGGATGAAGCAGGAGCAGCAGTTGATCCGGCGGACCCTCACTCGGATCCACACGATCCGCGAGACCTCATTCATCTCCTCGGGCTACCTGATCGCCGAGCTGACAACGGCCCTCCTCGGCGTCGCCCTCATCCTGACGAAGTTCGATCCCCTCTCCGAATCGCTGTTCATCGTGGGCGTGGTCATGTTCCTCCTCGCCTTCCTCCTCTTCCTCATCCGCGACCTCGACAATCCCTTCGGCTACTACGAGGCGAACTCAGGCGAGGAGGTCTCCCTGAAGCCGCTCGAGGACGCCATGGCGCGGATAGCGGCGCGGGCCGCGAAGCTCGCTCCCACCGGAACCAAGAAGCCCTGAGAGCAACCTCAGAGCGCAAAGAGGAACGTCAAAGGGACGAACGGTCCCGCACGGGCGGGGCGCCTCGTTTGCAGGTGCAGTCGTCGCTCCTGCGCTTCAGACCGAGCTCGGTGAGACTTCCACGCCTCCGCCCGCTTGAGCTAGTCTCGTCTCCTTCGATGCTTCTGCACGGGCTCTTCGCGGAACCCTCACACCGCGGGCGCTAGACTGCTTGCAGGATGAGTTGGGTTGCGAGGGGGAGGCCAAGAGTGAGAGTCGGTCGCAGGACGCGTTGGATCGTGGCAGGCGGCCTCGGCGTGCTGCTTCTCGCTGCGGGTGGCCTTCTCCTTGCGCTCTGGGCCTCGACGCCGGCGCGTTCGATCCTGGCGGTCGAGGCAAGAGAACTACCTGAAGCGTGGCTGACTCCGGGAGAGCCGGCTCTCATGGCGCCGACGTCAGGCGGGGCTGCGGGAGCGGAAGAAGCCTCGCCGCAAGAGGTCTCGGGCGGACTAGCGCCGCGGGACGTCCGCCAGAGAGGGTCCCTTGTCTTCATCGGCAACGGCCGTCGCTTCGGCGAGGAGACGTACGAATTGGTCGTGGGAGAGGAGGGCGCCTCTCTGACTTCGTCTGGGGCCTTCGAGGTCCGGATTCTCCTGGCAACCTTCCGCGCGACGTTCTCCCAATCCCTTACGGAGGACGCTGCGCTCCGTCCGACAAGCTACGCGCTCCACCTCGACGCTCCGTTCGGCTTCGGCCGAGAGATCCGGACGGAGATCTCGGCCGACGGCGCCGTCTCGACCCCGGGCAAGGAGGGTTCGAACCTGGTCGTCGACCCGGATCGGGCCTTCATGATGGGCACGTTCAGCACGTACACCCTCCTTCCCTTCGCGTTCAAGGCACGGGAGGAAAGCGGAGTCGCCTCGTTCGACGTCCTGGCCTTCACCGGCCGTTCCGAGCCCGAACATGGGCGCAGCGGCTCGCCCGGCGGAGGTCTGACCTCGGTTTCCGTCGAGCGCCTTGGCAACGGCAGCATCCGAGCGGACGGCCGGGAGATCCAGGTCGAGCGCTACCGGGTCCGAAGCGCCCTGGGTGACAGCGTCCTCCTTGCGAGGCAGGACGAGTTCCTGGGATTCCTCGCCGGGGAGGGCAACGAGACCCTCTTCGTGTATCGCTCCGACTACTTCCCGCGTGGGTTCGACCTTCTCCCGTAGAAGAGATCCCAGGGCGTCTGTTGGGGTCCGCCCGCGCCCCTCCCGGAAGGGGGACGGCCTCCCCCCCCGAGGGAGGCCGTTCGCTGGGCGCCAGGGGCTGTCCCCCCGTTACGGGTCGAGGGTGATCCCGACGGTCGACCGACCGGTGTGCCGCTTCGTGAGGTCGTCCGACGTCGCGTGGAAGGCTGAGGATGACGACCACCTCCTGGCCTGGGCTGAGAGACACGTCTTCGGGGTCGCCACTGGCGAGGGGAAGGGCGAACTCGAGGATCGTCTTCCCTTCGAACTCGCTCCCCGCGCGCTGCAGGAGCGACGACGCCTCGTCCTCACGGTGGCTTGTCGGACCGGTCCCGAAGTGATCCTGCAGGGTCGCCGTCCCGTCCGTGACGGCACCGATGACGATGTTCGCGCCGGCCATCTTGTTCTCTGCCCCGACCCCCACGGCTCCCCAGCCGGTGCCAGGACTGACGAGCCCGACGTAGAGAGTCGTCGCGTCGTTCTGCCAGAGGAGGGTCATCCCGGTCTCCGCGTAGACGAGGACGTTCCGGTACTCACCGAACCCGATCGCGCCGTCCGCTGCGGGGGGCCAGTCGATGTCGACCATGGATTCCGCAGCGGTCGAGAACGAGAGGTCGGCCGGTGCCCCAAGAAGGATGCGCCACGCGGCGTCCTCCGGCGGGCGGTCGTAGCGCCCGTTTCCGTTCCGATCGATGTAGACATCCACACGGTACGACCCGCCGGTCTCGAGCGACTCCAGGGCCAGGTCGGCCGTCGCCGAGGAGATACGGTTAACGAGAAGCCGAGAAACCTCCCCACCCGTGCTCACGTCCACGACGCGCGCCTCAAGACGATCGCCCAAGTAGGGGGCAAGATCCGCGAGAGAGAGTGTCGCCGCAACCGGCGTCGCCACGCCAACGAACCCCGCTGCGACGAGAGCCAAGACCGTCAGGCTCGAACCGCTGAGCACCTTCCTCATCCTAACCGCCTCCTTCTGTCTCCGGGAAGATCGGGCTTCTCCGCTCTGCCGCAACCGTGCGGTCGGTCTTCCCGCTCGCGCCGCCATCGACACGGAGCCTCGGACTGTAGGCGGGCGCAGTGAGGTTCCGGTGAGGATCGTGTGGTCGTCGAGTGGGCCCTCTCTCGATCGCCCGAGCCGCGAACCCCGCGTGAAGGGCGAACGGAAGCCTCCATCCTCAGGGAAGGGATCCGCTCCCGCGCTTGTCTTTCCGTGGTCGGTCTGCCGCCGCGACCTTGTCAGACCATGGTCGGCCGCTGTAGGGTGTCAGGCGAGCGGGGACCGCGATGGCGTACGGAAAAGAGGAAGAGGGACAGCATCCTGTCTTCGAACACAAGGCGCGAGGCGACGCGTCTGGGAGTCGCGCGGCTCGACCGCATCGAGCTTCGGAGGACCCGGGCAGCGCCGAGCGAGTCGCCGAGGCCCTGCGGGAGAGCGAGAGCCGGTTCCGCAGGCTGTTCGAGGACGCCCCCGTGGGGGTGCTGGTCCAGCGCGAAGGAAGAGTGCTCTTGATGAACCCGTGTCTCCTCCGGATGCTGGGCTACGAGGAGAGCTCACAAGTCGTCGGGAAGCTGTTCACTGACTTCGTTCCTCCGGACTGCCGGGCCGAGATCGCCGACCTAGCGAAGAGAAGAGCACGGGGAGAGTCCGTCCCCGTCGCCTACGAGACGCGCGCCCTCAAGAGGGATGGCTCGGCGTTCCCGGTGCAGGCAGAGGTCGCTACCATCAATCTGTCGGACGGCCCGGCGTTCGTTGGCTACCTCATCGACATCACCGCACGAAGGCAGGCGGACGATGCGCTGAGAGCGAGCGAGGCGAGGTACAGGACCCTCCTGGAGAGCGTCCAGGACGGAGTCTACGTGCTCGACGTCGAGGGGCGCTTCACGTTCGTGAACGACATCATCGTTGCCCGATACGGGCGGTCCAGGGAGTGGTTCCTCGGAAGAGATCACCTCGAGTTCGTGTCCGCCGAGGACCTTGGGCGGATCCAGAGCGTGTTCGAGGCCACGAAGCGCGGCGAGAAGGTCCCGCCCTACGAGGTGTCGTACCAGATTCCGTCAGGCGAGCGCGCTTGGGTCGAAGTCAACGCGGCGCCCCTGCGGGAAGGAGACAGGGTGGTGGGTGTCCTCGGCACCACTCGCGACATCAGCGAGCGCAAGCGTAGCAAAGAGAGTCTCGAGAGGCTCGTCGCAGAGAGAACGGAAGAGCTCAGAGCCAAAGTGGGCGCGCACGCGGCGGCCGCGAGCGCTCTGCAGGAGTCGGAGGCGAGGTACCGGAGCCTCTTTGAGCACGCGGCCGAGGGAATCGCCATCTACGGGGACGGGGAGGTCGTGGCGGCGAACAGGGCTCTCCTTCAGTTGTTTGGATACGCCTCGCTTGAGGAGTTCCGGCGGGTAGACCTCTTCGAACACACGGCAGCTGAGTACCGGTCGCTGGTCGAGGCGCGGCACGGGGCCGCTCAGGAGGGCGCTCGTATCCCTCAGAGGTTCGACCTGGAGATCCTGCGCAAGGACGGCCAGACGAGGCACGTGCAGGTCTCGACGGCCCCCTTCCGCGCCGGAGCGAAGCAGTACGTCCTTGCCACGCTTCAGGACATCACGGCGCGCAAGCACGCCGAAGAGCAGCTCCGAAGACTTCTTGCCGCTCAACAGCAGGCGATGTCCGTGGTCGCCCACGAGATCAGGTCGCCGCTCGCGGCCATTCGAGGCTACGTCGATCTCCTGCTTTCCGGGAGGGGCGGCTCCGGGAGCGAAGGACAGCGGCATTGGCTCGAGCGCATCCAAAGCAACGCGGATCGACTGGCCGAGACAGCGGAGCGTTTCCTCTCGGCCGACGCCCTCGAGAACCGCGCCCGCGTCCTCCATCTGGAGCGCTTCTCACTGGAGGGACTCGTCACGGAGCTGGCTGACCGATGGCGCCCGGAGGCCGAAGAGAAAAGGCTGGCCCTCCTGGTTGAGCCGGGCGACGACCTCGAGCTCATGGGCGACAGGGAGCTTCTGGGCATCGCCGTCTCGAACCTGATCTCCAACGCGATCCGCTACTCAGACTCCGGGCAGGTGACCGTCAGGGTCCATGCGCTCGAGGGCTTCGTGCGCCTCGACGTTCGCGACACGGGGCATGGCATCCCGAGCGAGGAGCTCGGCAGGATCTTCGAGCGCTTCTACAGGCTGGATTCCACTCAGAATGGGAAGGTGCGGGGGCTGGGGTTGGGGCTCCCGATTGCGCGGCGGATCGTCGAGGAGCACGGAGGCTCGATCGGGGTGCAATCGGAGGTCGGGAAGGGGAGCACGTTCTCCGTGGCGCTTCCCCTACGAGTCTGAGGTGCTCCGGGAACGTCGCCAGGGTGAGTGCTGTAGCCCCTGGTCGCTTCCCATGCCCCGCTACGGGGCGGCGCCGCCGATCGGGAACTCGACGCACACCCTCTCGCTTCCGATGCCGCTTGTCACGAGGCGCTCCTTCCCGTTGTTGAGGAGCTTCTGCGTCCAGTCCACGGAACCGCCGTCGACGAGGGTGAGCACCCGGCCCAAGGGAGTGGTCGCCCGGACGTTGAAGCAGAGGTTCGGGTAGTAGCCTCGTCCTTCCGTGCGCTCACTGTCGATCGCGCACTGAACACCTTCGAACTCCTCCTGAATCGGCGGGAGGAGCTCGGACTCGAGGAGCGCGTTCCGTGGGTTCGGAGCAAAGTCGCTCGCGGACACGCGCAGCGGGACGTCCGGGCCGAGGAAAGCCCGCAGCGCCCGGAGGTAGAAGCGGACATGAAACCCGAGCGCCGCAACCTCGAACCGCATTCCACCTCGGTCTCTCCCCGCGCTGCACAGCGCGAACAGGCTGAAGTGGGCGTAGAGGTTCGGGCCCTCGAAGCGCTGGGCACGGAGGAGGCGATGGCTCGCTGCCAGGTGGACCGGCTCCGCCGACCTCGGATCTCCACGGAGCCGCTCGCGCCGTCGCAGGGCGGCCTCGAGGGCGACGACGTTCGTCGAATCGGAGATGACCTCCGTGTTGCGCGAGGTGGAGACCGCCTTGTTCTGGTCGACCGAGGCCACGACCGAGCAGGTGCCGAGCGGACAGACAGGTGAAAGAGCGACGAGCTCGAACTCCGGAGGGAGTTGCGAGACCGCGACCGCTTCCCATTCGAGGAGGCGCTTCGGGGGAGCGGCCGACGGCCGGACGAAGCGGTTCGTCGCGTAGTCTGCGAGGAGATCCGACGGGCTCCTCTGCCGCGCGCGTAGACGGTAGACCTCGAGGAGGAGCGACTGCAGGTCGGTCGGCTCAAGCCGCTCCGCGAGGAGCTTCGCGAGCCCAGGCACGCCCGCCTCGCGCTCGATTCGCTCCAGGATCTCACTCACCGATCCTCCTGCTCCGGGTCCCGTCGACCTGCCCCCGTTTCCTGTCGAGTGTAGCCGGGCTGCCCGAGAGAGAACAGAGACACAGACGTGGCGACTGGGGGACGAGTCATCCGTTGCGGGTCACGCGGGGACGTCTTCGATGCAGATAGGTCCAAGGCTCGCACTTGACCCGGAAACCCATAACCCAGAGACTGAGCAGAGCACTCGTCAAGGAGGCAGACATGCGGAAGCTCCTGTCTTTCGCCGGTATGGTGGGACTGGTCGCGGCGCTCGGCCTGGTCTCACTCGCCGCCAGCCGGACCTTCACGAACGATACGGGCGGGCCCGTCACAGGCATTCGGATCACGTTCTCTGAGATGGTGTGGATCACGGGCCACGACAAGACCGTCTTCCCGACCCAGGACCCGGTGGGTGTCGTGTCGGAGATCACCTTCAGCGGCGGGCAACTCGAGAGTCTCGGGCAGTTCCAGGTGACGTGGAACGAGGAGTACGCCACCGTGTTGCTCCACGAGTGGATCACAGGCTCTGGCGCCCCCAGCAGCTCCCGGTACCAGACGGCCTTCGGGATCGACTACGCCCAGCCGGAGAAGTATCTCGCGCAGGGGGAGCAATCGCAGATCTCGAACCCTGCGGTGCTCGACTCGCTGCGCGGTAGAGAGAAGAGCCTCGCGCACCTCGGGGAGATCTACCAGTGGCTGCACCGCAGGTTCACGAGCTACAGCGCGGGAGGCGCGACCATCGGCAAGGCGACGGTGGATCAGCTCCTTGCGAGCCGTCGACTCGGCGGCTGTCACGACTACGCCCTAGTCTACGGTGCCGTAGCGCGGGAACTGGGCTACCCAGCCTTGATGGTCGACACCGCCAACGTCGAGTGGATCAAGCGCTTCCAGAAGGGAGAGCAGGGACCGCACGTCGGTCATGTCTTCGTCGAGGTCTTCCTGATCGACAAGTGGGTGCTCGTTGACCCCACGGGCGGCCCCTACGTCGAGAACGGGTACGACCCCACGAAACCGGCCTTCCGCGAGGCGGGAGGGGGGGACTACGGTGGCGCATCGAACGGCTACTACGCGATGTGGAAGGGGATTGACACCCGCGCCTGCGGCGTCCACTCGAATGAAGACAACACGCACGCGATGGACTCTTTCGCGCGCCAAGTGGACGTCACGACGGTGACGTACCTTGCCTACGTCTGGAAGGTGTTCGCGAGGTGATCTTGCGAGCTACCCGGCACCCACGCCCATCGGCGCAGAGCGCCGATCCGCGGCGGCACGCTCCTCAGAGGAGTTGTTCCTCCGCCCGGCGGAGCCTCCGGCTGACGGTTGCGTAGTGCACGCCGAGGTGGTCCGCGATCTCCTTCAGGGTGTAGCCGTGTTTCCGGTAGGCGTTGACGATTCCGTTCTCCTCGCGGCCGCGGGCGAAGACCGTCGCTAGGGACGGCCGCGCGGTCCTTTGCCCTCGCGGGACCTCCGGCAGGGGCGCCGCCTTCGCCTGGAGGCGGCGGACGAACCTCTCGCTCCCGAGGAAGACTTGGCCGACGAGGGACTCCCACGGAGAGGCGCCTCGACCCTCTGCCACGAACTCCCGGTACGCCTCCTGGGCCTTCCGCCGGCTCCTTCCGAACTGGCCGAGGATCCAGTCGACGGTGAGGAAGAAGGGGACCGCCTCGAGGCCGGCCGTCGCGCGGTAGCTGCTCCACGGCCAATCAACCGCTCTTCGAACGCTCCTCGCACGCACCGGGTTTTGGACGATGTACCGCGCAAGCTCCAGCAAGTGCGATTCCTTCTCGACAAGGATCGACTTGAACCGCCCCTGGAAGACGTGCCCCACGCGGCCGTGGGCGCGGTTGAACGTCTGCGTGTACACCCCGTTCAACTGCCGCATCCCCCGCGACAGGTTCGGCTCGGGCGTCTCCACCAGGAGGTGGTAGTGGTTGTCCATCAGGCAGTAGGCGTGGCAGAGCCAGGCGAACCGATCCACCACCTGGGTGAGCACCTGCAGGAAGGCCTCCCGATCGGCGGCGGTCAGGAAGACGTCCTCCCGGCCGTCACCGCGACTCGTCAGGTGATAGAGAGCTCCGGGGAACTCCAACCTCAGTGGGCGTGCCATGGCCGGAGTCTACCCGAAGCCATGTCGCATGACAAGACCTGACCCCACGGCGACATCCGTCCAGCTCCCACGGGTCCGCGCCCTCACACATCGAGCGGTCAGACGTGAAGCCTGTTCCCTGTCACGACTCCGTCCGAGACGACGAGGATCAACGGGCGGGGGCAGGTCGTACGATGACCTACCCCCGACCCGCAGCGCACGCCGACGTTGGAGGAGGAGCGGCGGCGCTCAACGGGCGAGTCTTCTCTCGTCAGGCCTTCTCGGCCTTCTTCGCCTTCTTCGCGGCGCGTTTCTCCTTGAGGGTCTTCTGCGGTTCCTTCTTGGAACTCTTCTTTGTGTCCTTATCCTGCGACTTCGCCACGGTCAATCCCCCCTTTGGTGTTGCCTGGCCACCTGGCTCAGGCACAGGCCCAGGATACCCCCGTCGCGCCTGGAGACGCAAGCGCTCCGTACACCTCTGCCCCGGGCGAGCAGACTCCATGCCGAGGAGACCAGCCGTCGCCGGCAATTGCCCCGAGCTCGCAACGGGGGTCCCCGAGGGCCTGGCTGGTGCGATCGGCGGCGGCCACGAAGGCATCCTCCCAGCCGTCACCGCGACTCGTCAGATGATAGACCGGTCCGGGGATCTCCAACCTCAGTGGACATGCCATGGCCGGAGTCTACCGGGAGGGGTGTTGGGTGACAAGACCTGACCCCACTCATCACATCATAGACTGGCATGGGCTGGTCTAGCGAGCTCTCAGACGTGCCGTCTCGGTGGCAACAAACTCGACGCTGCCTTCTGTCCGCGAAACCATGACTATATGGTAAGGACGCGTCAGAACGGCGAGCTCGGACATGCCGGGGGGAGGAACTGTCACCTCTACGTCGACAACGAGTTCTTCATCACGTTCTGTTGCATCCAGGATTGTGATCGCGTACCCACTTGACGGCCTTTCGCCCAGGAAGACGGCTAGCACCATATGGGACGTGAAGTCGACATCCGGCAGACGTGCAGTCTGTGGCTGCCCCGCGATGTGGTCTGTCCACAGCTCTTCCCATGCGGCGCGGTCGCGGACCACTACCTCCCGTGGCGTTGAGATTCCACTCCGGAAACCCAGGTCCACGGTGACGATCGGCACTTCAGGTAGGCCGCCGCCCAGGTCTGGCTGAAGGCTCACACCTGAATCGCCCGGGCTACTCCGTATGATCTGGATAGCGGAACACGCGCATAGCACGACGGCCAGGACGGCTCCTGCCGCCACGACGAGCCCCCTTCTGTTGATCCACATGCTCTGCCTCCTGGGAGGAAGGACAAGGGGAGGCGGGCCGTGCCCGCCTCCCGATAGACCGCCCTATCACTTCTGGTTCCCAGGCACAAACGTGCCAAAGGGCACCGATCCGGCTGGCGTGGCTGGTTTGTGGGCACCGGCGGTTGAGAAGTACTCCTCCCCGTACGGTCCGGGGAAGGTGTCCATGAGCGCCTGCACGGCCACGGGAGCCCCCGATGGCCCGTTCAGAGTGAACACATCCCACCAGACACCCGAGCCGCTCGCATCCGCCGCCAAGTATGTCCCGACGAGAGTTCCACCCTTGTACAACTGGACGACCGCCGGGGTGTTGGTCCAGTCTGCTCCGCCAAAGTAGTCGTTGACGGCAAAGGTGAACTGCCCTGAATACTTCGTAGTGAAGACCACCGCTTCCGCAAAGACGGGCCCCCACCAGCGAGAGGGCATCTCGGTTGGCTCATCGCGGAGGAAGCGCGCGAACGGATGTGCGTTTAGATTGCCGCGATCCCAATACCCCACGAGGTACTGGTTCCGCAACGGAAGACTGTCCGGAAGCCAGAGGAAGGAATCCAATTCGGAAATGCCCCAGCCAACCCACGAAAGGACGGCGGTGTAGACGCTGGCGGCTTGGGTTTTCGGCAGAGCGATGAAGATCAGGAGGTACTCGGACCCTGACACAACATCCGCCAGCCCTCCGTTTGCCAGCGTGTAAGGGGTGGTGACATACGTGGACTTCGCCGCCGAGACAGAATACGACCCCGGCCGCACGTTGGTGATCGTAAACGTGCCATCTACGCGCGTGGTCGCCGTGAACGTTGACGATCCCGACTTCGCAGTCACCGTCGCACCCTGTAGCGCTAGTCCGGTGTTCGCGTCGACGATGATCCCGAGGATTGCGCCGGGAGCTGGGGGCATTGTGCCTAGGCGAGCGTCGAATGCCGCATATAGGTCAAGCCGCCCGACCTCGTCTTCGAATGCATGGCCATCCCCGTCGGGCATGATCGGAGTGTAAGCCGTATCCGTGAGCAGATCCGAAGTCTGCTGCGCGGTCAGCGTCGACCACTTGCCACGCACGAGCGCCGCCGCACCGGCCACGAGCGGACTGGCCATCGAGGTGCCGTCCGACCAGTCGTAGCTGGGCCCGTACCATGCTGATCCAGCCACGGGTGTTGTCGAGTAGATCTCGACGCCTGGGGCCGCGATGTCGACGGTGTCGCCGTAGTCGGAGAAGTACGCCATCATGTCCTGCCCATCGTAGTCGACGGTCGTCGCCCCTACACTCAGTACCCCGGGGTATGACGCAGGGTACGCTGGATCGGTGGTATCCTCGTTCCCGGCTGACGCCACGACGAGCACGCCCTTCGTCGCGGCATAGGCGACCGCGTCAGCGGTCCACGGGTCCCGGAAGTAGCCGCCCCAGCTCAGGTTGATGACTTTCACGCCAGCTGTGTCCGCCGCATACACGATGCCAGCGGCGCCAGCGAAGACCGGGATCCCGAATGCTCCGACCCGTACAGCAAGGATCTTACTCGAACCGGAGACGCCGGCGACGCCCAGGTTGTTGTTGTTGATCGCGGCAATGATCCCCGAAACGTGAGTCCCGTGCCCCGTGACGTCCATCGGATCCATGTCACCATCGAAGTAGTCTGGGCCTTTGATGACCTTGCCGAGCAGATCCGGATGATTGTAGTCGACGCCCGTGTCCACCACCGCCACGGTCGGAGCCGTCGTCGGGAGCACGGAGGCAGCGATGTTGGTGAACCCGATCCGCTTCATTGCCCACTGCCAAAGGTAGAACTTGTCGTTTGTGATCGCCTTGGGGGTCGCCGCCGGCGTCCCGTTCTCAAAGAGCCCATACACGTAGTTCGGACTCACCGCCTCTACGTCTGGCTGGGCGGCAAGCTTCGCCTGCGTTGCGGCAAGGTCTGCGTTCGCCGGCAGCTTCACCAGCAGCAGCCGAAGGCTGTTGATCCGTCCCTTGAGTTCGATCCGCTGCTTCGTGCAGAGGGAAGTGATCGCGGCATTGGTGAACTTCCCGCTCTTGAGCTTGACCACCAATTGCCCCGCAACGCACGGGGGCTGGTTGCCCACTCCCTTGGGCATTGCCTCAAGCAAGCTCGCAGGGCGCGCGTCGGCAGCCACCCAGATGGGCGCGGCATCTGAGTCGACTAGCTCCGCCGGTGAAGGGCTGTTCCACAGCCCTGCGCATCCCCAGAGCAGCGCGCCAAGCGTCGCCACAAGCCCAACGATTGTTGCAGCCCGCATCCACGTTCGCCTACCTGCATCCATGTTGAAGCCTCCTTGTCCTTAGCTCGCCACCACCAGCATGATCGGCAACGGTCCTGCTCCCGCAAGGTCGGCCACCTGTACTATCTTCTGCGCATCAGGTCAGTTCTCTAAGGCCGGGGAGCTCGGCACGTCTTTCCTCGCTTCTCACTGCGTGGGGGTTCGTAGTATGTCCCAACTCCACAGTCTAGTGTCACGTCCCGTTAGTGGCTGTGCGGATGGGGCGAGATGGGGTATGCTGTGGCATGCCACCACGAGCAGCGACAGTGACGTTGAGTCCTGAGGAGCGGAAGATCCTGGAGGCGTGGGCAGC
>Ga0315274_10010241_pt1 | contig 13498 bp, 12 predicted proteins | sample YL17G02_20_MG_FD_203700 | JGI IMG/M metagenome (GOLD analysis project Ga0315274, IMG submission 203700) | Sediment microbial communities from Yellowstone Lake, YNP, Wyoming, USA - YL17G02_20 | ecosystem: Environmental > Aquatic > Freshwater > Lake > Sediment | place: USA: Wyoming | collected...
GCAGGATATTTTTTTGAAAATTGATCGTCCGGCGCCCGGGATTAAGCTTGAAGATATTATCGAGGGGCTGGTCGCCTTGCGGGGGGAGTTTAAAAAGCAGATTTGGCTGGAGGTAATGCTGGTTAAGGGCCTTAATGACGGCCTCTCGCATATCCGTAAGCTTAAAACTGCTATAGACAGGATCTCCCCGGATAAGATCCAGCTTAATTCCCCGGTGCGCACGACCGCAGATGCAGGGGTTTCGCCCGTAGATAAAAATAAGCTGGAGAAGATCAGGGAGATTTTTGGCGAGAAAGCCGAAATAATATGAGATGTGCTCGTGGTCCTGTAGGTTTTGCTGACCACAGTCGCCTGAAATATAATCATTGCGCCTGTAGCTCAACTGGATAGAGCGCTTGCCTTCGGAGCAAGATGTTGCAGGTTCAACTCCTGCTGGGCGCGTTTAAGTGCTCAAGTCGAACTCCCTCACCCGCTAAATAATCTATTCTTATCCCCAATCTTTAGTGGTATAATAACTACACAATGGATGACCTCGAATTTGTCCAAAGGTGTGTCGGGGGCGATAAGATTGCCTGGGATAAATTTGTAGAGAAATATTCCCGCCTGATATACAACTACATCTACAGTGTTTTAAAAACCAAAGGTTTCATCTTGGCAGCAGAAAACATCAATGATTTATTTCAGGAAATTTTCCTTTCGCTCATCAATGATAATTTCAAGAAATTAAGAAGTTTTCAAGCCAGAAACGGCTGTAGCCTGGCCAGCTGGCTAAGGCAGGTAGTAATTAATCATACTTTAGATTATATCTGCAGGATTAAACCCGCAGTATCTCTCGAAGAAGAAACCGTTGATGATTCAAGCCTTAAGGATATTCTGGTTGATAATACGCCTGAGGCCGGCGATACTCTTATCCAGAAGGAAAAATTATCCCATCTGAGAGAATGTATTGAGGGGTTGGATAACGAAGACCGATACTTTCTGGAGTTATATATAAATAGAAGTTTGAGCCTTGTAGAGTTAAAGAATATTCTACGCATTTCGCGGGGTGCAATAGATATGCGTAAAACCAGGATCACCAGCAGGCTAAGAGAGTGTTTCCAGAAAAAAGGTTTCCTGTTAGATGTTTAAGGTTGTTCCGTCTATTGTATGAGGGGGGGGGAATTTTAAAATGCCGGATAAATTGGAGAAATCAATTAAATTGGTTTATAAAAACTGGAAAATGCAGCAACCTAAAATAGAAGAGCCGCATCCGGATGAGGAGGCTTTGGTCTGCTTTTTTGAAGGGAAGTTGTCGTCAGGAGAAAATGAGCAAATCAAAGCACATTTGATAAAATGTAATAATTGCGCCGAAAGATTTATCCTTCAGGCGAATTTAAAGATTAGCGAAAATAAACCGGTGCCCGAAGAATTGTTGGAGCGAATAAAAAACTTATTAGTCAAGCAGGGCGAAACCCCTGTTTTAGAAATATTCCTGAAATTGAAAGAAAAGGCTTTAGAGATAATCAGCACGACAGGAGACATTTTAGTAGGGCAAGAATTAGTTCCTGCGCCGGTTTTCCGCAGCCGAAAAATAAAGGATTTCAAAGATGAAGTTACTATCCTTAAAGATTTTAAAGATTTTAGAGTAGAGATAAAGATAGAAAATAAAAGCGGAAAGGTCTTTGACTTAACCGTAATGGCAAAAGAAAAAGAAACACAAAAAATAATTAAAGATTTAAGAATCACGCTCTTAAAAGACGATTTAGAACTGGAATCCTACCTTAATGAAACAGGCTCCGTTACCTTTGAAAACGTGTTACTGGGTAAATATACAGTAACGATATCAAATCCGGAAAGTAAACTCGCCTCCATATTACTGGATATAAAAACTTAATCGTTATGCCTGAAGATTCCCCTGCCTTGGTTTTAGAAATATTAAAGCAAGATAACCAGCTGTCTATGAGTATCTTTGAAAAAGAGGAAATTATTTCAACTGTCAGATATTATAGCCAGGTATCTTTTTCCTTTGCGGAAATGCATAAATTATCTGGGGAGGTAATTTCTACCTTAAATAAAGTCAACAAAAAGGGCTTCTTGACAGAAGAGGGGATCAATAATTTAAAGAAAACAGGGCTACTCCTGTGGGACCATTTACTTGCCGGTCAAGTAAAAGAAAAATTAAGAACCACCCATATCGCGGATTTAATTCTTTCTTTGGACGAAACATTAATTGATATCCCCTGGGAGCTTTTGTATGATGGCAAAGATTTTTTATGTTTGAAATTTAATTTGGGCCGGCTGGTGCGGACTAAAGAAAAAATGGGCCCGCCTCAATACCGCAATTTTCCCAGCAAGCTCAAAATGCTTATTTTGGCCAATCCCACCAATGATTTAAAATCAGCTTATTTAGAGGGTATTTATATCAAGGACCAGCTTGATCGCAGGAGAGATAAGATCAGCATTGATTTTAAGACTACACAAATAGATACCTTGTATGTAAAGAAGAACCTGCGAGACTATGATGTGGTGCATTTTGCGGGTCACTGTGAGCGTGATTCTAAAGATCCCGAAAATAGTGGGTGGGTCTTAAATGATGGAAGATTTACCATTCGGGATATCTTTGCCCTGGGTGAAAGTTTATCTTTGCCTATCTTAGTATTTTCTAATGCCTGCCACTCAGCAGAAGCAAAGGCAGATTTACTTGAGCCGGATTACCAGACAAAGACTTATAGCTTGGCCTCCGCATTTTTATTTTCTGGAACCAGACACTACATTGGAACCATCCGTAAAATCGAAGATCAGATGAGCCTTGTCTTTTCTAAAGAATTTTACACCCACTTAATCAATGGAAAATCAGTCGGAGAATGCCTGCGGCTGGCACGCTTGAAAATTATCAGAGAACACGGCTTAGCTGCTTTACCTTGGATGAGCTATCTTCTTTACGGAGACCCGCACTTTGTGCTGTTTAAGACAAAAAAAGAATCCATAATTCAGCCTTTCAAAAGACATTATTCAAAATTAAAAAAATATCTGACTCGGTTTGTTTTCGTTTTATTGATTATCTTTATCTGCCTTTACCTATATATGTGGTTACCTACAGTTAATCCAAATACCTATCTTTTATTCACAAAATCGCAAAAATTATTTCAAGAAGGAAACAATCAAAAAGTTATTTTATTCTCTAGCCGTATCATCCAAAAGGACCCCTTATTTTTAGCAATTTATCCTTTAATCGCCAAAACATATCAAAGGTTGGGCAAGCCAGAAGAGGCTTTAAGATATTATTTTGATTGCGCTCGTTTTAGCGAAAAGAAGCACGATAGAAAGAACCTAGTTGCTGCTTATATCGGGATTGGCTGGATTTATCAACTGCAAGGGGAATATCCGAAAGCCTTTGATTTTTATAACCAAGCCGTAACTTTAAGTAAAAACAACCAAGACAAATTAAACCAGGCAGTTGCTTTGAGGAAATTAGCAGTCTGGTATATCGATAAGGAGATTTATGATAAGGCATTAGAGCTATTGACGCAGAGTTCAGAGATTAATCGCGACAGACAAAAATACTGGCAACATAAATATAATTTGGCCTGTGACTATTTTGATATCGCCTTGGTGTTCGCAAATGAAGATGACTTTAATACTGCTAAAGAATTTTACCGGAAAAGTCTGGCATTATTGGAAAAGCTGAAGTTAAAAGACGAATTAAGCGATTATTATTTTAATTTAGGAGAAATTTGTCTTTTCGAAAAGCAATATGCCAAAGCCTTAGACTATTATATGCGCGGTTTAAAAATTGATCAGATTCAGGATAATAAACCCAGTATCGCCAGTGATTATAATATGATTGGTGAATTATATATAGAGATGGGTAATTTAACCGAAGCGGAAAAGTCCTTCAATCAATCTCTTTCGATTTGCCAAGAGATAAATGCGCCGTTAGAATTAGCAGCCACATATTATAATCTCGGTTTGCTCTCTAAAGGGGCCGGCAAAATTAACCAAGCCAAAGGATACCTTACCCAGGCTAAAGAAATATATAGCCGGATTGATACGCCTCAATATCAAGAAGTAGAAGAAGAACTTTTAGAAATAACCAATAAATAAACATTTGCTTTTTTTAAAATCTTATGTTTTAATATCAAAAATAAGGAAAAAAGTATGCAGGAACGCCGAAGGTATACAAGATTCCCGACCGAAGGTAAAGTCGTCTTAAAACTAAAAGACGGCTCTGCGCGCACTATTCAATCGGAGCTGGTTGATATAAACTTCGCCGGAATGAGCGTGCATTCCCCCCAGACTTCCGAAGCGGGAATAGACGTCAGCTTTGATTTAACGATTAATTTATGGGATCAGCCCATTGCTGGTGATGGCAGGATTAAATATGTCAAAGAAATACAAAGACACAATACCGTTTTTAGGTTAGGTATTGAATTTGTCAGCGTTGATAAAAAAATCATCCGGTATATTATAAACAGAATTCAGGGAGAGATTGCGGCCGAGACAAGAAAAAGAAAATCATTTTAAACCCGCTTATTATTCTCTCTTCCTATCCAGACAACCCCCCTCAAGCTACCCCTTATTCAATTTCTAAATCCACTCCCTAAATTGTTTATGATTTTAAGATGGAAGTGGTATAATTCAAAAAACTGAAAACTTATAAATTCTAAAGTTAAAAATTTGTGGTATAATATTTAAACTTAAGTTTTATCAGGGGGCCGCTAGCTCAATCGGTAGAGCATCAGACTCTTAATCTGGGGGTTGGAGGTTCAATTCCTCCGCGGCTCACTTAATTTAAATACAGTAGGTTTTTAGTGAAAGTCAAACCGTATAAATTTATAGAACACACCGCTGACTTAGGTATCAGCGTAAAAGGCAAGAGTTTAAAAGAACTCTTTAATAATGCAGCTTTGGCAATGTTTGATATTATCGCCGAGAAAGCTGCGAGCTTCAAGCTGCAAGCTTCAAGCTGCAGGAAAGTTATTATTAAACAGAAAGCCGATAATTTAGAAGAACTCTTTATTAATTGGTTAAATGAGTTACTATCTTTGTCTGCAACTAAAGAGGTGATTTTTGAGGATTTTAAGATCGATAAGTTGGATGAGCATAATTTAGAAGCAATAGCAGTTGGTTCGGATATGGAAAATTATAAAGTAAATACCGAAATAAAGGCCGCAACCTATCATGAGTTAAAGATAGTGAAAACGCCTGTTGGCTGGCTGGCAGAGGTGATTTTAGATGTCTGAGCTTTGGCAAGGTTCTTTAGAAAAAATTGATGACTATCGTTGGCGGATACCTAAGTCTTACAAGGGCGGGATGCGCGTGCCGGGTATTATTTATGCCGATGAAAAGCTTTTAAAGGATATTCGCCATGACAAAGCGCTGGAACAGGTGGCTAATGTGGCATTCTTACCCGGAATTGTCCATGCCTCTTTGGCCATGCCGGATATTCATTGGGGGTATGGTTTTAGCATTGGCGGCGTGGCGGCTACTGACCCGGAAAATAGCGGCGTGATTTCTCCCGGAGGAGTTGGTTTTGACATTAACTGCGGCGTCAGAATGCTGAAGACTAACTTTCAATACGATGAAATAAAAAATAAAATTAAGGATTTGGTGTATGTATTATTTTCGGATATTCCTTCTGGGTTAGGCTCCAAAGGCGATATTAGAGTCAGCGCAAAAGAAGAGAAGGAGATTTTAGTAAAGGGCGCAAAATGGGCAGTAGAAAAAGGTTATGGCACGCAAGAGGATTTAGAGTGTACTGAGGAGTATGGCGCGATACAAGGCGCAGATCCTTTGGCGGTTTCAGATAGAGCGTACGAGAGAGGAAAAGCGCAATCCGGCACGCTGGGTTCTGGGAATCACTTTCTGGAAATACAGGTAATCGATCAACTCTATGATAGAGATAGTTGTGATGCATTTGGCCTGAATTTAGGCCAGATAACCATAATGATACATTCCGGTTCGCGCGGTTTAGGCTACCAGGTTTGCGACGATTACACCAAAAGCATGATTCACTGCCTACAAAAATATAATATCAATGTCCCTGACCGCCAACTTGCCTGTGCCCCGGTTAACTCCCAGGAGGGTAAAGCTTACTTAGGCGCCATGAAATGCGCAGCTAACTATGCCTGGGCAAATCGGCAGTGTCTGATGTATCTTACGCGCAAGGTTTTTGAAAAGGTCTTTGGTATTTCATGGCAGAAGATGGGAATGTATTTGATTTATGATGTCGCCCATAATATTGCTAAGATAGAGAAACATCTAGTTAATGGTCAGGAAAAAACCTTATGTGTTCACCGCAAAGGCGCAACCCGGGCTTTCGGAGCGGGCCATCCGGCGTTACCCCAAAGATATAAGAAAACCGGCCAACCTGTAATTATCCCCGGTGATATGGGAAGGAATTCTTATTTACTCGTGGGTACACAGAAAGCAATGGAGGAAACATTTGGCAGCACCTGCCACGGCGCAGGGCGCGTAAAATCTCGCACTGCCGCTGCCAAGTCTATTAATGTAGATGTATTATTGAAAGAGTTGGAATCTAAGGGTATAATAGTGAAGGCCTCTGGCAGGAACACGATAGTAGAAGAGGCGCCACAGGCCTATAAGGATGTCAATGAAGTGGTCGATGTAGTGCATAACGCCGGGATTTCAAAACGCGTATGTCGAATGAGACCATTAGGAGTGATTAAGGGCTAAAGATGTTAGATATAAAATTTATTCGCGAAAATTTAGATTTGGTAAAAAAGTCGGTTCGGGACAGAGGTCTTAAATTAGATTTGGATACCTTAGTGAAATTGGATGCCTCTCGGCGCAAAATTTTATCAGAACTTGAGGACTTAAAAGCGCAAAAGAATAAGGCCAATGATGAGATCTCCCGGCTGCTTAAAGAAAAGAAAGAGGCGCAGCAGAAAATTTCCTCTATGAAAAGTATCGCCGATAAAATAGATAAACTCCAAGATGCATTAAAGACTTCTGAGGAGGAATTAAGCAAATTGTTATTGAACGTACCGAATATGCCTCATGCTTCGGTTCCTGTTGGCGATGCTTCTCGGAAACAAACCGTGCGTTCCTGGGGCAAGCTGCGCGAATTTGATTTTAAACCCGTCACCCATATGGAACTTTGCCAACATTTAGATATTATTGATTTCGCGCGGGCCTCAAAAATTACCGGTTCAAACTTTGTTCTTTATAAAGGCTGGGGAGCAAAGTTGGAAAGAGCCTTATTTAATTTTATGCTGGATTTACACACCAAAAAACACGGTTATACTGAAGTATTTCCGCCGTTTTTAGTAAACCGTGCCTCCATGACCGGAACAGGCCAATTGCCAAAATTAGAAGAAGATATGTATCGTTTAAAAGACGATGATTTATTTCTTATTCCCACTGCAGAAGTTCCGGTGACCAATATATTTCGCGATGAAATTCTGGACGAGAAAGACTTACCTATTTATTATACTGCCTATACCGCTTGTTTTCGTCGCGAAGCAGGCTCTTACGGTAAAGATACTAAAGGCTTAATTCGCGTACATCAATTTGATAAAGTAGAGCTAGTAAAATTTGTAATTCCCGAAAACTCATACGAGGAATTGGAAAAGCTAGTCAGGGATGCAGAAGAGGTTTTGCAATTATTGGGTATACCTTATAGAGTGGCGATGCTGCCAACCGAAGATTTAAGTTTTGCTGCGAGCATTTGTTACGATATAGAAACCTATGCACCCGGCATAGATAACTGGCTTGAGGTTTCTAGTTGTTCAAATTTTGAAAGTTTTCAAGCCCGCCGCGCAAATATCAGATTTAGAAGAAAAGAGAGCAAAAAACTAGATTTTGTACACACCTTAAACGGCTCAGGAGTGGCCTTAGCCAGAACCGTAATTTGTCTTCTGGAAAATTATCAGCAGAAAGACGGCTCAGTAGTCATTCCTGAGGTTTTAAGGCCTTACTTAGATGCAAAAGAAAGAATCTCTTAAGCTGGAAGGCGATTTTGAGCCAAAGGCAGGCGATATTTCAAGCCGGGGGTTGACCCTTTCTTATAAGGCCTTTGCAGTTATCAAGTTTATTTTAGGTATTTTGCTTTTGCCTTTTGTTTATTCATCATCAGTTGCTTTTTTAGCTGAATTCGGGTTAATTGAAAGGTCTTTGCAGGCTTACTTTTGGGCAGGCGTGGTTAGCTTTTTGGCAGTTTATTTATTTGTCTGGGAGCCAGTCAAAATCTATACCAGAGGCCAGAGGATTTTAGAGATTATTTTCAGATTTTTTGCCCCGTTAGTGAGAGTTGCTCCTTATTTATTGCCCATTTATTTCATTTTAATAGCCAGCTGTTATTTTCTGCTCTCCTCGATAGTCAGGTCTCCGGAATTAATCAATTATTTTAACTTTTTCTTTGGCTTTAGCGTCATTTTTCATCTAGTTTTTAGCGCCAAGTCCATCCGTTCCAAACAGGGAGATTTTTTAAAAGCAAACCATATCTTCGGTTTTTCTTTTATTTACATCATCAATTTGATGTTGCTCGGTCTCTTTTTAAGTCTTATCTTTGAAAATTTTTCCTTTGTTAATTTTCTTAACTATTCCCTCCTCGAAGCCAAAGCTGTTTTTGGCGCCGTATTCAAGCAATTTTTCCTTTAACCCCGCACCTTTTTAGTACTCAAATATGAGAAAATTCTTTTACCCCTTTATTTCTAATAAGTTACAAGATGGATAAATAAAAGGTGCGGGGTTAATTGACAATACTGAAATTTGATGATATGATTTTAAATATAATTCTTAAATTATGACCGTTTATTGGTGGGGTTCGGGAGTGTCCCTCGCCCGTGTTCGATAAAAAATTAAAGAGGCTCGGGACGGCCTGTATTGCGACCGAGCGAAGCGAGGGAGTCCTGAACTTAAGTGAAGGAAAAACAGGTGGGGTGGCTGAGTGGTTGAAAGCGGCAGTCTTGAAAACTGTTGTGGGGAGTTCTCTCCACCGTGAGTTCGAATCTCACCCCCACCGTTCTACTTCGCTGTGCTACTTTTGTGCACGGCTTTGTAGAAACTATTACGTGAGAGTCCGGGAAGGATGGGAGAGCGGTTGAATCCAGACGCCTCGAAAGCGTCCAGGCAGCAATGCCTCGCAGGTTCGAATCCTGCTCCTTCCGTTATAAATTTATATTTTTTAATGTGGGACGAATCCTTTACTCTCCGTCCCTAAAATTATCGGGAGGGCTAATAAAATGGAAAATAATATCAATAAAGAAAGAAGAAGCAATGTCCGTATAGCCGTATCTCTTCCCATTGAGTTTCTTTTATTCAATAGCGACATTTCCAGTAAATTGGATTTTAAAGAAACGGTAAAGTTAAGAATAGCGATGACCAAAAATATTTCCGTGGGCGGATTATGCGTAGAGACCGATGACTTAGAAGATGCGTGGTTAAACGACTTATCTAGCGGCATGATGAAATTTGCCCTGAAGTTTAAACTTCCTACCACGACGGAGCTTATTTCTAGCACGGCAAAAGCAATCTGGATAAAGAAAAGAGAAAATGTAAAGCCCGGTGAAATGAAATATCTTTTGGGCCTGGAGTTTTTAGACATTAATACCAAGGATGCAAATAAAATTGTGGATTTTGTAGTGAATTATTACTTTCAACAGGAGCAATTATAATCTAGAAGGAAGAAGAATGCAGAATAGAATCGAAAGTTTTTTTAGGCTCAAAGAGTTAAATACAAATCCGCGCACCGAAATAATTGCCGGGTTTACCACATTTATGACTATGGCTTATATAATTTTCGTTAATCCGGCAATGATTTCGCAAACTGGTATGGATTTTGGTGCAGCCATGATGGCGACTTGTGTTTCTGCCGCGGTCGCCACGATTATGATGGGTTTATAAGCTTCGCGGCATTAAAATTATTTACGGGACGAGGCAAAGAGGTATCCTGGTTAATTTATCTTTTAGCGGCATTATTTATTTTAAGATTTATATATCTAAAAGCGCTTTAAATTTTGTCCCTCGCCACCGACGAATAGTAGAGAAGAGTGGCTCGGGATCAAATTTTTTAGATTTGTAATAGCTGGAAAATTTGGAGAGGTCGCGTAGTCTGGTTTAGCGCGCACGCCTGGAGAGCGTGTGACTCGAAAGGGTCCGAGGGTTCAAATCCCTCCCTCTCCGCCAGTAGAGACGACCTTGCGATTTCGCGATGAAGTCAAAGGGCTTTTTATATAAAACTAAAAGAATGGTTAGGAAAAATATAAAGAGATTGAGACAACAAAAGAAATTATCACAAGAAAGATTAGCTCGGTTAAGCGATATTTCGCTTAATACATTAACTAAGCTCGAGTCTGGATTTACAAAAAGGCCATCTATTCAAACTATTAAGAAAATAGCTGATGCGCTAGAAGTACCTATTGATAAACTAGTAAATTAATGAATCTTGTTCGACGAACTTTCAGGTTAACCTCTTAGTTTCTTTAGTAAAATAAGATTTATAGTATAAAATGGAAATAAAAGATTGTATAAAAGGATTTAATCAAGGAATAAGCAAAGTTATTCCACCAGAACAAACATGTAAGGTTGTTTTGAAGAAGATTCAAAATATAAATCCTCCAATCTTGAAGGGATATTTTGAAGTTCCACGACTAAGCAAAATTCCACAATATAGGTTTATAGGAACTGACTATTACCAACACGTTGTTCAAGGAGAAGGAACTAATGGAAAGGGTCATTTTAAAGAACAAGCGTTTGCGAGCGGTATTATGGAACTGGTGGAAAGGTATTCGTGCTGTAAGTATCTCCGCAGTAGAAATATTTTCAAAATATCTTCTTTTAACGATTTGAAAAGTAATATATTCCAATTAGAAGACCTCTATTCTAATTTCATTGATGAGGCTTATGTAAGAATATTAAAAGATGAAGAACTGAAGACTGCTAAGATACGATGGTATGAAGGATACTCTTTAAATGGCAGAAAAGTGTATCTACCTATGAGTCTAATTGGATATCTTCTAGAAGGGACAAACGGGATGGCTGCAGGGAATTCTCTTGAAGAAGCATTGTTACATGCCATTTGTGAAGTGATTGAAAGGCACTGTTCATTCCTAATAGAACTAAACAAATTAAAAACACCCCTCATTGATTTATCCACCGTGGATTCTCTTATAGCAAAGAAACTAATAAGAAATTTTCAATCTCTGAAATATCCAATTTTTATTAAGGATTTTTCTTTAGGTATTGGTTTACCTGTAATCGGGGTTATTAGAAAAATGGATAAAAGCAACTGCATTATTACTGCTGGTGTAGCTACTACTCGAGAAGAAGCACTAATACGAGCGCTTGTTGAAAATTCACAGGTTGAAGGCAAACCAAGTTATAAAAAAATCTTTTTGGCCAAACACTATTTTGTAAATGATAAAATTTTATCCATGAAAGACATTTTAAATGTAGACAATAAAAATATGAGATTGGAACTTGAAAACATTGAAGAAATATTAAATAAAATAAATATGAAGGCTTTCTTTATTAACACTACAGATAAAGCCTTAAATGTTCCCAGTGTTATAGTGTATATTACAAGAGCAAAACATTTGGATAAAAAAATAACTTACCGAAATGTATTAATGGGGCTAATTGAAGAGTGTTTGGTAACTGGAAGTTACAGTGATGCCGAAAGATATTTAAATAAAGCTAATAAAATCGATAAGAACAACCAACTTATATATTTTTATTTTAGAGGATTAATTTTAAAACGTCACTCTCAATATAAAAAAGCAATGCAGTATTTCTTAAAGATTACAGAGATTGAAGTAGCTGAATTTCAGAAACTTAGCCTCGTGAACCTTGGCCTTTGCTATCAAGCAATAAATGATATGTATAATGCGATAGATTGTTATATAAAAGCTCTAGATCTGTTTCCCGATTTTAGCTTTGAGTATCTTAAGTTCCACTACGAAAACATATCTTTACTTTGTAATGATAGAAATAGAAACTTGTTTAATAACGCCAGAATTTTGTATTATGAAATTAGGCTGCTTAGAAAGTATTTTCCTAAGATTGGTTTACAAAAATTTAAAAATATATTTTATAAGTATCAAAAAAATAAAAAAGCTATATTAGCCCATTTCGAAAAAGCTCAAGCCCATTTTATTTCTAAACAATATAAAGAAACAATCAGAGAAGCAAATAAGGTAATAAAGTTAAATCATATAGCAGGCAAAATGCACCGTGTATATTTACTCTTAGGTTTTTGTTATGAGAAACTTAAACAATATAAAAAAGCAATAAGTGAGCTTAAGAAAGCAGAAAAGATAGATCCGGAAGAGCCACAGATAAATTTTTCTCTTTCTAATTGCTATAGAAAGATCGGTCAAATAGAACAAGCTAATAAAGAGATAGAGAAGGCGTTCCTTAAAGCTAAGGCTAAGAGGATTCAACAAATAGTAACTCTAAATAGAAATTAGAACACATTGTTATTTAGCGTTGTTTTAAAAAATGACAAAATAAAGTAAATTTCGTCTCCTCGTTTTTTGTAAAACTTTGTACAAAAAATATGATGGATATGTTTCTTTCTGGGGCAAATTTTGGGCGGCGGCAGCCAAAAGCCGCAGCAAAGCCGCACACGCTTTCAAATTAGCAAGAAGTGAGCGACCAAGCGAACGCCAAGTGAGGCTTTGCCCTAGCAAAGCCGAACGATGCACGCGAGATACGGCAGCGCCCCAAGGCGCGGTAAAGATAAATCATTTTTGAAATATAATTCGAACAGAGCGGTAAACGCACCGCCAACGTTTTGCGTAAGGAAAACACGCTTAGAGCAACAAAATATATAGCAATGTCTAAGAAGGAGGGTAGCTGTGGGGTTAGATGCATTTAATACATTATTAGTTACGTGGGTAATTTTTGTCTACGGCAATATTTGTATAATTAGTTTAATCTTTACCTTTTCTTTAGAGATTTATTCAAAAATAGATCAAGAACTTAATTTGGAAATAATCTCAACTCGCATAATCAATCCATTGGATATCTATATAGATAAATTTGATGCCTGGATGACGCAACATAATAAAATAGTTGGACCCTTGTTATTTTTACTTTCTGTAATAGATTTAAAATTACTTTACAATGCTATAATTTCTCTATAGAATTATGCGCCCATGGCTCAATTGGATAGAGCACCAGTCTACGGATGCGATCAGAGCTAAAATCATAACTCATTGAAATTGCTGTAAGTACAAGCTCCGTGAAGCACTTACGGAGCTTTCTTGTTTTAATCTGTTTTAAGAAACCTTAACCATTCTTAATATTGTATGGACACTATTTGGACACCAGGGGAGGGCATATTATCAGGATGTTGTGAACGCAATGCAACATTTGAGTTTGAGCTAGTGGCAAGTTTGCCTTAGTTTAGGCGAAAAAGAGCAGAAAATAGGGGAATCAGGCTTTTGGAGAGCAATAATTCATATCTGAATTTAGTTTGAAAAGTACAAGTAAATATGGTATATTTATATCCGAACACGGGGGTGCAAAATGCTGGAAAAAGAATACAATTATT
>Ga0315274_10010244_pt1 | contig 13496 bp, 9 predicted proteins | sample YL17G02_20_MG_FD_203700 | JGI IMG/M metagenome (GOLD analysis project Ga0315274, IMG submission 203700) | Sediment microbial communities from Yellowstone Lake, YNP, Wyoming, USA - YL17G02_20 | ecosystem: Environmental > Aquatic > Freshwater > Lake > Sediment | place: USA: Wyoming | collected...
CCGACGAGTTTTTCAGCATCGATTCATCAGAGCGGCTCTATGCATCATTGAAAACTAAGGACAAGAAGCTCGAATTCTATGATGGCGGCCACAGACTTCCCGAAAGCAACATCGCTCGAACAGTTGAGTGGCTGCAACAGCACATGGCAAGATAGTGCCAATCAATGCAAACCAGGCAACAGCGCTCTGATTGTCGGTGGCCCTGGCATGGTGGATCATTGGTGTACTGTGTATCGGAAACTCATGGAGCGCGTGAAATACGCGTGGGAGCATTTTGAGGTGTGAAGATGATCGGCGAGTCCATCTCCCATTATATAATCCTCGAGAAGATCGGCGAAGGGGGGATGGGCGTCGTGTATAAGGCCGAGGATACAAAACTCAAGCGGACGGTCGCGCTGAAGTTTTTGCCACGTGAGCTGACGAAAGACGCCCAAGCCAGAGCACGTTTTATCCAGGAAGCCCAGGCCGCCGCAGCTTTGGACCATCCCAATATCTGTGCCGTGTTCGAGATCGGCGAAGCCGAGGGCGCTACCTATATTGCCATGCCCTTTGTCAGGGGGCAGAGTTTGAAGGAGAGGATCGCCGCCGGACCTTTTTCCGTTGAAGAAGCTTTGGCCATAGCTGGCCAAGTCGCCGAAGGCCTCAAGGAAGCCCATGAGAAGGGCATCATCCACCGGGACGTCAAGCCGGCGAACATCATGCTGACCGAAAAGGGCCAAGCGAAGATCATGGATTTTGGGCTGGCGAAGCTCGAGGCAGGAGTTGACCTGACCAGGACGATGGCGGTCATGGGAACGGCGGCCTACATGTCGCCCGAGCAGGCACGGGGGGAGGAGGTCGATTATCGCACGGACATCTGGTCGTTCGGGGCGACGTTCTTCGAGATGCTGACCGGGCAGAAGCCGTTCGGACAGAAGCATGACCAGGCTCTTATCTACTCGATCCTTATCGACACCACGGCGACTGTGAGCCGGATTCGACCGGAGATCCCCAAACACTTGGATCGAGTTATTCAAAAGGCTCTGGAGAAGGACAGGGCCCGTCGGTATCAGAACATGGCGGAGATGCTAAAGGACCTCAAGGCATCGGGGGTTTCAGAGTTGAGTGTGTCAAAGGCTGAAAAATCCATCATCGTTTTGCCCTTTGAAGACATCAGCCCAGGCAAGGACAATGAATATTTCAGCGACGGACTGACAGAAGAGATTATCACAGATCTTTCTCATGTCCGCGACCTTCTCGTGATCTCGCGCAGCTCGGCGATGACCTTCAAGGGGACGAAAAAGACGATTCCCGAGATTGCCGAGGCAGTCAATGTGCGCTATGTCCTCGAAGGAAGCGTTCGCAAAGCCGGGAACAACATCCGAATCGCTGCCCAGCTCATCGACTCCTTAACAGACACCCACCTTTGGGCTGACAAATTCACTGGTACTCTGGATGATGTGTTTGATATTCAGGAGAAAGTTTCCCGGGCTATTGTGGATAATCTAAAACTTCAACTGACCCCGGCAGAGGCTCAGAAGATGACTGAAAGGCCGATTAAGGACTTAAGGGCCTATGAGTGCTATCTAAGGGCTACCTCCGCAATTGATAGGGTTACAGAGAGCGGCATCCATGAGGCTCTTCGGAATCTGGAGCTGGCGCTGCAAATTGTCGGCGAGAATGCTGCGCTTTACTACGGCATGGGATATGCTCACTGGTGGCTCGCGAACTTAGGTGTCGCTATTGAAAAGAATCTCTGCAAATGCAAGGAGTTTGCGAAGAAAGCATTGGCGATCGACCCAAAGTCTACCAAAGCTCGTGCGCTTCTTTGGTTCGCCGAAATCAGTTACCAGAATAAGAATTGGCAGCGGGAAGCCAAATCGCATCTAAAGGAAGTCCTGGAACAAGATCCGAACGAATCCCTGGCTTTGCTGGGTCTTTGCATTATTTACGGGTATGCAGGGCGGCCCACCGAAGCCGCGTTGATGCTCAAGAGATACGCCGAGCGTGAGCCTCTGTCATTTTGGACATTTGCCCTGCCCTTCTATATGAACTGGTTTGACGCGCAATACGAGCGTGGCTTCGAGGAAATGGATCGAGCTCTGAAGGCGATCCCTGATTCTCCTCCGTTGCAGGCGGAAAGCACTTGGGCTCTGGCCTGGGTCGGAAGGAAGAAGGAAGCCATTGCGCAGGCGGACCGGAGCGCAAAGGTCGCGCCGGGCCAAGTCCATACGAAACTTGCGTTGATGCTAAAGCATGGGCTCCAAGGCGACGCCACGGCCGCACGTGCCGAGCTGACGCCGGAATTCTATAGGTGGTGTCATACGGAAGTGACCTGGTCGTATTTCGTAGCAGCCTCATTTGCCTTATCCAACGCGAAAAACGACGCTCTGGAGTGGCTGGAGCACGCTGTCGATCTGGGCTTGATTAACTATCCACTGATGGCCGAGAAAGACCCCTTCCTCGCAAACCTCCGCAGCGAGCCCCGCTTCCAGAAGCTTATGGAGCGGGTGAAATACGAGTGGGAGCATTTTGAGGTGTGAAAAGGATAAGAGCCAGATGATCGGCAAGACCATTTCTCACTATCGAATCTTGGAGAAGCTCGGCACCGGAGGCATGGGGGTGGTCTACAAGGCCGAGGATACGCGGCTCAAGCGTCTGGTAGCCCTGAAGTTTCTGCCTGAAGATTTGGCGAAATCCCCCCCGGGGCTGGAGCGCTTTCAGCGTGAAGCCCTGGCGGCCTCGGCGCTGAATCACCCTCATATCTGCACGATTCATGACATTGATGAGGCGGAGGGCCGGCCCTTCATCGTTATGGAGTTCCTTGAGGGCACGTCACTTAGGTCTCGCATCCAAGGGCGGCCCCTCCCGATCCGGGAGATCCTGGATCTGAGCGTTCAGTTGGCCGACGCGCTGGACGCTGCCCACGCCAAAGGGATTTTGCACCGAGATATAAAACCGGAGAATATCTTTGTCTTGCCGCAGGGAACGGCGAAGCTCTTGGATTTTGGGATAGCGAAACTGGTTGCCGGTCAAACGAATGAGACAATCCCAACAATCACGCTCCCGGCATGGGTAACGGCTCCGGGGGTCGCGCTCGGCACAGTTGCCTATATGTCGCCCGAGCAAGTACGCGGTGATCCTCTCGACGCCCGGACCGATCTTTTCTCATTCGGTGTTGTGCTTTATGAGATGGCCACCGGAACAAAACCGTTCGGAGGAGTTACCTCGGGAGCGGTTAGCACGGAGATCCAGACTAAAGTGCCGACCGCTCCGGTGCGGCTGAATCCCGATGTACCCGTGGAGTTGGAACGAATTATCAACAAGGCGCTGGAAAAAGAGGTCCGACTCCGCTACCAGACTGCGAAGGATGTGTTGGTCGACCTGGAGCGGCTGCGCCGAAGCTTAATCTCTGGCACTCAAGCACCGGAGAGTCGCGCCACCGAGCAGGCCTCGATTGTGGTCCTGCCCTTCGAGAACCTGAGCCCCGACCCGGAGAATGCGTTCTTCACCGATGGGCTGACAGAAGAAGTTATCGCCGAGCTGTCGCAGATCGCAGGGCTCCGCGTCATCTCGCGGACGACTTCCATGAAACTCAAGGGATCGAATAAGGATGTCAAGGAAATCAGCCGGGAGCTGAATGTCCGTTATGCTGTGGAGGGAAGTGTTCGCAAGGCTGGCGATTCGCTGCGAATTACGGCCCAGCTTATTGACATAATCACGGACACGCACCTCTGGGCAGACCGGTACTCTGGGACGGTGGGGAATGTGTTCGAGTTCCAAGAGCGGTTAGCTCGGGACATCGCCCAGAAACTCAGGGTTAGCCTGAGTCCTGAGGATGAACGCCGGATCGGCCGGCGCCGAATAGCGGATCCTGTGGCATATGGATGCTATCTAAGAGCCAATCAAGAACGTCTCCGCCATACTCAAGAAGCTATCGATAATGCCGTCGGATTGCTAAAGAAGGCTCTGCAAATCGAGGGGCCGAACGAATTGTTATTGGCAACCCTCGGCGTTGCGTACCTACATTATTGGGATGTTGCCATAAGACCGGAGGAATCGCTGCTTAGAGAGGCGGAAACGTGCGCCAAGCGCATCTTGGAAATGAACCCAAACTCCCCCGAGGGGTATGCGTTGCGGGGAGCAATTCTCTCCTACCGGAGACAGATGCAAGCTGCAGTCAGGCAGCTGAAGAAAGCCCTTCTTATAAACCCGAACAGTGCCGATGCTCTGCGTTATTTGACGGCCATTGCTGGTCTTTCGGGTCACATGGAAGCGTCGCGATCGTACTACATGAAACTCAGTGCCGTAAACCCTTGGAACGACTTTAATCCCGGCTGGTTTGAGTGCTACAGTGGTCGATTTGAGGCCGCCGTGGACGGTTACCGCAAGGAATACGAAATGGACCCTCAGAGCTCATATGGGCGATGGGCCTATGGTATTGTACTTGCATGGGCACGTCATACCAATGAGGCATGTCAAATTCTTGAGCAGTTAGTGAAGGATTCACCTAGCTCGAACTTTGGACGTTTTGGAGCATTGTTTCTCAACGCTCTGCAGGGGAGAGTAGACAAGGCCCTAGAAGTGATGTCGCCTGAATTCATAGCCGCAGCGAAAAACGACGTGCAATTTTCATGGATGGTGGGCTCCTGCTATGCATTGCTCGGCAAGGCTGAGGATGCGATCGACTGGATAGAACACGCAGTTAAACTCGGGTTTATTCATTACCCGTTCCTCAATGAATATGACTCCTGGCTCGCCAACATCCGCGGCGAACCACGCTTCAAAAAGCTCATGGAGCGCGTGAAATATGAGTGGGAGCATTTTGAGGTTTAGATGGTATACATTCGCAGAGGTTCCTTGGGTGGCAAGACGATCGAGAAGGTAAGAAAATATATTTACATTATGTCCATTTTCGGCTAAAATGGGAAATATGATAGCTAGAAATCTGGAGAGAGAAATCCTGGAGACGATCGCTCAGCGACGTTCGCTTTTTTTATTCGGGCCAAGGCAGACGGGAAAAACGACACTGCTTGACCACGTCGCTGGACAGCACGATCAGGTCGTAAAATACTCGTTCCTAAAAATCCCGCTGCGGCAGAAGGCCGAGCAGCGGCCTGAGTTTCTGCGGCAGGAGATCGAAGCGGCTTCGCCGAAGATGGTCATCCTCGATGAGGTTCAAAAAGTCCCTGAAATCCTCGATGAAGTCCAGTATTTGATAGATAAGCACAAGATCATGTTTCTCATCACCGGTTCTTCGGCCAGAAAATTGAGGCGGAAAAATGTCAATCTTCTCGCCGGCAGAGCGATCACCTATCGCTTAGATCCATTCGACATGGAAGAGCGAAGGTCTTTTTCCAAGCGTTTTAGCTCAGTGGATTCACTGAAAAATATCCTGACATACGGGGACTTACCCGAAATTGCGCTTTTGACCGAAGATCAACAGATGAAGCTTGTCGATAACCTGTTGCGGTCTTATATCGAGACATTCCTAGAAGAAGAAATCAGAATGGAATTGCTGATCAGGAAGGTCGGCATGTTCGGGAATTTCTTGCGCCTGGCGGCGGAGATGTCGGGAAAAATCTTGAGCTTCAGAGAATTGTCCCAGGTTCTTGGAGTCGCCCACCACACGATCTCTTCTTATTATGCCATTCTTCATGACTGCTTGATTATCGAGAGAATCCCGCCTCTCATTCCATCTTCGACCCGAAGGCGACTTTCCAAGTCTCACAAATATCTCTTTTTCGACATCGGAGTCCGGAATGCTGCTGCCCAGACACTCGCCCGCGCGGGAATCAATAAAGAGGAATGGAGCCGGCGCTTCGAGGAATGGATCGGGCTTTCTCTCCTCAGACATCTCCGCAGCCGGAATCTCAAGGGGACGGTCTATTATTGGAGAGATCATAACGGCCCTGAAATCGACTGGGTCGTTGAATATGAAAATAGCTGGATTCCAGTCGAGGTCAAGTTCCTGGATGATCCTCTCCCCAAACACATCAGGCATCTTGAAACATTCATGGATGAAAATAAGAAGAGGGCCCGGAAAGGGTTTGTCATTTTTCTCGGAGAAAGACCGAGAAAGCTGACGGAGAAGATCACGGCGTTGCCTTGGTTTGAACTCCAAACTATATTTGAATAAACGTGATTATGAATTGTCAGGACGAATAGTCGTGAATACCGAATAATGAACAAGATCGTCTCCCATTATCGCCTTCTCGAGAAAATCGGCGAAGGCGGGATGGGGGTCGTATATAAGGCCGAGGACATGAAGCTCAAGCGGACGGTCGCCCTCAAGTTTCTGCCGCCTGAGCTGACCAGAGATCGTCAGGCCAAAGCACGTTTTATCCAGGAAGCCCAGGCCGCCGCGGCCCTCGACCATCCCAATATCTGTGCGGTCTTCGAAATCGGTGAGGCCGAAAACGCCACATATATCGCCATGCCTTATGTCAAAGGCCGGAGCTTAAAAGAGAGGATCCAAGCCGGGCCTTTATCTATGGAGGAGGCTCTGGACATTGCCGGGCAGGTTGCCGAAGGCCTCAAAGAGGCCCATGAGAGAGGCATCATCCACCGGGACATCAAGCCAGCTAACATCATGCTGACCGAAAAGGGCCAGGCGAAGATCATGGATTTTGGCCTGGCGAAGTTGGAGGCAGGAGTTGACTTGACCAAGACGATGGCGGTAATGGGAACGGTGGCCTACATGTCGCCAGAGCAAGCCCGCGGGGAAGAAGTTGACCATCGCACTGACATCTGGTCGTTCGGGGCGACGCTCTATGAGATGTTGACGGGGCAGAAGCCGTTCGGGCAGAAACACGATCAAGCTCTTCTCTATTCGATCCTGAACGATACTACAGAGGCCGTGAGCCGGATACGGCCGGAGATCCCCAACTATCTGGACCGGGTCATTCAAAAGGCTCTGGAGAAGGATCGATCCCGCCGGTATCAGGACATGGTGGAGCTGCTGAAAGACCTCAAGTCAACGCAGGTCCCCGGACTTGGTCTGCCAAAGGCCGAAAAATCGATCATCGTTTTGCCTTTTGAGGACATCAGTCCCGGCAAAGACAATGAATATTTTTGCGATGGGATGACCGAGGAGATTATCACGGATCTATCCCATGTCCATGACCTTCTTGTCATATCAAGAAGCTCGGCCATGACGTTTAAAGGGACGAAGAAGACGATTTCGGAGATCGCCCACGCGGTCAACGTCCGTTTTATTCTCGAGGGCAGCGTCCGCAAGGCAGGCAACAACCTCCGCATCACAGCCCAGCTGATTGATGCGGCAAACGACGCCCATCTCTGGGCTGAGAAATATGCTGGCACATTGGATGATGTCTTCGACATTCAAGAGCAGGTCTCGCGCTCTATTGTCAGTGCTCTAAAGTTACAGCTTATTCCAGAGGAAGAACGTCTAATAACGAATAGACCGCTGACAAATATTCATGCCTACGACGCCTATCTTAAAGCTCGTCAGGATATTTGGCGCTGGACCAAGCCCGCCCTGGAACGTGCACAGTTGCACCTGGAGAATGCGCTCGCTATTGTTGGCGAAAATGCGCTCTTGTTTGCCGGATTAGGAAGCGTCTATGTCACGTACGCACATGCGACCATCCTGATGGATGAAGAGACATTAACAAAAGCGGAGCAATTCGCCGGCAAAGCGGCGCGCCTCGAGCCGGAGCTTGCGCAATGCCATAGTCTGTTGGCCTCGATTGCGATGGCACGCGGCCAGATGAAACAATCTTTCAGGCATGCACAGCGAGCCCTGTCGATTAATCCCTTTGATCCGGATGCCCTCCTTTTTTTTATCGGTACCTCCGTCCCGCTTGGGAAAACCCCGTTCACCGCCGCGTCTGTCGACAGGTTCGTCAAGATAGATCCTCTCTCTGCCTTGCCCCACGCTTGCCTAGGAAATGTGTCTTGGGCAGAAGGCCGGGTTGATGCTTTGTTGGGCCACGCTCGCACGGCATATCGCCTAGATCCTGAGTCGCAGTTTGCTCGTTGGTGGATCGTATACGGATTGTTAGCCAACCATTTATTTGAGGAAGCTAAAGCGCTTCTTGATCCCTGGTCAAAGGAAGTCCCAGATAATGCCATGCCGATGATGAACGTATTTCTACTCCACGCACTGCGGGGTGATTTGGCACTGGCACTGCAAAGCGTCACAGAGAGATGGAAGAGTCAGGCGTGGCAGGACTATTGGGCGCCGTTTACAATGGCAGAGGGATACGCTCTCCTTGGGCAGACAGCCGAGGCGCTTCGTTGGTTGGAGCACGCGATAGACAAGGGCTGGATCAATTATCCATTATTGGCTGACATAGATCCCTTTCTAGCTAATATCCGCGGCGAGCCGCGCTTCCAGAAGCTCATGCAACGGGTGAAATACGAATGGGAACATTTTGAAGTCTGAGGCATAATTTTTCGCTTGACATTTATAATTATCCCTGCTATTTAATATATATGTAGTTTTTCAGCAGGGTTATAATGTATGTCGAGAGGGATCTAGCGAGCAAAATCAAACAGTACCTGTCTGCTCCGGAAATCATCGCTGTCGTCGGCGCCAGGCAGGCCGGAAAGACCACCCTGCTCAAGCATCTTCAAGCGGGCATCCAGGATTCGTCATTTCTGACTTTTGAGGACATAGAAATCCGAGAGCTCTTCGACCTCGATATCAAATCCTTCATCGAGCTCTACATTAAGCCTGCCCGGGTCATCTTCATCGACGAATTCCAATATTCTAAAAGGGGCGGGCAGGGCTTGAAATTTATCTACGACACGTTGCCCGGTCGGAAATTGATTATATCTGGATCCTCCTCACTGGATTTGACCATCAAAGCCGTTAAACATTTGACGGGCCGGATTCTTTCCTTCACCCTCTATCCATTTTCCTTTCGGGAGGTCCTCAGGTCTAAAGATGAGCGTCTGTCCAAACTTTTTGAAAGCACTTTAGAATTCGGGCCCATCGAACCGCCACTCCTCCAACGCCTCCAAAAATATTTCCAGGAATTCATCGTTTATGGAGGCTACCCGCGAGTTGCCACAGCCCAAAACGATGAGGAAAAAAGGGACATCCTCAGGAATATTTTCCAGATCTACCTCTTGAGGGATGTGAAGGACGTCCTCGGCCTCGTCGATGATTATAAGATCCTCAGCCTCGTCAAGGCCCTCGCGCTCCAGGCCGGCCAAGCCATTTCCTACGACGAGCTCTCCAACTTGACCCAGCAGAATACTCCCGCAGTCAAGAGACAGATAAACTTTTTGGAAAAGACCTATATCGCTTCCTTTCTGCGCCCTTACTTCCGGAATAAAAGAACAGAACTCGTGAAGAATCCCAAGGCCTATTTCTTGGATACCGGCCTGCGCAATGCGGTAATCAAGGATTTCAAGTCCGTCAACGAGAGGCAGGACAAGGGGGCTCTCTACGAGAATTGCGTTTTTTCAGAGCTGATGAAAAAAGACCGGCAGGTAAAATATTGGCGCACCAAATCCAAGGCCGAAGTTGATTTTGTGGTCGACGATCGCATTCCTTTGGAAGTCAAGTCGGGCTTGTCCAAGCCGATTATCGGCAAATCACTCCATAGCTTTATCGCCAAGTATCAGCCGGATAAGGCTTTTATCCTGAACGAATCTTTGTTTGAAGATCTCCGCATTAGGGAAAGCACAGTTCAGTGGCGATATCTTTTTTCTGGATTGATGCTTGAATGAGCGGGAATAAGAAATCTGCGAAAGGATAGAAAAAGAAAAAACAGAGATTGAGGTTTTGAGATGATCGGGAATACTTTGGCGCATTACAAAGTCCTCGAAAAGATCGGGGAAGGCGGGATGGGGGTCGTATATAAGGCCGAGGATACCAAGCTCAAGCGGACAGTCGCCCTCAAGTTTCTGCCGTCTGAGCTGACCAGAGACGCCCAAGCCAAGGCTCGTTTTGTCCAGGAAGCCCAGGCCGCCGCTGCCTTGGACCATCCTCATATCTGTGCGGTCTTCGAAATCGGCGAGGCCGAAGGCGCCACATATATCGCCATGCCCTATGTCAAAGGCCGGAGTTTAAAAGAGAGGATCGCAGCCGGGCCTTTATCTATGGAGGAGGCTCTGGACATTGCCGGCCAGGTTGCCGAAGGCCTCAAAGAGGCCCATCAGAGAGGCATCATCCACCGGGACATCAAACCGGCGAATATTATGCTTACGGAAAAGGGCCAGGCGAAGATCATGGATTTTGGCCTGGCGAAGTTGGAGGCAGGAGTTGACCTGACCCGTACGATGGCCGTGATAGGGACGGTGGCCTACATGTCGCCCGAACAAGCGCGCGGGGAAGAGGTTGACTGCAGGACTGATATCTGGTCGGTCGGGGCGACGCTCTATGAGATGCTGACCGGGCAGAAGCCGTTCGGGCAGAAACATGACCAAGCTCTCCTCTATTCGATCCTGAACGATACTACGGAATCTGTGAGCCGGATATGCCCGGAGATCCCCAAGCAACTGGACCGGGTTATTCAAAAGGCTCTGGAGAAGGATAAATCCCGCCGTTATCAGAACATGGCGGAGCTGCTGAAAGATCTTAAGTCAACGCAGGTCGCCGGGCTAGGTCTACCGAAGGCCGAAAAATCGATCGTCGTCTTGCCGTTTGAAAACATCAGCCCGGACCCGGAGCAGGAGTATTTCTGCGACGGCATGACCGAGGAGATCATCACGGATCTGTCCCGTGTCCATGACCTTCTTGTCATCTCGAGAAGCTCAGCCATGACGTTCAAGGACACAAAGAAGACGATTCCAGAGATCGCCCGGGCGGTCAATGTGCGCTATGTCCTCGAGGGCAGCGTCCGCAAAGCCGGTAACAGCCTCCGGATTACAGCTCAGCTTATCGACTCAGAGACGGACGCACACCTTTGGGCCGAGAAGTACTCGGGCACGCTCGACGATGTCTTCGACATCCAGGAGAAGGTGTCTCGCTCGATAGCCGAAGCCCTGAAGCTCAGACTGACGGCGGAGGAGAAGCGGAGAATGGCAGAGAGATCCATCAGCGATGTGACGGCTTACGAATACTATCTCAGAGCCTATCCGGAGATATTGAACGGGACAGAGCAGACAGTGGGCCGTGCGGTCCGGTATCTTCAAAACGCCCTCGATATCGTCGGCGATAACGCACTCATTTATTCCTATATGGCTTTTGCCTATTGGATGTACGTGAATATTGGGGCGCGACAAGAAGAGTATCGGACGAAAGCCGAAGAATATGTAAAAAAATCATTGGCTCAAGACCCCACGTTGGGCAAAGCCCACGTCGTTCTGGGGTGGATCAAACTCGGTGCCCCGGGGGGAAAATTCGAAACGGGCCTTCACCATTTCAAGAAGGGCCTTGAATTCAGCCCCGAAGAAACCTGGGCTTGGCAAGGAATTGCAGATATTTATATCTTCGCCGGAAGGATATCCTCGGCCATCCCCATTTGTGAGAAGCTTCTTAAACTCGACCCGCTGGATTTCCACACGAATTGGATCCAGGCGGCGTTACCTCTCTATGATGGACGATTTGATGAGGCCGTACGCCTGTGGCTCAAATTATATGAAACGTTTCCCGAATATCCTCAGGCCCAGCTTTATACCGCTCTAGCCCTAGCCTACAGCGGAAAAAACAATCAGGCTTTCGAAATCATCGACAAGAGCGCGAGTCTGAATCCGGACAATGTCGTCGTCAAGCTGGGCCTCATGCTGAAAGCTGCGATCCAGGGAGACGCAGAAAAGGCGCATCGGGAAGCGACTCCCGAATTCCGGTGGACCTGCCGGCAGGACGGAACCTATTCCCATAATTTGGCCGGCATCTTCGCGATGCTCCATGAAAGAACGGAGGCTCTAGATTGGCTGGAGAACGCAGTCGATCGAGGAGTTATCAATTATCCGTTCCTGGCCGAGAAGGACTCCTTCCTCGACAACATTCGCGGCGAGCCACGCTTCCAGAAGCTCATGCAACGGGTGAAATCCGATTGGGAACATTTTGAGGTGTGATCGTCCTGTTTATTAGATATAGAAGTTGACACGCTTCTCTTCTGTCTGTTATCATGTAATCAGATATGTAATCATTGGAGGTATCATGGTCAGAACGCAGATTCAGCTGACAGAGGAGCAGGCCAAAACGCTAAAAAGAATAGCCGCGTCCCGGCATTTGTCCGTTGCTGAACTCATCCGGCGCGCTATCGACACCATGATCAAGACGAGCACCTCCGTCGATCCGGAGGAAAGGCTGAAAAGATCGCTGGAGATTGCGGGAAAATTCAGCTCGGGGAAGCGGGATATTTCCAAGAAACATGACGTCTATCTTTCTGAAAGCTACGGCAAATGAAGATCTTCATCGACACGTCGGCCTTCTATGCCTTGCTCGATCGGGATGACGACAACCATGAGGCCGCCAAGAACGCTTGGGCCAGAATATTGAACGACGAGAACACTCTTGTGACAAGCAACTATGTTCTCGTCGAAACGTTTGCCCTTATGCAAAATCGCCTGGGCGTGGCCGCTATTCGAGCGTTCCAGGAGGACCTGCTCCCGATCCTTAATGTTGAATTCGTCAACCTCGAGACCCATAGATCAGGGACATCAGCCCTTCTGGCTGCATCGAAAAGAAGCCTCAGCCTGGTCGATTGTATCAGTTTTGAACTCATGCGGACCCTGGGAATCAAATCGGCTTTTGCTTTTGACGCTCACTTCAAAGAGGCCGGATTTCAGGCCATACCTTAAACCTCTCATCTTGAGCGCGAATCCTAAGACTCAGAATGATAATAATTGATAATTATTGATTATATATGATAAAATGCCATCCTAATTGACTTGAGGGGCTGACAAAATGAGAATCACCTTTGACCGAACAGCGGATGCAAGCTACATAAAACTTTCTAAAAGAGAAATAGACAAGACGGTCGCCGTTTCCGACTACTGCAATGTCGACTTGGACCGCGAAGGGAAGGTTGTCGGCATCGAATTACTGTTTATCAGTCAATATATGGACGATCTTAAACTCTGGCTGGAACTGGCCAGCGCGGCAGAATATCTCAACAAATCAGAGATTACCTTGAGAAGATGGGTGAAAGACGGTGGCGTGCCGTATTACAGGCTGGGAAGAGAGTATCTTTTTATCAAAGAAGAACTTGACGAGTTCATAAAAAAACACAAAAAGGCATAGATCAATACTGCCAGCTCTTGAGGTCGGCGCCCGGAGCGGCCGTTTTCCGGATGTGCTCGGCCATGGCCGGAAGATAGCAGATCGTGGGGTTTCGGCCGGAAACGCAGCCGGTCCAGCAGTGGGGCGCCCTTTTCCCGTACTCGATTGTCCCTTCGAAACTCGGGTTCTGAGCACTGCGCAGGAACTTCTCGAGAAGCATGGTGGCTTCTTCCAGATAAAAAGTGTCTGTATCGCCCATGTAGATATGGAGTTTGCCGTTGAGCTTCGGGCCGAGTGTCGCCCAATCTCGCTCGAGGATGTAGCTCAGGTCGTAGTGCTCCCGCCAGTAGGCCGCCACTTCTTTGTCGAT
>Ga0315274_10010245_pt1 | contig 13496 bp, 17 predicted proteins | sample YL17G02_20_MG_FD_203700 | JGI IMG/M metagenome (GOLD analysis project Ga0315274, IMG submission 203700) | Sediment microbial communities from Yellowstone Lake, YNP, Wyoming, USA - YL17G02_20 | ecosystem: Environmental > Aquatic > Freshwater > Lake > Sediment | place: USA: Wyoming | collected...
GACCTTGGTCATTAAATCCTATTGTATCCCTCTGTACTCAATTGTTATTGGCTGTACTCAAGACCAATATTCATCACATCTTCTATTAATTTAGAAGGAGACGCTCTGTGTGATTACAACTGCCTGACCTTGGGAATCAGGAATGGTACATTACTACTTTGCTCAGACATCAACAACCCCCTCAAGTATTTCTACTTGTATGTAAACCGTATAGAGTGCAAAGTTTGAAAAACTCCCCCTCGGTTATTTACAGTTGATGTATTATTTTATAAATATAGATGTATCCACAGGATCATCTATAGTTTCATCATAAACAAAGACTCCAGTTTTTAAATACTGGAGTACTTCTGCTTTATAAGCATACTCAATATGAGTAGACTTAGTGTGGATGGTATATATAGTTCTACCATCCACATCGTCATGTGGTTTTACTATCCCTAGTAACATATACAACCGGAAGATTATACTATACATTAGTATATATTAGCTAAATCAGGTTGTACTGTTGTACTAATTTCTTCTTTGTATTGATTGAGTAACCATATTTGGTCATCAATAGGTAATAATAGTAGTTCATTAATTGTACTTTGTTTTAACTCTGTACCATAGAACTGTTGAGCAAATTTAACAAGCTCATTCTTTACTGCTTCTGCAGTGTTAATCATAGTTGAATTCATATTTGATTGTTTTATAAGTTTAAAATCATAAATCCCGGAAGATATCTCTATCATACAGGTACATGTAATACATGAATTAATATGTATTGTATTATAGAGAATAGTACTACTCCTATTATAATACCAATTACAATGTTGTCATTTCTTTTTTCTTTGTCATTCATAAGTTTAGTTTTTAGTTTAGCTATATAAAATATATTGTTATTAAGTGATTACAAGGGTTTTGAGTATGTACTTATGTGTAGTTTATGTGGTAGAGTTTAATACTCAATAACATTTTAACTCACACATCTGCATTTATCTGTTTTTATAACTACCTGATTATCAATGAGTGAGTCTACTTGTTCCACACGGTGGAGACAAACTATTCTTCCTACAGAAGTATCACAACATACTACCAAATAGTAATATAATTCTAGTAATAAGTATTGAGTATTGAGTATATATGTAAATGCACACATACTACATACTGTAATTACTGATTACTAAAGAAAACAAAATAATGCGGTAGCATTATTTCTCAATGCAAGTGAAGGGTTAGCAAAGAAGAGGGTTTACTAATTACTAAAAAATGAAAGTAGGACATAAGTCCTACTTAATCATTCTACATATCATCATTCAATGCAGCATCAGCACCCGTTGCAACAGGTTCCTGTATGAATGCATTTGCATTAGATACTTTACCTGCACCAAATACTTTATCTGCAAGTCTGTTTGCAAATGCTGTTGCAAGTACACTTGAACTTTGTTCAAGCATTTCCAATCTTGCAGTATCCTTACGTGTTTCAGACTGATCCAATGTATAGTTACCATCTTGTTTAAGGTATAAAGGTAACTCATCTCTTAATGCATCCATATACATTGTATGCATTTGAGGTTCTCCTGTAGGAGATTTACGTGGATACTTCTTAAATTGAGGAGTACTCATGTATGCTTTCAACTCTTCTACTGTACCCTTAATGGTGTAAATGTGAAAAGTTTTTCCTTTTTGTTCACCTTCCTTACGAAGGTAATTGCTGCTATAGATAGCTTTCATAATGTTTAATTATTAATTAATGAATAAAAATTTATCAAAATAAGTTAAGGGTTAGCAAAAAAGAGGGAAATATGAAAAAGTATCAGACTAATGCCTGATACTCTTTCTTGTTTAAAATAGTTATAATGAGATGTACTATAAATCTTCCATCTCAAATTTGCCAATAACTTGTTGTGAATGTTCTTTACCCACCTCATGTATTTCACCTTGACATATTTCTCTAATGAGATTTACTGATCGGTGGAAAGTGATGAAGTCTTCTGAAGTTTGAACAAGTTCTTCCAAGTTAATGGTCTTCATAATTTGTTCTCTGAAGTTGTGTCTGATACTGTTGAAGTCTCCCTTCGGCAGTAACTCTGTTAACTTGTTAAGAACTGTAATGTCCACTAATGCAAGTGGACGGTTATAATCAGGTGTAAGATCTATAACCTGATTGCCTTCAATGTTGATGTATTTTGCCATAACTTAAATTTTAATTTAAGTTAAATTTAGGGTTAGCAAGAAGAGGGAAGAAAAAAAGATTATGACCTATTTGGTCACAATCTTTGAAGCTTTACTAATGTAAATGGATTCATATCCTTTTTCATTAGTATAGATTCTGTAAGAGATATTATATAGTCCATCGGACTTTATCATATCTTTTACAACAGCCTTCGGAACTCTTGGTAAGAAGAGTTCTGTATTGACTTGCTTTATAATGTAAAGGAAGTCATGCTGTTTGGAATTAAAGATGCTCACGAGAGCAGATTTGGTTACAAGATCTTTCATAGTAAATAGTTTTATTTAGTATGCAGTTGAGGGTTAGCCCCTGTCTGCATAGACAAAAACAGTTTCTGACGTAGGAGGAAATAGTTTTTTTCACAGCAGACCTAAAAGATTCCTGTCAGGAAAGATGGGGGGTACCCTCCCAGCTAGACGGACGGGGGGTCCTTTTAGTAAGGAGTCACCACAAACTGTTACATGGATTATTTTTATATAAAAAAATTTTTTATATTTGTACTGTTCATATTTGCTTTATATGAAGATGATGTTTTTCTAAATGATTATCAATGAGCCCTGGTATGAGAGTACTGGGGTTTATTGTTTATATTTGTCAGAATAATAACTATGAAAGTAGAAATATTTGTACCGGCATACAATGGAATGCATATACTCCCACTTTTCCTAGATCATTATCAGGAAAGGTTTCCAGGATGTACTATCAATATTTATAATGATAATTCTACTGATGAGACTGGAGACTACTGTAGGAGTAGAGGCTGTAATGTTATTGATTATATTGGTGAAGAACCTAAAGGTGATTCGGTAACTTATATTAGAAATAATTGTTGGAAAGATTCAGAAGCTGAATGGATTATTATGGTTGACCAGGATGAACTGATAAATATTAGTTTAGCTGACTTGCCTTCATTAGAAGATTATGATGTTGTTAAAGTTAAAGGTTATAACATGGTGGCTACAGATAGCCCTGATCCTAGAGATTTTACCTATGGTTCATTTCATCCATGGTATTGTAAGCCTTTAATGTTTAGAAAATCTGTAGGAGAAATGAATTATATTGGAGGAGCACACGTTGCATTTCCACCTGAAGGAACAAGATTTAATAGATATCATTTTACTATGTATCATTATCTTAAAAGATATTATAGTTTAAAGGACTTTTTAGAACATTATTCATTTCCAGAATTTGAAACTGAAAAGTTAACAAAATTGTATTATGAAGAAAGTACCTTCAGATTAGTTAAGCTACTATGAGTTTAGTAAATCCTCATTCAATAACCAAGGACTTTGAAAAAATACTTTCAGAATATACTGGAGCTCCATATGTGATTTGTGTAGATAGCTTGAGCAATGCTTTATTTTTAGGATTAATGTATGAGGGTATTAAAGACATAGAAGTTTCTATACCATCAAAAACATATCCTTCTGTTCCCTGTGAGATTATTCATGCCGGTGGAAAAGTAAAATTTATAGAAGGTGGATTCAAAGGAGCATATCAATTGAAGCCAACAAAAGTTTGGGATTCAGCTTTAAGATTTACTGCAGATATGTATATGCCGGGAACATATATGTGTTTATCTTTTACCGGAGCTCACAAACATCTCAAGTTATCTAAAGGAGGAGCAATACTTACTGATGATCCTGTAGCATATGCGTGGTTTAAAAGAGCTAGATTTAGTGGAAGAAATGAATGCTCTTATCATGATGATGAGTTTACAATGTTAGGCTGGAACTTTTACATGATACCAGAACTAGCAGCTAGAGGTATTCAACAAATGGCTCAATTTTATAATCAAGATGGTAGTAAGAAAGATAATGCAGATATAGAGTTGTGTTATCCTGATCTATCAAAATATCCTGTGTATGTACTATAGTGTTTCTGAATTAGGGAAGTTAGGACTCAAGTCCTTTGGTACCAATGTCCTTCTATCGAAGAAGACTAGTCTATATAATCCAAGCAATATTGAAATAGGTAACAACGTCAGAATAGATGATTTCTGTATTTTATCTGCTGGTGAAAAAGGAATAGTAATAGGAAACTATGTACACATTGCCTGCTATTGTTTATTGATAGGTGTAGAAAAGATTATTATGAAAGACTTTTCTGGTCTATCATCTAGAGTTTCTATATATTCATCTACTGATGATTATTCCGGAAATTATTTAACCAACCCTACTACACCTATGGAGTACAGAAATGTCATATCTAAACCTGTTACTTTAGAAAAGCATGTAATTATTGGAGCTAGTAGTGTAATATTACCGGGGGTGACGTTACATGAAGGAGTAGCTGCTGGAGCCAACTGTCTTATTACAAAAAGTTTCAAACCTTTTTCTGTACTGTTTGGTTCTCCTGCAAAAGTTATAAAACAAAGATCTCAGAAATTATTAAATTTAGAAAAAGATTTTTTATAGGTTTTTAGTTTAAACAAAAAAAGTTTTTATATTTGTAAAAACCAAAGTCTTATGTCAGAAAATAAAATTATAGTTCTTGCGGTTCACGTACACGAGAATGAAGGAATAGAAATTGAGATCAACAGTCAGAAAGCAAATATGCCTGCAATAACTTTGATCGGACTCCTTGAACAAATTAAATTTGATTTGTTAATTAATCATAGAAATGAAGTTGATGGTCCTACTAAAGATTTGAATCAATACGATGCCTAATCTTTTTAATTAACTTACAAAATAACAGAATAATGGAAGAAATAAAAAATCAAGAACCAGAAATAGTTTTTAAAGAAACAAAGATTTTATCTTTTGGTGAACTATTAATAGACATAGACTCCTCTATAGTAGAGGAAGGACCTGTGTACCAAATAAAAAAAACAATGGCTGATCTTACTAATTTATTATTAGATGAGTATCAGAAAGGAGATAAGTCTCCAATTAAAAGTTTACTGTTTGATCATGCAGTTGGAGAACTGGTGAATGCACAAATGGCAATAGAAAAAGTAATCACGTTTAAAAATAAGTAATGAAAGAATTTAAATTGTTAAGAGGTCGTGCTATCTTAGTAGAGATACCTCAAAAAAAAGAATCAGGTATAAAGTTATCTGAGAAAGATGAAGAACACATCATGGCTGAAGCTATGAAGCTGTGGAACAAGTTAACTGTGTATGCAGTTGGTGACAAAGTAGAAGATGTAAAAGCTGGAGACCAGGTTTATATCCGTACATCTGCATTGAACTTGGAAGTTGTAGAAAGAATTGACGTAGGTGGTTCAGTTAAGTTTGTACTTAATGAAGGGGATGTTGTAATTGTTTGGTAGTCATGGAAAAGCCAACTGACTATACAGCAACTACTACAACAGGGATGTTGTGTAAGGATTACAAACATCGTATTGTAGAATTACCTAACCCAGCTGCATTAAGACCTGAGCACTATGGTGGTAAGGATAATCCTTTTGAAGTCTTCAATGTACTTGAAGCTTGGGGATTAGACAAAGACTTTTATCTTGGTAATGTTGTTAAGTATGTTGCTAGAGCTGGTAAGAAAAATAAATTTACTGAAAAAGAAGATTTACAAAAAGCTTTAGTATATTTACAGAAACGAATTGACTTGTTATGATATTAGTTTTAAAAGCAATAGGTTGGGGAATAGTCACAATTTTTGTAGCATTTCTTTGGTTATGGTCAATTAATTTGACTAAACCTTACTACAACCATACACATCATGTCTGGGAAGATGACCCTCAAGCTAGATTGATGAGTAATATAGCCATTGCTTTGATAATTTTAATATCATTTGTTGTAGGTTATTTATGTGGCTAGTTTAATATTATTTAATAAAATACACAAAATCTCTAGAAAATAAGTTAAAGATTTTTTTATATCATATATTTTTTGTATATTATAATGTATACAAAAAAAAACTATAGCTATGGATATTTTAAATTTTATTTCTTGGATTAAGAACGGTCAGTACCGTGCTACTTTACCAACCGATGTGTCTAACTTACTTGCTGTAGGAGCAAAAGATCCTTCACGTGATGATAGTTATTTACCACTTGCAGTTAATGCTGCACCATTACAAACACTGTACAATACAGCTAATGTAACTCAGACTGGAACTATTACAACAGGAGTAACTGTTAATGCCCTTAATGGGATTATTACTACAGTTTCCTCTACTTTAGTAGCTGATACTGTAACTGGTTTTACAGTAACTAACCCAAATGTAGTTGCTGGATCTAAGATTTTACTATCTGTTCAGTATGATGATGCACTTTCTCCCGGATTTTCTGGTATTCCTGTAGCATCAGTAAATAATATTGTAAATGGTTCATTTAGATTAGTTCTTAGTAATAGTTCTAGTGTAGATAATTTAAACAATGTAGTTAAGATTCACTACCTTATTATAGCATAATATTACTCTAGAAAATACGAAACCCTGGAAGAAACATCTGGGGTTTTTTGGTTATACCAATTATTTTTAGTATATTATAATGTATAGTGTGTAGCACCCTTATTAAATTATATAGATATGTCAATTGGAAATACTAAAGAATATGGAAATAAAGGAAATAACTTTCCATATCAGTTAAAATCATTACAAGGACTACAGTGTGCTTGTGATCAACTAACAGATGTTGTAACAAATTTAACAACCATTATTAATCAACTTAGCGGAGCACCAGCAGCACAAAGAATACCTAATATTTTACGTGTTACTAATACTGTAGGTACTATTAGTAGTGATGTATATAGTAATATATCATTTACTAATGTTGGTTCAGGTAATGCAACTGTAAATGGAGTTATCCTTAAAGCAGGAGAAACAATCAATTTTGATGCAGGAGGTATTAGTAATTATTTTCCTCTTGGGGCATTTACATATGATACCACAACATCAGGAGCTGAATTATTAATTACTTATACAGTATAACAGGCCTGTTAAGATATTTACCAAGATATTTATTAAAATATTTTTGGGACATTAAATTTAGAAGATTCAGATGATACCTAAAAAATCTAGTTCTATAGAGGGAGTATTTCCTACATCAGGATGCAATAACTGTGGAAAGTGTAACGTATGTACATCTGGATTAACTACACCTCCTCCATGCACAACAGAAGCTTGTGGTGATGAGGAGAAGTGTGCTGAATCATTTGATGCAGATTGTATTGTATATACAGGTGCTGATATTGTATGTCAAAATACTACAGTAATAGCTCAAGATACTACAGTAGCACAAGGTTTAAATGAAATAGTTAATTGGCTTTGTAATGAAGGTAATGTAGGTATCCAAGGTATACAAGGAGTCCAAGGAGTCCAAGGTATTTCAGGTGCATTTGCAGGACAAGGTGTACAAGGAACAACTGGTATACAAGGTAATGTAGGTATTCAAGGACCTCAAGGAATACAAGGCATCCAGGGAATCCAAGGTTTTGATGGTCCACAAGGAATTCAAGGTTTTATTGGAATAGGTGTTCAAGGATATCCAGGTATTCAAGGTTTTCAAGGACCTACAGGAATACAAGGATTTGTTGGAATAGGTATCCAAGGATATCAAGGTATTCAAGGTTTTCAAGGTTTACAAGGATTTACTGGTGGAGTTGGTATTCAAGGAGAAACTGGAACTCAAGGTAGTAATGGAGCAAATGGTAGTCAAGGTACAACTGGTTTTCAAGGTATTAATGGTGCACAAGGATCTACTGGAATAGGAGTTCAGGGCACACAAGGTATACAAGGACAAATTGGTATAAATGGAATACAAGGCAATACAGGTATCCAAGGAAATACAGGTAATGCAGGTTCTCAAGGTTCAGCCGGAAGTAATGGTACTCAAGGAACCACTGGAAATCAAGGTACTGTAGGTTCACAAGGTTCAGTAGGAGTACAAGGAACACAAGGCATACAAGGAACTCAGGGTACTTTAGGTAATACTGGCTCTCAAGGAACAACAGGAAGCACTGGCTCTCAAGGAGCTATTGGTATACAAGGTTTTACAGGTAATACTGGAAGCCAAGGCACCACAGGTAGTACTGGTTCTCAGGGAGTTACAGGAACACAAGGTGCTATCGGAGCTACAGGATCACAGGGTTTAACTGGTTCCCAAGGTTCTCAAGGTACATTAGGGATTCAAGGAGTGCAAGGTATACAAGGAACTCAAGGAATTCTTGGCACAACTGGTACACAAGGATCTATAGGTACTCAAGGTACTACAGGCTTACAAGGATTAACAGGAACTCAAGGAACTAACGGAGTACAAGGACAAGTAGGTACTCAGGGTACACAAGGGACACAAGGAATTTTAGGTACAACTGGTAGTCAAGGTACAACCGGAAGTACAGGTAGTCAAGGAGCTGTAGGAACACAAGGAACTACAGGATTAACTGGACTACAAGGTAGTCAAGGAACTCAGGGGGTATTAGGAAATCAAGGTACTACTGGCAGCCAAGGAACACAAGGTATACAAGGAGAAAGAGGAATAGGTTTTCAAGGTACCCAAGGTACCCAAGGAACTACAGGAAATACAGGGTCTCAAGGATCTACTGGAAGCACTGGATCACAAGGAACAGTTGGCTCACAAGGAACTACAGGTACAACCGGTAGCCAAGGTACCACAGGTTCTACAGGATCACAGGGTACTGTTGGATTCCAAGGCACAACTGGATCTACTGGTTCTCAAGGTAGTGTAGGATTGCAAGGGACTCAAGGAACACAAGGTATTTTAGGTTTACAAGGAATCCAAGGTACTCAGGGTATATTGGGTAATACTGGTTCTCAGGGTATAGAAGGTAGTCAAGGGACTACAGGTACACAGGGTCTTACGGGCGCGCAGGGTACAACTGGAACTCAAGGTTTAAATGGTTTACAAGGTACTCAAGGTGTTCAAGGTATATTAGGAAATACTGGAAGTCAGGGTTCTACTGGAACTACTGGGTCTCAAGGTACTACTGGAACTCAAGGTAGTATTGGTATTACTGGAAGTCAAGGGACGACTGGTTCTACAGGAGCTCAAGGAATCTTAGGATCTCAAGGTGCTACAGGAGATACTGGACTGCAAGGTATAACTGGACTGCAAGGTGCAATTGGTACTCAAGGAACAGTAGGACTTCAGGGATTACAAGGTATTCAGGGTACACAAGGAATTACCGGTAGCCAAGGTACTTTTGGTTCTCAGGGTAATACAGGAAGTCAAGGTCAGACAGGTGCACAAGGTACCTTTGGAACTCAAGGATTAACAGGATTACAAGGTTTACAAGGTACTCAGGGTATTTTTGGTAATACGGGTAGTCAAGGTACTACTGGTAGCACAGGTGCGCAAGGAACTACAGGACTTCAAGGTACTACAGGTTTAACAGGAGCTCAAGGTACTCAAGGGACTTTGGGTTTACAAGGAACAAGTGGAATAAATGGTTCACAGGGAACCACTGGTAGTCAAGGTACACAGGGAACATTAGGAGTTCAAGGTCTAACTGGTAGTCAAGGAATTCAAGGCAGACAAGGAACAACTGGTTTACAAGGTGTTCAAGGTAATCAAGGGCTTATTGGTGGTGGTGGTAGTCAAGGAGAAACTGGTATTCAAGGAGAAACTGGTTTACAAGGTTTTCAAGGTATAATAGGTGATACAGGAGCACAAGGTACAATTGGTTCCCAAGGAACTGTTGGTGCTACTGGTAGCCAAGGAACTACTGGATCAACTGGTAGTCAAGGGGCTGTTGGATTTCAGGGTACAACTGGTGCCGTAGGAAGTCAAGGACTTCAAGGTATACAAGGGACTATTGGATTACAAGGTGTTACTGGGACTCAAGGCTTAACAGGAACTCAAGGGCTTACAGGTTTACAAGGTTTACTAGGAATTCAGGGTATTCAAGGTTTACTTGGAAATACAGGTTCTCAGGGAACTACTGGTAATACTGGAGCACAAGGTACTGTAGGAAGTCAGGGTACTACTGGAAATACCGGATCACAAGGAACTCAAGGAATAATAGGAAATACAGGAGCTCAAGGGACACAAGGAATCCAAGGTATACAAGGATTATTAGGTGTTCAAGGAGCTGTTGGTACACAAGGAACAACTGGCAGTCAGGGAACAACTGGTACACAAGGTACTCAAGGTATTTTAGGTCTGCAAGGAATCCAAGGTATAGTAGGTAGCCAGGGCACTACTGGAACTCAAGGAGCTATTGGTTCCCAAGGCACAGTTGGTTCTCAAGGAAGTATTGGATCTCAAGGTTCTGTTGGTGCACAAGGCATAATAGGTTCTCAAGGACAAATTGGATCTCAAGGTACTCAAGGTTTACAAGGCACTATTGGATCTAATGGTTCACAAGGGACTCAAGGACTTCAGGGTCTGCAAGGCACTACGGGAACTCAGGGAATACAGGGTATTCAAGGAACCACAGGGACTCAAGGCACTCAGGGTCTACAAGGTCTTCAGGGCACAACTGGATCTCAAGGCACTACTGGTTCACAAGGTCTTCAGGGTCTTCAAGGATTGCAAGGTCTGCAAGGAACAACTGGATCTCAGGGAACACAAGGTCTTCAGGGTTTACAAGGTACTACTGGTTCCCAAGGTACCATAGGCACACAAGGTACAGCAGGTATTAATGGTACTCAAGGTACAACCGGATCTCAAGGTCAAACTGGAAGTCAGGGTATCCAAGGGATACAGGGGACTCAAGGTATACTTGGATTACAAGGCACTACTGGCTCACAGGGTATTCAAGGATTAATTGGAATACAGGGTACACAAGGTCTTTTGGGTATACAAGGATTAACTGGTCTACAAGGATTACAGGGAATTCAAGGTATACAAGGTTTATTAGGTATTCAGGGTGTTCAGGGAACAACAGGTCTTCAAGGTACAGTAGGTAATACAGGTAGCCAAGGTAGTACAGGTTCTACTGGAAGCCAGGGTATTACCGGTATTCAAGGTATTCAGGGTATACTTGGATTACAAGGTGTTTTAGGATTTCAAGGAACTACAGGCACTATTGGTGCACAAGGACTACAAGGAATACAGGGTCTACAAGGTATACTTGGTTTTCAAGGAGTTCAAGGTGTAATAGGCACTCAAGGTACTATAGGTACAACAGGAAGTCAAGGAAGTACAGGATCCACTGGATCTCAGGGTGTGACTGGTACACAAGGAACAACAGGAACAACAGGATCCCAAGGAACAACTGGTACTACCGGAGCAACTGGTTCTCAAGGAACTCAAGGAATACAGGGTATAACTGGATTACAAGGAGTTCAAGGAACTCTTGGTTTACAAGGTCTTATAGGTGTAACTGGCTCCCAAGGCAGTACAGGGACAACAGGTTCACAAGGTACAACCGGAAGTACAGGAGCACAAGGAAGTGTAGGTACACAAGGTTCTATAGGAGTAACTGGTACACAAGGATCTATTGGTATTCAAGGTATACAAGGTATTTTAGGAACAACTGGAGCTACTGGATCCCAAGGTGTGCAAGGTTTTACAGGTTTGCAGGGAAGTGTTGGCTTACAAGGTTTAACTGGAAGTCAAGGTACATTTGGTACACAAGGTACTACAGGAAGCCAGGGAACTTTTGGAACTCAAGGAATTCAAGGATTTACTGGTAGTCAAGGTGCTACTGGAACACAAGGAACACAAGGAATTCAGGGCATACAGGGTACACAGGGCACAATAGGTTCTCAAGGAAATATTGGAAATACTGGTTCTCAAGGAAGTACTGGATCTACAGGTTCTCAAGGTGCTGTAGGTAGCCAGGGAACAATTGGTAATACTGGTGCTCAAGGTACTGCTGGTATAAATGGAAGTCAAGGCACACAAGGAATTCAGGGAATTATTGGTAATACAGGTAGTACAGGAAGTCAAGGGGCACAAGGTACTTTAGGATCTACTGGTGCACAGGGTACAGTAGGATCTCAGGGAACTACAGGTACAACTGGTCTTCAAGGTCTTATTGGTCTCCAGGGTATACAAGGAATACAAGGTCTATTAGGAATTCAAGGTATTCAAGGTTTTACTGGTAATACTGGTGCACAAGGAAATACAGGCACACAAGGTATACAGGGTTTTGTTGGTAGTCAAGGAATACAAGGTAATACAGGAACTCAAGGATTAATTGGAACACAAGGTACTCAGGGCATACAAGGCATACAAGGAACTACTGGTTTACAGGGTTTAACAGGACTTCAAGGTTCAGTTGGAACAACAGGTTCTCAGGGTTCTATAGGAACTACTGGTAGTCAAGGAGTCATAGGAACACAAGGAGCAATTGGAAATACAGGAAGCCAAGGTAGTACAGGTTCTACTGGATCTCAGGGTGCAACTGGTACACAAGGAAGTGTAGGAACCACAGGATCCCAAGGTACAACAGGTACTACGGGAACATCTGGTTCTCAAGGAACTCAGGGTTTACAAGGTATACAGGGTATTCAAGGCATGCAAGGTATTACAGGTTTTCAAGGAACTGTTGGAAATACAGGTTCTCAAGGAGCTGTAGGTAGTCAAGGTATTCAAGGATTTACTGGATCTACAGGAACTAGTGGTGCTCAAGGTTCTCAGGGAACACAAGGTCTATTAGGAAATACAGGAGCTCAAGGTGCAGTTGGATCACAAGGTAGTCAAGGTGCAGTAGGAAGTCAAGGGAGCCAAGGTATATTTGGTTTCCAAGGAACTACTGGATCAACTGGTTCTACCGGTAGTCAAGGAGCTGTGGGTTCTCAAGGTACAATTGGTACCACAGGTAGTCAAGGTTCTACTGGTTCTATAGGTTCACAAGGAGCTGTGGAATCACAAGGAACAGTAGGAACTACTGGTTCTCAAGGTTTAATAGGCTTGCAAGGAATACAGGGTATTCAAGGACAGCAAGGAGTTATAGGAACACAAGGAATCCAAGGTTTTATTGGTAACACTGGAGGAACAGGTACTCAGGGAACTACAGGAACTACGGGATCTCAAGGTTCTGTTGGATCTACAGGTAGCCAGGGTGCAGTTGGTACTCAGGGTACTACCGGAACTACAGGTACTACTGGTAGTCAGGGTGCTACAGGTACCACTGGTTTACAGGGTACAACAGGAACAACTGGTGCAACCGGTGCTCAGGGAAGTCAAGGTACTATAGGTACAACAGGTTCTACAGGATCTCAAGGGATACAAGGTTTTATTGGTTCTCAAGGTGCTATAGGATCAACAGGTGGAACAGGTGCACAAGGTAGTACTGGATTACAGGGACTTACTGGATTGCAAGGTACTACAGGAGCTATAGGTTCACAGGGAGCCATTGGTAGTACAGGTACTCAAGGTGCTACTGGAACTCAAGGTTCTACAGGAAGTACTGGAG
>Ga0315274_10010246_pt1 | contig 13495 bp, 7 predicted proteins | sample YL17G02_20_MG_FD_203700 | JGI IMG/M metagenome (GOLD analysis project Ga0315274, IMG submission 203700) | Sediment microbial communities from Yellowstone Lake, YNP, Wyoming, USA - YL17G02_20 | ecosystem: Environmental > Aquatic > Freshwater > Lake > Sediment | place: USA: Wyoming | collected...
TAAGGTCAGCGTGCCGTTGATTGTCGCCGAGCTAAAAGTGACTTGAATGGCAAAATTAACCATGTCGCCAAGATCAAGCTGTACGCTATTAAATGTCGAAGTTACGCTTTGCGCCGATGCTAGTTGGAACTCTTTCACTGTTATTGCTCCTCAAATAATTTTCTATACTCAGGGTCGTTGTTCATCAGCAATTTATGGTAAAGGTCAACCGCTGGGTATCCTCCACGGTCAATAGCTTGTCCAAATACTTTAGCGTACTTTGATTTAAAAACAGGATTGTCGGCTGCTAATTGAAATATTTTTTGAACCGCACCTTTTGCCGCCATAGTTCCAGATATAGCCGCCCTAGTCATCGGTGGACCGAACCTGTCCGCCATAGCTCCAAGACCGCCTAATACAGCCGCACCATTTGCGTCCCCTAAATAACCACCAATTCCACCACCTAAGAGTGTTAGTTTTGATCCACGGCCAGCATATTTGTCAAACTCGTCATAGGTGTTTCTTGATCTGATTAGCTCATTGAAATCGTCGCCCGAATAATCGCTTAGTAATTTAATGTCGTTTTTATCAGTCCAAGGCGCAGTCTTTTGGCCTTGCCTCCTAATTACCGACTGGGTTCTTCTTGGCCCAATATTTTGTGTTGGACCTAGAACATCGTTTGCCATTTGCTCGTCAGCAATTGACTCTTGCAGAGCTTTATATTCGTTTGGAAATAGCTCGCTAGATATGTCCCCGTCTTTCATCCTTTGAAGTAAATCAGACTGAGACTTGTACCTGTCAAGAAGATCAATAAGCTGCTGGTTATTACCAATCGCAGCATTTTTTCTTAGCTGCTCGTCAATCATAGTGCCTTTGGCACCGCCGCCTTTTCTGACAGTATCTAGCGTACCAATCCCTCTTGTCTCGTCCTTACCGCCAAAGAGCTTGCTGGTTTCTTTTAGGCTGTCTTGCATTGGAGCCATTTGGTCCATAATTTCTGAGTATCGTTCCAAGTAAGGATTTCTTTGGCCGCTTTCAGTTATTTTTCCCTTTAGAGCGTCACTGATTTTTCGTCCAAAGTCTTTTCTGATAATGTCGGCTGTTTCGTTGTAGGCACCCGCAGAATAATCAAAGTTAGTATCTCTTCTTAGATTTTTTAAGATAACGCGAAGCTGCCTAGCCGATATGCGGTCGGCCACGTTTTCGTTTATATCTTGGATAACTGTATTTATGTCGTTTAGAGCCGACTTGGTTTCTTTGCCAACAGGAATATCAATGACCGAATCTCTGGCTTCCTGAATGGTCCTAATAAGGTCTGATTTACTAAAAGAGACACCGCTATTAATTAAAGCGTCGTCAGCTTCATCGCTGAGTTTGCCAATGGTGGCTTTCTGCTGTTCGACGTTACCTTTGGCTTGCCTTACAACATCAAGAGGTACTTGTTCGCGTTCAATCCCCCTTCTTTTTTCTTGGTAAATTCTCTTTAAGTACTCGTCTAATGCTTTTCGTCTATTGCTAGTGGCGGCAATGTCGCTTCCAGCCGATTTAACAGCTTCGTCTATTTGTACGCCAATTTCTTCCGATGGCAGCGATCTTCCAACTTCATTGACTCTGCTTGACCTAGCAATTAAGTCTTCCGTTGCTTGTTCTGGAATGTCGAATAAGCCTCTAGCAAGTTTTTTAGTGCCATATTTTACAGCACTACCAGCACCTCTTGCCGCTGATCCAGCCATTTTAAACGGCGTAATTCCGTCGGCTGTAAGCATAGCTGCCGGGTCTAATACCGCTTCACCAAGCCCACCAAGAAGACCGGCGGCACTTGTTTTAAAAGTCTCGCCTGTATAGGGATTTAATTTAAAGCCAGTGCTAAATTCAGTAGAAGGTACTCCAGCCTTGGAGAGAATATCTTTTCCGCTTGGAGCTTTTGCAGCCGGTTGCCCAAATTGTTCGGCGTAACCTTTTACAAACCTACCGCCAACACTTTCACCAGATGGATCTTGGACATTTTTTTTAATGTCGTAATCCATGGCTCTATTGATGCCAGCTCTAATTGGTGCTTGTGTATATCTGTCCACATATTCAGCTGCTGTCCCAACGGCACCTAAGACAGATTTCCCAAACTCTCTTACTGGGCTAACGTATTTTTCAGCTTCAGGAAAAACTGGTTTTGAAGACAATGGAACATCTTGCCAATCGTCTATCTCTACGTCTTCCCAGTCGTCAACTTCGTTAGCCATTACTGTCTTCCTTCCACTGTCTCTGTAGAGCCGTCAGAATAGGTAATCTTGGTTTTATTGCGACTAGGGCTATACTTCTTTTCAGACACAGCCCTTCCAGCACCACCGGATTCTTTTTCTAAGCCTTGCGTATCTCCAATGCTTCCTTTGGCTCTTCCGGAAGACTCAACAAGTCCCCTTGCATAAACTCTTCGCGCATTTTGTTTTATTTTGATGGTTTTTTCGTCGTCACCAGGAACTATTTTGCTTTTAGACCATTCTCTTTTGATTTCGTCCTTTTGAGCGGCGGCACCTGTCCAAGACCTTAGTATTGGCTCAATCAAAGTATTTGCAAGAGTGTCGTATGCTCTGTCCTCATCTCCTAAAACTCTATTACCAATCACTGATCCAGAACCACCAAACATGTTTCCCGCTGTAGACCTAACTCCTGGACGGTATGGTTTTACCCCAAGCTCTGGGTTACCGTTTTCCATGTCTTCTATTTTTTTCAGTGAATCAAGAAGCACTGTAGAAAATAAAGCGCTTTTTCTTTCGCCTTCGCTTGTTTTAGAGCCGTCGTTTTTATCTTGATTGTTTTTGTCTTCCATAATGTCTAATCGACGATCCGCCTGATCTCCTGACCTATTTCCTTGGCTCTCTTTCCAGCCTTGAATCTTCTTATCTAGCTCAAACACCTTACGCTGAAGCTCATTTCTTTCTTGAGCGTTAGCGTTAGTCATTTCGTTTTTAAGGCGACTTAGTTCAAGAGATGCCTCTTTTGCTTGACTGTCATTTTCAATCCGCATGATTTCTGGGGTTTTTGTACCAGCGGGTCCAGGAGTAAATTTATATTGACCAGTGCTTTTTTGAGCCTGTGAAAGAATTGGATTGTTTTGTTGGTCGTAAAGAGTTGGGCCAGCCGAGAAGCCAGAATTAGTTGGCATGGTTCCCATGGGCAGTGGTTGAGTATTAAACTGTCCCCCATCATTCATAACTACAGCACTTGGCGGTACATTTTTTTCAGGGTCACCAAAATTAAAGAATGGAGTGATTTTAGGCTGATTCTTTTTTCGCTCAAGATCGGCGAGGATCTTTTGGATTCTAAGATTATCCAGGTCTCCCTTTTCGAGGTCGCGTAGCATCCGGATGTCAGATACTTGCTCCTGATTTTCAAGGCGTCTAAGTCCCAAAGTCTCATCAGCCTGTTTCCTCATGGAGCCGTAAATGGCGTTAGGAAGGGCCTTCATGTCGCCAGTGTCAGCGCGTTTTCCGCCAAGTGTTCCGGCCATTGACGCCATTTCACCAAGGCCAGAAGCGAACGTATTTAGTACGCGCCCAGTTTCGGCGTCGTTTGATAGATTTCTGTATTGCTGCTGAAATTCTGGCTCTGACTTGCGGCGATTAGTCAGGTAGTCGTAAAGCATTTTACGACTGTCTAGCTTTACTCTTGGTTTATTTGAGCCTTTATTAAGACCACCTGTTGAAAAAAACTCGTCACCACCCCTAGAGTTTCTGTCTGGCATGTTATCAGGCATATCCGCAAATTCCTGCTCGTCGTCTTCTTGTTGCGGAGAAACAGGAGGAGTGTACATCGGTTCATCTAATTCTGATTGAGACCTAACGGGAGCATCGTAAGGCATAAAGCGGTCTATGCCGCTTTTTAGCTCTGGACGTGTATTTTCTGCGCGTTGTTCAATCATGTTTGGCGATGATTGAAGCTCTGGAAAATCAGGCGCTCTGTCTTCGTTGGCCCGCTGAACTATGGCGGATCTTTTTTTACTAAGATTAGCTCTTAGCTCGCGCCTTCTTTTCTCTCTTTCCATTTCCTCTAAAGCACCAATACTGCGAGGTCCAGGACGGTACGGAGTAATATCGTCTAGGCTACCTTGGACCAAGGGAGAGCCATTCATATATTCCATTGCGTCGATATATTTAGCCATCATGCCACCTAGCGATAAGTATTTTTATCAAAAGAAATTAGCCTACAGTGTCTTCTTCTTCTTCATCTGCATACGGGTCTTTAGTTGGGTACTTATTGACAAGGTAGCCAGCTGTCATAGCTGTATCAGCGACACCTTTACCTAGTCCCTGAATGACCTGGTTTTGATCTCTAGTAAATTCGTTATTCATGCCAATATTCTTGTAGCCAATGCCAGACTTGCCACCAGCAATATCAAACTGATCTTGGAAAGAGTTTCTTTTGATCGTGTTGGCTATGTTTTGATTGGTGAGCTTGTTTTGCCAGTTTTGCTGACCAGCCTGATTGATGTAGGATCTTTCGCCGACTTTATCCGCGCGGATTTTTGAAGCAATATCGTCTTGACGGTTACGGTTATAGATAGCGGATTTGTTCAATGTATCAGTATTTTGATTTGCTACATTTTGTGCATTTTGGACGTTAAACAGCTGTCCCTTGTTCACAGTGTCAGCCGCATACTGATTGTAGACGTTCATGTTTGTCGAAGCGCGCTGATTAAACTTATTGATGATATCAGCATTGATAGCCGACTGACTAAATTCGTCGTTACCGAGTTGTCGTCCCATTTCGCCTTCGGTCCTGATCGCTCCGAGCTTGTTTCTAAGAGCCTCAAGATAGGCTTGGCTCGATAGATTGGCACCCCTTTCCATTTGGTCGCTGCCGCCCTGAAGCTGCGCGGCAAGCATTGCTCCACTGCCAAGCTGACCGCGGCGGTTAGCATCTTGAAGCACCGACTCCTGACGAGACTGAGAGTTTATCTGTGCGTCACGCATAGCCCTTGCGGAAGCATCTTGCGCCTCGGCGTCGGATACCTCTCCAGTTCTAGCTCTAATGTCTTTTAGAGCTTGAATCTGTGCGTCGCGGCCCAGTTGACCAGCTGCCGACATTTTAACCAGTTGAGGATTCTGTTCGGCAATATAACTAGCTACTTCTGGTATGTACTTCGCCGCTACCGCGTAGGCTTTAGGATTGACGTTAGACATATCAAATGCAGTCTCGGGAATAGTCTGCATGATAAGTTCAGGAGGATCATAAACCGTAGCGTCGTAGTCCGGTGGCTTTATAGAATCAAAAAGCCTTCTTATTTCCTCTAGCTCCGCTTTGGAGGCTTTTCTAGCTTCTGCCGCTTGATAATATTGGGCAATGGAGCTAAGTACCTGCGCCCCTGCTGCTACTCCCGCCGCTATGATTAATCCAGCTGGCATTTACTATCTCCCTGAATAAATTTTGCGTAATGCGTCGGAATTTATGCTAACCGGCTTTTTCCAATCTGTGCTTCCCTTAGCCTTTGGTTGCATAGATCCAAGGTCTTCAATTGAAGCGTTTATTTGAGACGCTTCTTCCGGCGTAAGAACGTCGTTTGCCGTTAGCCTTGCGCGACGATTAATCACTTGATTTGGATCAACTCCCCTTTTCAAAAGCTCGTTGATCTGACTGAACGGATCATACTGATTGCCTATAGCAATAGTGCCAGGGGACATAGGCTGAGAAGGAAGCATGCCTGGATAGGATTGATATGGCGTTACAGAAGGCGACGGCGATACCGAAACACCGCTATTCATGCTCTGATCTATGGCAAACGGCATAAATGGACCATTAGGTTCAGGAGCCAAAGTTACCTGACCTTGTGGTTTTTTGCCTGATTGCAAGTCTCTAAGCATCTGGGGATCAATGCCAGCGACTTGACTTGCAATGTCGTACTTAGTCTTGTTAAAGGCGTCGTTTTCCTCGCCCTCAAGTGAATTGTTGTATTCGTTTACTCTGGTGGTCGCGTCGTTCATGATTTTTTGAATAGCTGCATTCTGTTCTTGATCTCTAGTTCCGCGTAGGCTTGAGGCTCTTGAGATAAGGCCAGACGTATAGCTTGGATCATCAAAATACTCGTCGTCACCTGCTCCCTGGCCAGCTGTGATAAGATTCTTGCCGCCAAGAATTTGCTGAATGTTGTTAAACTTGAAAGCATCGTCCTGGGAATATAAATCAGACGCGCTAACGTCTTTTCCGACGCCGTAATATTTCAGCGGATCAATGCCAGTCTCGCCCAGTAGTTTTGCCGCCCTAGGATTAAGAAGTGACAGCTCTTTTCCAGCCGCATCTTTTGCCGCCGCATCTTTGGTGCTAATAAACTTCTGATTAGGCGTCGTTCTTAGGCCAGCTCTTGTGGCGCTAATTTCAGCTGCCTTGGCAGTGACCGGATCAACGATTCCCTTGCCAATAGTGCCAAGCATGGACCTTGCCGCGTCGGTTCCAGCGACGTATTTAGTGTCGGCTGTTTGCTGCGCTGCTTGCGGAAGTTCGCTTTGCAGTCTAGTAGACTTTTGGGAAAGCTCTTTGCCGCCCCTAGATAGCTGATCGGCTATTTGGTTAAATCCGGGACTTCTCCGCAAAAGAGATACGTCAAATGCCGCCTCTCCTGCGTTGTACTTGTTACCGCCTTGACGAGCGAGAAGCCTCTTTGTTCCGCCTTCGCTACCGAGTAAAGCCGCGTCTTCGATCTCAGTGTCTACTTCTGGCTTAAAGGCTTCGACTTGGCCGTACTGCGGCGTAGACATTCTCGTTTGCACCGACGCAAGCTTGCCAGCGTTGCCGCTTACCGCTGCGTTAATGTCGTCGGCGCTAACGCCGTAGTCTTTATTTTTGTATCCTTGGCTGTACTTGCTGGAAGCAGTGTCTAGGCCAGTGTTTCCGGCTTCAATTTGGCCCTGTATCCGCGTAGTAAACTCAGGCGTTCTGGCCTTAGACACATTGCGCTGAATCGCCGCCGCTGAAGGTGCCGCAAAGCTTTGAGGTGTTGCCGCTTCGCCGCCGGTCGCATCAGTTGAGGATACGTCGCCGGAAGCTACCGTCTTGGGCCTTTTGTCGCCCATAACATTGCCCTGGTCGTCTTTACCGCGAAACAGCGTGTTGATTCGGTCGAATGTGTAAGCCATTAGGCCCTCCCCCTACCAAGTAAATCAGGAGCTACATCAGCGGGAGCCGCTAGTGCGCTGCCTTCCCCGTCTTCTGGACTAACCATTGCCTGTGGTGTCTGTGGCTCGCCGCCTTGCGGGGGTGGAGGTGCGTTCATCATTTGTGGCTGCATTTCTGGCATTTGGCCAGTTTGAGCCATCTGGTAGAGCATGGGGTCAGTGGTCTGAGCCAGCTGACTATGTTCCATGATGTGCGCTTGAATGACTTCAATCTTATCAGAATAAAACCTTACGTTGGGATCGTCTAAGAGTTTTTTGTGCTTATGGATGTGGTAGGGATGATTGTCCGACCATAGGGCAAACACCTGATTGCCGTCAGCCAAAAGCTCGTTTTCGCTCATCACTAGATCGTTTTCGGTCGTTTTGTTATCGGTCAGATTGGTTAAATCTCCACCTTCGAGAATTGTGAAATAATCTTGCGGCGTCGTAATTAGCCCTGAACTCATCAGCTTGTCGGATATCTCAATTCGTCCTGCCATGGTCTGCATCAGTGGGTTTTGCAGAGTAATGGAGATGGAGTGAATATTGTCTAGGTCTTTGCCGGTATATTCCCTGACCTGCGCAAGGGAAGTTTTTCCCCGCATAGCGACTTCTTGCGGGATCTTGGCAAACTTTCTCGTCGCGTTAATCGCGTGCTCCATGGTGTTTTTCATGCAAGCAAAGTATGCTTTAGAAGTACCCTTCATAAACTCGATAGCGTTAGCCGAAAGAGTAGCGAAGGCTGTACCACTGGTGACACCAGGAGGTGGGTTTCCGCGAAGAGCCGGCGAGCTATTTCCCACCTGCTGAAGATGGCTATGGAGCAAATCAATAAATTTGAAAGTCTCCGGTGCCGACTGTACGAGCTGCAAAGGCTCCGGCTTTCCGCCGCCCTGTATGTTCTGTGGTGTATAGCTGATCCAGTTCATGCCCTGAATTTGCTCCACAGATATGGCAGCGCCCCTTGGTATCGTCACATTCTGGACACCGAGGTTTGCGTTATTAGTGCCTATAGCTGAAAAACAGATGTCGAGCATTTCCTGCATTGGAAGTAGTGAGCTAAAAAACGGTACGCCAAGAAATGCACCGCTAAACTGTTCTGGGATACATGGCTCTACCGGAATACAGCCGTATTCATTTTGGCCGTCGTAGAATACCGCTTTATCCGACGCATAAAAGATCATCCGGCCAGCTGGCATTGCTGGCGTAGGCTTATGATAAAGCTCGTAGCACCAGATGTAGTCGTCTTTGACCGATTGCTGGCTGTTATAGATATTAATGCCGTGGAAGTCTTGGACGGTCGGGACTTTTTGAAGCTCGTCTTCTAGTTCTGGGTACTGAGCGATTAAGTCCCACTTGTTTTTCTTTACCCGGACTTCTACCCAATCCATCTTTTGCCAGTCGCCCATCTTGTATTCATAGTAAACGTCCATAGGACTATGAATAGAGATGTCGACGCCGCCCTTGTGGACCAAGACACCTTCGCTTGCGGCCCAAGGATCGCCAAGGCTGGTGTCCCACGTTGTTTTGGTAAATCCGCCGCCAAGAACTAGGGTATTCTCTAAAAGTAGCTCGCCTTTAGTGTCTAGCCGCTGCTTTTCTACCGTATCGTTGCAAATGCCGTCAGCAAGCCTTACGTCGTTCATCACGTCCCTGCCTTCGCTCTTGGCCAGGGCCTTAAACGAAAGCTTTTGCGCGGTAATCAGCGTAATAGTTTGCCTGACAATTGAGCGAGCCTGGGGAACTAGCATTTTCACTAGCTCGCCCTGGTCACCCTGGAACACAAGGCTGGTGTCCCAGCTGTTCGGATCTAGCACATGGCTATAGTAGGCGAGAGTGTTGCGCACCCAAGCCTGGGAGACTGGGTTAGACGACCAAAGCGCCCAAGATTTGTGGTTTTCCATGCGCTTTTGCACTACTTTTTCAACGTCTGGGTCGCCTAGCCAGTATTTTCTTGAATCGACCATGTTACTTAGTCACCCTTTCCATATACGGCCTGACACCAAAGCTTAAAGCTTGAATATCCATTTGCTCGCCGCTTTCACGGTGCGTGAAAATTGGTTGAATAAACGTATTTCTCTGCTGAAACCTGCTGATATATGTTCGTATCACTGGCGCCGGATCGGTGCCAAATGTTAAGTCTACAGCGTCGGCCTGTCCCCACGGAAAAAAGCCCCAAGCCTCTAGTCCCCAACCGCCAGATTGCGTCTGACTAACCCATTCAGTCTCGTCACTTCCGCCGTAAGTGTAGCCAGAATAGCTGATTGTCATGCGGTAAATGCCGGGAGAGCGAAGATGAATTTGCATCTGCGTAAACTGCTTGGCCCTTCCCATCATGCCGCCGTGAAAGGGAGCCAGCTGTATTCGGCTTTCAATCAGGTCGTAAAGAAATACGCTGTCAGCGGCCAGTAGGTTAGTCGCCTTGGTAAAGGTGACGGCATATAGGTTACCGCCAATGCTGGTGGCTGCATTAATCCTGGTGAAGATATTGTTTTTAACAATAACGTCACCCTTTTCAGGGATGGCCGTCGCTATAGAGATGGTGGCTGAAAGTAGGTTTGCGGCAACCGACACCACTGTGACCGCGTGATTTTGGTCGGAGAAGTCTACTTTGGTGTTGGTTTTTCTCTCTTTGACGATTTTATTGGTGTTAGACACCAGATATAGCGTGTCGCTTGGACCTACGACACCACCATAAAAGACCGTATCCCGCGAAGTCCACGTTTGGTTCAGTATGTTGAAGACGTAGACAATCGAAGCTTCGTTTTGGTTTGGCCTAATTGTGCTTAGAAGGTAACTACGGTCAGATTCGTAGGCGACGCCGTAGGTTTCTTGAATCAAGTTTTCATTGGTCAAGATTGGCTGAATAAGGTCTTCAATTCGCCTGGAAATGATCTCAACCGAGTTTTCTGTCACCAGGCAGACACCCTGGTTAGAAAGAAAGACTACGTTGTTATTTAAAATCACCGCGCTATTCGGCGCTGCACAGATTACCGTCGTATCAATAATGGTGGTGGTAAAGTTACCAGGATTATCGCCGACTGTTTTAAATACGCCGCCCTCGGTGAGGTGAATAATACTGTCACGGAGAATCAGTGTTCTAAGTATGGCCCTGTTTCTTGGGCCTACCGGAAAGTTATTTACAACCGGTACAGCCTCGGGCTCACCAGTCTTTGACGAATAAAACGTGTTAGGCTGGCGTTCGTTTTTACTAAATACCTGCGTGCCAGAACTAAAGGAATCAGGAAGTACAGGAGAGAAAGCTTCCCCGCATCCTCCGTTAGCCTTAATTTCAATTGGATCGGTAAAATCCTTGGCCGTCAGCCTAAGCCTTCCAGGTACGTCGGAAATGCCGGAAACGTAGTTGGCATAGACTAAGCTAGACGCATCGCGGTTGATTGCTTTTACAATACCTTGCGCCGTATTTCTAAGCCTAATGCTGATTGAATCGTTGGCGCTGTCTAGGAAGAAAATATCATCGGTTCCGTTAGATATGCCGGCAAAAGTAACTGTACCGCTAGTGCCAGACGGCACTGGGAAAGTGAACGTGTTGGCGTCTATCTTTGTAACCGCATACTCAGCAATAGGGATAGAGCTGGTGCTAGATATTACCTGAATCTTGTAGCCTGTAAGAAAGCCGTGTGCTGCGTAGGTTACTGTGGCAGTGCCAGTTGCGACTGTGGCCGCTGCATCGACCGTTTGGTTACCGATGCCTTTTCTAGCGACGTAGCTGCGCTCTACCGCTCCGACTTTAACCGTAATGCCGTCGTCTTCCTGAATAGTTGTGATGTCGGTATCAACTACCGACAGGTCAAGAAGGTGCCTGGTGGTGCAGTTGGCATAGATAACGTGGTTTTTAAATATCCCTACGTCCTGGCAATTAGGCGGACGGTAGTTAGCCTGTAGCTCGCCCTCTCTGGAGTTGGGATTGGTGTAAAGCTCTGCGCCTAGCAAGATGTCGTCGGTATCGTCGGAGTAAATAACAAAGCCAGCGTCAATCTCTCCTTGTGTCAGTCTTCTTTCATCGACAAGCTTGAAGTTTGGCGTAGGAGTCGCGCTATCTCCGACTGACTGGCTAGTCCGGTAGACTTGATAAAAATAACTTTGGGTAGTGGCTTCAATTTCCGAAGGTACAGAAAACTCAAGACGTGCTGCCCTAGCTGCCGAATAGTCGAGAGTATGCACCGATACATCAACTACGCTCCCTTCAACAAATGTAAATGTGTTTGGGCCTGTAAACGTAATGGTATAAAAGCCTTCGGTAACAACGTTTGTTCCTTCGGCGTTACTGATAAAAACGCGCATGCCATTGGCAAGGTTATGGTTGTTACTGGTTACTGTAACAATGTAATTGGCAGCTGGTTTTGTGCGAGTCCAGGAAGCTCCGATGATCTTTGGATTGGTCACAGTTACAATATCGCTAGGAGCACCAAGAATCAGGTTACTATTGGCGTCCCTGTAGCCGTAGACTACGCGCCAAGCTACCTGGACGTTGCCGTTAATCACGCCGCTAGATGCTAGTAGCTCTGCCGTCATATCAAGGCCAGGATAAGCGCCTGAGTCCCTAATGGCGCTATCAAACGAGGTCAGCTTGAGCGGTCCATTGCTTGTGGTGAAGTAAAGGTTATTGTTACTTTCAACAAACCTAGACTGAAGCGTATTTGGGCTAGATATAGTGCCGACGTTAGTCGTAGGCGATCCCACTTTATTAGGTGCGGTTCCCGTTTCAGAGAAATGAAGAAGCTTATCTTCGCATACCGCAACAATCGTGTTTTGGTATGGATAGATGTTGTTTAAAATATTGGGAACACCACCAGCGTACCAACTATAAACGCCGCGACGCTTAATAATCCGGTCGTCTTTGGTGATAGCGACGTTATCAGCTTCCTCAAGAGCGCCGTCCGGAGTCGAGAAGCTGTTTTGTTGCTGAAATATTCCTAGAAACTTTTTGATCTCGATAAATTTAGTTGGCACTACCTACCTCAGAAAGCCCCATTTCCAACGACTACGTGCACCGCGAGCAAGTCCCATCCTGGGAATGATCTTGGTTGCTTCACCTTGGATACGAGGCTCTAACAACATTTTTAGGTTCTTCAGCTCTACTTCGATATCAGCTTGTAGAAACTTAGCACCTTCATAGTCAGAGATAGACTGTAGAAGCCTGTAGCAAGTTTCGGTTTCTAGGTAAGGATAGCACTCGTCGGGAAGCTGCATCACGGGAGAATAACCAGCCGCCGTAACGTAGTCGCCGACTTTAAGATCACTTGGCAAAGACGATAGGTGGACGGTCGTTCCAGCAATGTTGGTCACGGTAAGGTCAATAGCCTTAGTCGAGCAACCAGAGACACCAGCTACAATGTCGGCAAGTGCTCCGACTTGAAGTGTACTTGGAAGACTAGAAAGAGTTACATCTAGCGTTCCAATGTTGGTAATGCGGCCAGCCTTATCGGTTGTCGTAAGCTGGCTAGGCATTAGCTCGTACCACATCTCTAGTACGTCGCCGTAGGTCGATAGCTCAAACGACGATGAGCTTACTACTCTCGTCACTACACCAGCGGGAGAGATACTTGTGGTGCTAGATTTTACATAGATTGTTCCGTTAAAGGAAACTACGTCACCAGGCAAAAATCCGTGTGCAGCCTGATTAACTAGGCTGGTTGTTCCCGAAGGCTTTGGAGACAAGCAGACTTTATCTCCCTTAAAGTAAAACTGACTTGGGATACCAGTAAGAGCCGAGAAGTGTTCATCCTCGATACCAACTAGTGTCACGTCTACCTTGTTACTGCCGTCCACCTTGCGCTTTAGGTCGCGTAGAGTTCTTCCTACTGCCCTATGCGGTATGTCGTACTCGACTTGGCCAGCTACAATCGGAACGTCTTTAGTCACCACAAAGAAGTCCTGGCGCATACTCATCAGAACAGGAACTAAGCGAGACTTAATTACGTCGTCAGCTACAGCCAGAATATCGTCGTTAAGCAGAAGTGGCTGACTTTGCGGAATAGTCATCCTGCGCTTAATTCCGACTAAGATTTGATCGCCTGTTTTTGGCATTATTTATATTTCGCTTTTTTACCGGGAGTTTTGATTGCTGCCATGATCTTCATTGATTTTCCGGTGGGAGACTTGCGGCGTTTTGTTAGAAAGTCTTTGATCTCGTCAATATCAAAGCCGTCGTCACCTTCAGACTTTTCCATAGCCTTAGACATTAGCCCGCCGCCACGTTTAGCCTCTTCGCCTTCGTCCATAGCTTCCGCTCCTGATAAATGCTCCATCATCTCTTCTTTTGGTGACTCTAAAGCTTCGTGTTCCATGGATGGATCTGGAGCGCCGTCCCTGTCCATCATGGCGTACATTTGCTTAATGAGGTCCATTAA
>Ga0315274_10010247_pt1 | contig 13494 bp, 13 predicted proteins | sample YL17G02_20_MG_FD_203700 | JGI IMG/M metagenome (GOLD analysis project Ga0315274, IMG submission 203700) | Sediment microbial communities from Yellowstone Lake, YNP, Wyoming, USA - YL17G02_20 | ecosystem: Environmental > Aquatic > Freshwater > Lake > Sediment | place: USA: Wyoming | collected...
GGGTTGTCGCTGGCGGTGGTGGTGGTCGAGGCTGGAGAGACCAGCGGCGCGTTGATCACCGCCCAATTCGCGGTTGACCAGGGGCGTGAGGTCTTTGCCGTGCCGGGTAACATCCTGGCCCCGCAGAGCAAAGGAACGAACCGATTGATCCAGCAGGGCGCGCATCCGCTGCTCTCCGCACGCGACGTGCTCGAAGCCTTGAACCTGACGCGGGTCAGCGAGCAGCGCCTCGTGCGGAAAGTCTTGCCGGCCGACAATGTAGAAGCGCAGGTGCTAAACGTTTTGGCTCACGAACCCTTGCACGTGGACGAAATCCGCAACCAGACCGGGCTGCCCATCGAGCGTGTCTCGGCTACGCTGGTGATGATGGAACTCAAAGGCATGGTCCGGCAAGTTGGCGGGATGAATTACGTCGTGGTTAGGGAAGAACAGGCGGAGTATCGAACCTGAGAAACAGAAAGATATGCAATGAACCACACTTACGCAGTCATCATGGCCGGCGGCGGTGGGACACGCCTCTGGCCGGTCTCCCGAAAAAAGCATCCCAAGCACATCCTGCCATTGCTTGGCGAGGACACGTTGTTCCAGTCAACAGTTGCGCGGCTGGAGGAACTCGTTCCGCTTGACCAAATCCTGATCGTCACGGCCGAAGGGCAGGCAGAAGAACTCGAGAAGCAGGCGCCTGGCATTCCAGCGAAGAATTTCCTGATCGAACCAGAACCGCGCGGCACCGCCTCGGTTGTTGGACTGGCAGCGTCGGTATTGGCGAAGCGTGATCCGGAGGCGGTCATGCTAGTCCTTCCCTCCGACCATTACATCCGCAACCGTGACCTGTTCCATCTAGTGATGCGCGCCGCCGTGCAAGTGGCGCACAAGGGCTACCTGGTCACACTAGGGATTACGCCATCCTTTCCATCCACCGGTTATGGATATATTCAGCGCGGCGAGCTTCTGCCTGAAAAATACAATTACCCCGTTTACCGCGTGCTACGTTTCACCGAAAAGCCAGACGAAGAGAAAGCGCGCGAGATGCTAGCGCGCGGCGATCACTCCTGGAACTCCGGGATGTTCATCTGGCGCGTGGACCGCATCCTGGACGAGTTTGCGCGCCAGATGCCGGACCTGAGAACTACCCTCAAAAAAATCGGGGCGACCTGGAATACTCCTGAAGAGCAGCGAGTTCTCCGCGCCGAATGGCCGCGGCTGAAGTCGGTCACAGTGGATTACGGTATTGTAGAGCATGCCGAAAACGTTGCTGTTCTCCTTGCAGGCGGCCTGGAATGGAGCGACGTCGGCTCGTGGGATTCGCTGTTCGACATTCTTCTGCCCGACCAGGATGGGAATGTGATCGTCAATAGTGAGCACATGCTGCTGGAAACGCACGATACGCTTGTCTATTCCACTGAGAAGAAGCTTATCATTACGGTTGGTGTAGACGATTTGATCGTGGTCGACTCTGGCGATGCACTGCTGGTCTGTCACCGCGACCAGGCTCAACAGGTGCGCCAGGTGATCGAGAATTTGAAGAAGATGGATAAGAACGATTATTTATGATGTGGCAAGGAGGTTTTTCTTGGAAGCCTATTGCATGAAGTGTAAGACAAAACGTGAAATCCAGGCTCCCCAGCCGACTTTCAACGCGGCGAGGGCGGCGGGCACACGCGGGACTTGTGGCGTGTGCGGTACAGCACTATACCGCATCGGCAAAACGCCGGCTCACGAGGGAATGACGCCGCCGGAGAAGAAAGCCTCGCGCAGCGGGAAGCTTGTCATCGTCGAATCACCGGCCAAGGCCAGGACGGTGGGCCGCTTCCTCGGCAAGGGATATACCGTGAAGGCTTCGGTCGGCCACATCCGCGACCTACTACGCTCGCAACTTTCGGTGGACGTGGAGAACGATTTCAAACCCAAGTATCGCGTCCCGAACGAGAAGAAGGAAGTAGTCAAAGAACTCAAGCAGTTGGCGAAGGAACACGCTGAAATCTACCTGGCCACCGATCCAGACCGCGAAGGGGAGGCCATTTCCTGGCACCTGATGGAAGCTGCGGCGATTGACCCGAAACTGGCGCGCCGCGTGGTTTTCCACGAAATCACCGAACATGCGATTGGCGAGGCGTTTGCCAACCCGCGCGCCATCAACATGGACCTGGTCAACGCCCAGCAGGCGCGCCGTATCCTGGATCGCCTAGTGGGTTACAGCATCAGCCCGATCCTGTGGGAGAAAGTCCGTTCCCGGCTTACGGCTGGTCGCGTGCAATCGGTGGCGCTGCGGCTGATCGTCGATCGCGAGCGCGAGATCGAGGCCTTCGTGCCGGTGGAGTACTGGTCCATCGGCGCGGAACTGCGCCCAGAGGGCGAGAAGCAAACCTTCCTCACCAAACTGGCGAAGATTGACGACAAAGACCCGGAACTGCCCAATGAAGAAATCGTCAAACCGATCCTGGTGGACATGGAGAAGGCCGACTACGTCGTCACGCGCGTCAAGCGCGGTGAGGAGCGGCGCAAACCGCTCGCGCCGTTCATTACCTCCACGCTCCAGCAGGAGGCCTCGCGCAAACTGGGCTTTACCGCCAAGCGGACGATGGGCCTGGCGCAGGGCCTTTACGAAGGTCAGGATGTGGGCGAGGGCGGTACGACCGGTTTGATCACCTACATGCGCACCGACTCCACCAATATCGCCGAGGTGGCACGCAACGAGGTGCGAGGTTACATTACTCAACGTTATGGCAGCGATTTCCTGCCCGAAAAGCCGCCGGAATATACAAAGAAGGTGGCCGGCGCGCAGGAAGCCCACGAGGCCATCCGCCCAACATCCGTTTTGCGCGATCCAGAGAAGGTCAAGCCCTTCCTCGAGCCAGCCATGTTCAAGCTGTACCAGCTCATCTGGCAGCGCTTCGTAGCTTCGCAGATGGAAGCCGCGGTGTACGATACGCTCTCGGTGGACGTAACAGGCACCGGGTCCGACCACGCCTACACGCTGCGGGTGGCCAGTTCAGTAGTCAAGTTCCCCGGCTTCCTGGTCGTCTATGAGGAAGCGAAGGACGAGGACAAGAAGTCCGAGGAAGAGGACGAGACGAACGTCCGCATCCCGGCCTCGATTGCCGAGGGCCAGAAACAGGACCTTATCCGCTTGGTCCCGGAGCAGCACTTCACCCAGCCTCCGCCTCGCTTCTCGGAGGCCAGCCTGGTGCACGTGCTCGAGAAGAACGGCATCGGGCGCCCGTCCACGTATGCACCGATCCTTTCGACCATCCAGGCGCGCGGCTACGTCATCCGCCAGGAGAAGCGCCTGTTCCCCACCGATACCGGCATCCTAGTCAACGACCTGATGATGCAATATTTCCCTGAGATCGTTGACTTGGGCTTCACGGCGCGTATGGAAGCTGACCTGGACGAGATCGCGAAAGGCCGCGCCAAGTGGGTCAAAGTGATGCACGAGTTCTATACGCCTTTCGAGGTGAAGGTCAAGATCGCCCAGGCCGAGATGCCGGTAACCAAGACCGGGCCGGAGCCGATCGGCCGCGCCTGCCCGGATTGCGGCAAGGAGCTGGTCATCCGCTACGGGCGGTATGGAAAATTCATCAGTTGCAGTGGCTTCCCGGACTGCCGCCATACGGAGCCGTGGCTGGAAAAGATCGGCGTGATCTGCCCGAAGGACGGCGGAGATATCGTCGAGCGGAAAACCCGCAAAGGGCGCATCTTTTATGGCTGCAACCAATACCCGAATTGTGATTTCACTTCTTGGAAGCGGCCCCTGCCGAAACCGTGCCCGCATTGCAAGGGTGTGCTGGTGATCGCCAACAAGCGTGAAGCGCAATGCCTGGATTGCGAAGAAACCTTCTCGTTAGAAGAAGTAGTACAAGAGACGGCGTGATCCCCCTCATCCCCCCCTTCCCAAAGGGAGAGGGGTGAGGGAAAAGGAGGAACGATGTTCCAACTTGCTTGATGTATTGCTCTCTATCCTGGGTGATAAGCAGGCCTACCTCGATCCTGGTTCGGGCAGTTTCCTGCTCCAATTGCAGATCGCCGGTCTTTTGGGAGCAGCACTCGTTCTCCTGACCCAATGGAGCAAGATCAAGAAGTTCTTTAACCGAAAGAACGTAAAAGAAGAGACAAAAGACGAAGACAGCGATGAAGCCTAGCGGTCAACTCGGCGCTTCGTTCCGCGACCCCAGCGGGTTCCTTTTTGTCCGTGACGGGACCCTGTACCGGCAGGTCAACCGCGTCTACGCCGAAGATAACGCACGTTTGATCGAATCCGACCTGCACGAGAAGCTGGTCAAAACCGGACTCTTGATCCCGCACACCGAAGTGGACGTGAAGCCTGCAGACCCTGATCTGGCTTTCAAAATTCTCCCGCCGGAGCGAGTGCAGTTCATCTGAAGCTTATCGCGAGGGGGAGCTGTGGGTGGCTTACCAGCAATTTTGCCAGCACTTCCTGGCGCCGCTGGCTTTGATGACCACCTGTGACGTGCGCCTCGACCAGTTGCTGCGCGTCCACATTGATGGGATTCCGCTCGACCCGAAAAAGGTCTGGGATTTGGGCGGAAATACAGGGGTTTTCAACAGCCAGTCCGCTGGTCTGGGTGCGTATACGGTCGCATTCGACATTGACCCGGCCACCGTCTAGCAGAACTACCGGCAGGTCAAGAAAGACAAGGAGCAGAATCTCCTGCCGCTCGTCTTCGACCTGACCAATCCCAGCCCTTCTCTCGGCTGGGCGAATCGGGAGCGCGACTCGCTGGCCGGGCGCGGCCCGGCGGATGTCGTCCTGGCGCTGGCGTTGATCCATCACCTGGCGATTTCGAACAAAGTTCCTTTTGACCGCATGTCCGATTTTCTGGTCGAGTTGGGCAAGTGGTTGATCGCCGAGTTCGTCCCCAAAACCGATTCGCAGGTGCAGAAATTGCTCAAGAGCCGGGAGGATATATTTATCGAGTATCAAGGTGAGGCATTCGAGCGGATTCATGCAAAACGATATATAATATGTAAATCTTGGCAGATTCGAACGTCGGGAAGTTGGCTGTACTTGATGTAAAGACGTTAACGAAAAGTGTTGGCTTATTTACATATTGCTTGTATAATAATTACTACTGATTCGAATTTGTGATGGAGGCCACCTGATGAAAATTCTTGAGTATCTAAAGAAACCGATCATTGCCGCAGTACTTTCCGGTGTGGGGGGGATCCTTCTAGGACTGATCTGGGGGTGGGTGATCCAGCCTGTGGGATGGAAAGATGCTCCGCCGTCTTTGCTGAACGTTGGCTACCAGGAACAGTACCTGCGTATGGCAATCGATTCGTTCGGCGTTAACGGCAATACGCAGCTTGCCATCCAACGCTATCAGGACCTTGGTTCAGCCGGGCCTACGCTTCTAATGACCATTCAAGCCAATCCTGGGAAGCAGAACCCGGTCACGATCATGAATTTTTCCAATCTCGTGCAGCCTGTAAGCGTTATTGGCACTCCAACCCCCAGCGGAACACCGGCACCGCCAGGTACAAGCAGCCGGCTCGTAAGTTACGGGATCATTGTTTTTGCGATCCTGGCGGTGGGCGGCGTAGGTTTTGCGCTGTACAAGTTCCTGGGACCGAGGTTGAGCCGCCGCGGCGGCGAAGGTACCCCGGCGCAACAAGCTAACCGCCTCAGCAAGCAGACCGAGCTTACAGATTATGCCAGCAGAGGTGAAGAGGCTCCCATCGCTCAGTTTGTCACCACCTACGTGCTCGGCGACGATCTGTTCGACGACTCTTTCGGCATTGACTCTCCTTCTGGCGAGTTCTTGGGCGAGTGCGGCGTCGGCATCTCCGAGACCATTGGCATTGGCGATCCCAAGAAAGTGACCGCCTTCGAGGTTTGGCTGTTCGACAAGAATGACATCCAGACCGTGACCAAGGTTTTGATGAGTTCACATGCCTACAACGACGTCGCTACTTTACAACGATTAGAAGCCAAAGGCGAGCCGATCCTGGTCGAGGTAGGCAAACAACTCGTGCTGGAAACAGCCGCGCTTCAACTGATGGCGAAGGTTTCGGATGTCGAATACGGCCAGGGCGCGCTTCCCGACAGCAGCTATTTCGAGCGCGTGACGTTGGAGCTGGCCATCTGGCCGAAGGTCACGGCGTCAGAGTAGTGAAAAAAGGGCGGCTGAGGCCGCCCTTTTTCGTTAGATACGATTCATTCGATTTTCAGGATTTTCAATTCGATCTTCCCGCCAGGCGTCTCGGCCTCGACCACTTCGCCGACGCGGTGATCGAGCAGGGCGCGGCCGATGGGGGATTCATTGGAGATCTTCCCGTTGCGCGGATCAGCTTCCTTCGCTCCGACCAGGTGATAAGTCTCGGCCGGGAAATCTTCTTCTTGAACAGTTACCCGCGTCCCAACGGACACCATATTTCTTGCCACAGAACCCTCTTCCACGATGATTGCATTGCGCAGGGTGAATTCGAGTTCCTGGATGCGGCCTTCGAGAAAGCCCTGGTCCTCTTTGGCCTTATGGAAATCGGCGTTCTCGGAGAGGTCGCCCATTTGGATGGCTGCGCGCAGGAGTTTGGCTAACGCATCGCGGGCCGACCCTTTTAGCTCTTCAAGTTCAGCTTTTAATCTGCCAGCCCCCTCGGCGGTCAAATAGATATCGTTTTCCATAGCGCAAGTCTAATCTAAGCAAAAGGGGATGTCAACGCCGGATAAAGCTGCCAACTGCTTCGCCGAGCAGGGCGCGTTGGACGTTGCCCGTCTCTTCGCCGGAGAAGACATGCACTTCCAGACCCGGCACCTGCTCCACCAGCCTGACCATTTGCTCGACCTTGTCCCTCATCCCGCCCGTTACATCCATGCCAGCCGTGCCGGCCAGACTTGCGGCCACGGCCTCGAAACTCTCCGGTGTGATCACCTCGATAAGCCTGGTACGCTCTGGGAAGTCAGCCCAGACGCCTTTTTCTAGACCGGCCATTAGGATGCGCTGCGGATGAAGTCGCTGCGCGAGCTTGAAAAACAAATCTTCTGTGGAAAGGATCGTACCGTGGATGGCGGCGTCGAAGGCAACGTCGCCCTGGATCAAGGGTATGATGCCCGTTTCGAGCGCCTCCTGGAGCGGCGGCAGGTACCAGTCTACGATTGCGCCCTCGTTCGCCTGACAGGTCGCCGAAGGGGGAAAGCTGATGGTCAGGATTCCGGCGCCATGCAGCGCGTCCACGACCAGGCGGTTCAAAGCCAAAGCCTGGTACCAGACCTCGGCGAAGCCGCGCCAGTCTGTGCGTGTCCATTTTGCGTTGACTGGCCAGTGCTGACTGGCGGCGGCGTGGCCGAAAGAACCGGAACCATGTCCCAGGACCAGACGCAGGTCCGGGTCGAGGCGCGTGGCAGCGGCGATCTGGGTCGCCAGTTCAGCCAGCTTGTCCAATCTAGGGGTATAGGGGCGCGTCTTGTCGGTGATCAGTGATCCACCGAGCTTCAGGAATGTGAGCTTCGTCATGCCAGAAACTGTAGCACGTTCTACGGCTGTCGTCAAGAAGGGCTGTGCTATAATATTTACCCCAGGCTACCATAATTTGAGCGTCGCCCCACCGAGGGAAATTCATGAAACTTGACGTTCATGCTGCCGTCCAGACTGCTTTTATCCTCACCCTGATTGGCGCGATTGTTGGGCTTTGGTTGGGAATACGCGCCATCCGCGCCGGGCGTCGCACCCCTTTCTTTCGCATCCGTCGCGCTCGAATCGTGGGGGGCTGGTGGACGATATTTACCGCTATCCTTTTGGGCGTGATCTCATTCTTCTTGGGACGTTACACCGAGCCGGTTGTCTACCATTTTTTCCCGCCCACAGCCACCTTGACGCTGACCGCGACGATCACCTTGACGCCGACCATCACGCTCACCCCGACCATCAGCCTCACGCCGACCATCACGCTTACGCCAGCCATCAGCGATACGCCTACGCCAACGCTGACCCCCTTCCTGCCGCCGGCCATCGAAGCCGGGTTCCAAAGCACCGTCACGCCCAACCCGGATGCGGTCTTCAGCCCCTTGCAGTTCGCCTATCGCATCTCGGATGGACTGCCGGTCAACCCCTCTACCGTTTTTCAGAATCCGGTCAGGCACATGTACGCGGCTTTCACCTACGACCAGATGGTGCCCGGCGCGCAGTGGACGGCGCTTTGGTACCGGGACAGTACACTGGTTTATTTCGAGACCAAACCCTGGGATGGCGAGATCGGCGGCTATGGCTTTGCCGATTGGAATCCGGCTCCAGAGGAATGGCTGCCGGGGACTTATGAAGTGCAGATATTCGTCGGTGTGGACTGGAAGGTGATCGGCCAGTTCATCGTACAGGGCGGATCGTCCACCTCGACGCCTTCATTAGCCCCCAGCCTGTCCCCAACGCCGACGCTCACGCGCACACCGAGTCCGACTCGGACTCCCTCCCAAACCCCGACGTCCACGAAAACCTCCACGGCTACCTGGACGATGATCCCATCGAGTACGCCTCGTCCCACCGACACTCGCTGGCCGTCCCAAACCCCGACGAAATAGCCTGGCTTTGGAGTCCTCTTATGGAGCAAAAAGCCTTTCAAGATTACTATCCCGATCCTCTCGCCCACTGCTACGGCTGTGGGAGACTGAACAAATTCGGCCACCAGATCAAAAGCTATTGGGATGGTGAGGAGTCAGTATGCTGTTTCGAGCCGAAACCCTATCACATTGCCATCCCTGGCTACGTTTATGGCGGATTGCTCGCCTCGCTGATTGACTGTCACGGCACGGGGACGGCTGCCGCTGCCGCCTACCGCGCCGAAAAGCGCGCCATGGACACTGAGCCGGCTTTCCGCTTTCTGACCGCTTCGCTGCACGTGGATTACCTGAAACCCACGCCCCTGGGCGTGACGTTGGAAGTGCGCGGCAGGGTGCAAGAGGTCAAGGGCCGCAAGGTGGTGATCGAAGAATGGATTGTTGCCAGGGGGGAAATCACAGTGCGCGGGGAGGTGGTTGCTGTCCAGGTGCCGGATCAATTGATAGAAAAACTAGTGCATAAAGTAACCAAGAACAGGCCGCGAGGTTTCTAAAGCGGCCTGTTTTTTCGATCAGATAATTTAATAATTAATGAGGAAGTCATTACTGCCGGGATGTTTTCACATCGTAAGTTTTATTTACGCGAAAGCCGCGAATTCGGCGAATTACGCGAACAGTTATTAAACCTTTCGCGAAATTCGCTCTTTTCGCCCAAATCGCGTTCGCAAGCGCGCCGAATGGAAACTAATAACTTCTTCGAGACCACCACCGATGATTTTATGCAGTTCGCTGACGGAGGTCCGCGCTGTAGGCGCAGGCGATTTGCGCGCCCAGGCGGGCGTTATTGAGCAATAAATCCAAATTGGTGCGCAGCGTCGCGCCGTCAGTCAATTCATTCAAGCGTTGGAGCAGGAATGGCGTGACGGCCTGACCGTGAATATTCTTCTGGAGCGCTTCCTGCCTGGCTTGCTGGATGGCCTCTTCCACAGCATGACGTGGCAGGGCGGTCGCAACTGGAGGCGGCTGGCAGACCAGCACCGCGCTTGTCAATCCTAACTCCCAGTGTGCCTTTCCAAAGGCGACTACTTCCTGGGGTGTGTCCAGCCGCGCGCTGACCGGTAGCCCGCTCTGGCGCGAATAGAAGGCGGGGAATTCGTCGGTCTGGTAGCCGATGACCGGCACGCCCATTGTTTCCAGGTATTCCAGTGTAGCGGGTAAGTCGAGGATTGCTTTTACCCCAGCGCAGACTACGATCATCGGCGTCTCGGCCAGAGCTTGCAGATCAGCGGATACGTCGAAAGTTTCGACCTCATGCACACCACCGATCCCACCCGTTGCGAAAACCTTGATCCCGGCTCTGTGCGCGGCGAACAACGTCCCGGCGACGGTCGTGCCCCCAGTCTCCTTCTTGACGATGGCGGCGGCAAAATCCCGCCGGCTGATCTTGCGGACGTTATCCAGGCTGGCGAGGCGCTCTAGTTCCGCGCCCGTCAGGCCGACGCGGATCTTCCCTTCCAGAACGGCGATGGTAGCCGGCTTAGCGCCATTCTCGCGCACGACGCGCTCCATGTCGCGCGCCAGTTGCAGGTTCTGCGGCCGCGGCAGTCCGTGCGTGATGACGGTCGATTCGAGGGCGAGGAGGGGGAGGTAATGCTTTATATAATGTTTAACTTGTGTCATCAATAAATGTTATCGAAAAGGGGAAGGTCTGATAGAGTCAGTTTGAAATGTTCATCCCAATAGGTTGATAAATTCCTTTTCAAAATTGAAGGCCCTATTCAAATTGCAAATTCGGGATTGACAATATAGTACAAACGTTCTAAAATGGACATAAATGGTGAGCAAAAATGTTGGAAAGCAAAAATACTTGACCTTGATTTCGTGACGAAATTTTGAGAATATTGATTGGCATTAACCTGTCATCTCGAGCTAGTACGATTCCGGATAAGAATGCAACTGACTTTCGCCGTGGTTTCACATTCGCTCTTGCAAGTTAACCATCGTTGTTGGAATCCGCCCGGAACACATATTGAATTCAGATGATTTGGTTCTGCTGGAGACGCCCTCTTGTAGAAAACCTGGGGATTAAGAGCGCCAGATTGGACCTCTCTCTTTGGGCAACATCCTCACCGCTTGGAGGGTAACAGGAGCAGGTTTTGTTATTGGTTCTGATATCGCATTGTACAAGGTGTTTATGTTCCAAGTATCTCAAACTCTCCCGCCCCTTTTCAATATCCAGATCCACCGCCCTTGCGATATCAGAAACTTAAAGTGCTTGTTTGCTGGATAAAATAAGCAAAATTCTCAGAGATTTTTCATCCAATCTCGATGGAGTATCGTCTTGCACATCCGCGCCTTTCAAGAACCGGAGGTATACAGATCAGATCCGCGACGTATATCCAAGCTAGTCAATAATACCATATTTACGGACTAACATGCTACGAGTGGACGTAAGGCGAATAAAAACATGTCTGGTTTATGGAAGATTGATTTTCACACCCACACCAACTTTTCTATGGATTCCTTGACCCAGCTGGAAGACTTGATCCGCGCCCACCAATGCGGCCTCGACCGCCTCGTCATTACCGATCACAACACCATCGCTGGTGCCTTGGCAGCCCAGAAACTCGACCCCAAGCGCATCATCGTCGGCGAGGAGATCATGACGACGAGCGGCGAGATCTTAGCTGTTTATGTGAACGAGGAGGTGCCGCCGGGCCTCTCGCCCAGAGAAACCATCAAATGTCTGCGCGACCAGGGAGCATTTGTCAGTATAGCGCATCCCTTTGACACATGGCGCAGCGGCCATTGGGAATTGGAGGATTTACTGGAAATCGCTCCGCTGGTGGATGCTATCGAGGTATTCAACGCCCGCTGCATGAGGCCGGGAGCAAACCGACTGGCGATGGAGTTTGCCCGCGAGAATAACCTCCCAGGTACGGCCGGCTCGGATGCACACGCCGCCTTCGAGGTGGGGAGAGCCTGTCTGGACCTGCCGCAGTTCGAGGGCGCGGCTGGGTTGCGGGCAGTCATCCGCCAGGGACGGGTGGTGGGGCGGCCTTCACCGTTCTGGGTCCATTTTGCATCTCGTTATGCCCGCCTTCGCAAAAAGGTTGGAGTATAATAGCCCCCAACGGGGCGGTGGCGGAATTGGCAGACGCTGCGGACTTAAAATCCGCCGGTGGTGACACCGTGTGGGTTCGACCCCCACCCGCCCTACAGATAGCCTTTTTAGGCAAAATCCGGCTGAAAACCCTGTATATAGGGGCATTCGGCAAGATAAAATGATATTTTTTTCTTAGAGAGTCCTCCGGGTGTCAATTTCTCAAGGACACCCTAGGACTTCTTTGTTTAGTATACAACAGAAATCACCTTCACGCTTGGGAGATTATTCATTTACCGTACCTAAAAAGCAATAGAATTCCACCACCTACTTGCTGCGAAAAAATCTACAAAATTGCCGAAGGTTCTATCCGCATTTAGTTTCGTTTTCAGCGTATAAGGGATCATTCCCTTTTTCCTGGCTATAAGAAAAACACCTCCGATGCTCTATTTTCTCACAGGAGGTGCTTTCTTTTCTGCCTCGTTTTAGAAAATTAATTTGTTATGTGCGGGATTTTCATTTACCATATAGCAAACGATCCTTTTCTACATAGCTTTATAAACCCAATAACCTGCTGCTTCATCTCACCGCTAAATAATTCATAAGGGCTCATATCGGGATTTGTCGCGATTAATGACATTCCCTCAGCGATTAAGTCCCTGAACGCCAAATCAATTTCCGACTTGAGTTGATCCGGCCTCAGACTTACCATTTTTCCGGTTATTTCGTGATCAGGAATATCTGGTAAGGCACGTTCTATCGCGTCTGCCAAGGCTGCGGCGTCCTCGGCCATCACAACTTGTCCATCATTGGTAAGGTATGTGCCATCCCATTCGACGGTTGGTTTCAGGTTGTGGTCAGCATAATCTGGCCCGGGTTGTGTTCCAGCGGGTTTCCAGCCGTATGAGCGTGCCATACGTAAAAGCATCGGCCATGCGTCAATATTAAAGCGGGCATAATCGCCAATTTCAATCGCCTCACTCATTGTTAAATCCAGGCCGGTCTTATTTTGAGAACTTATATCAAATCCCATAGTTTCACCTCCGTGGGATCGCCTTTTTTATCAAGGTTGACCCCAGATACATTGTTGTTTCTGACATTATTAGCCATAAATGTCTCCTCGCCGTTAGACGGCTTATTGATTATGATTTTTTCAACCATTCACCGAAATTACGATAATGATTGGGTAGCAATAATAACAGTTGCATGTTTAAGAAAATTTCTCGTTTACATAAAAATCACCTCCGACTTAGGAAGTTTTTCTTCTATCAATCAATAAGTGATTAAATTCACCTCCTTTCAACCATACATCGATAAGAGATTGCTCTTAAACCAAGCCAAAAAAACCAGAATTATCCACCGGTCCAGCCCGGCGATGAGCAGCTTCCGTGTCTTGATAGGTCTGCTTTAGGTATCGCTGGAGGATAGCTATCCCCTCATGTCCCATCAATTTTGCTAGGGTATAAACGTCAGTTCCATTCCTAAGCATGGCAAGAGCGAATGCACGCCGGAAATCATGTAAGGATGGCTCCTCAACCTTAGCATCTACAGAGCGCCGATGAATGATCGCCCGCAAGCCATCATATCCTAATCGTTCAGAACCAAAACGAGGATGTGTCACCCAAAGAGCCGGGCTATCGTCATAACGATGTTTCAGATACTTCCGTAATAATTTTCTGGAATGCTTGCCGAGATAGACCTCCCGGGGTTTGCTCCCCTTCCCGTGCCGGATGAGAATAGTACCAGATGCCTGTTTAAGGTCCTCAAGATCGATATTCAAGAATTCACTTGCCCGGGCGCCAGTATCCAAGAGGCACAGAAGAATGGCTGCATCCCGATCACCAGTAAATGTACCTCGATCACATGTCTTGACCATGCTGGC
>Ga0315274_10010248_pt1 | contig 13494 bp, 11 predicted proteins | sample YL17G02_20_MG_FD_203700 | JGI IMG/M metagenome (GOLD analysis project Ga0315274, IMG submission 203700) | Sediment microbial communities from Yellowstone Lake, YNP, Wyoming, USA - YL17G02_20 | ecosystem: Environmental > Aquatic > Freshwater > Lake > Sediment | place: USA: Wyoming | collected...
TTCAGAAGGCCATCGACGCGTGTTTGGATCGTGTCAGCACCGAACACCGCGACGCCTTGAAACTCCTCATGACCCACCATTTCCAGACGTTTGACAAAGCGTCATTATTAGCCGCGTGAGGTATAACTGCCGTCGAGCTTCTCGGCTGTGCTCCGCCTGGCCCCATCCAGGTTGCAGGTCAGCCGCTTGGTCTGCGGGTCATACGCGATGGCGTAGTACCGCGCCACCCGCGGATAGCGTTCCTTCAGCCGACCGATGGCCTCGCCGATCTTGACCGGCTTGACCAGCCCGCCACTTCCAACCCGCTCTTCCAGGTGAGCTACGTCAGCCAGGAAACGCCCTTCCTGTGTCTCGCGAATCGCACGATCCTTTTCCTTACGCTCGCTGCTCAGGCAGAGAACGAGGGTCTCCTGGTCATGCCGCCTCATCTTCACCTGGACGTGGCTCTTCTTCTGAAACGGATTCCTCGGCGAGGGCTCGCGGATTACCTCCTCAAATCCCTCCGTATCCTCAAAATCAGCCAGCCACACATCCCGCTCCGATTGCCGAGTGGCAACGATGTAGTGCAGTTGGCGGTCGGTGATCTCCTTCAGGTTGTCGTCGTAGGCCATCCCTCGATCGACCACCACAATCTCGCCCCGCTTGAGCCCGACTCGTTTGTCCATGAGATCCAGCATCTTCCCCAGCGTCTGGCGGTCTTGGACATTCCCTTCGAACACTTCGTGGGCCATGGGAAACCCGTCCCGGTTGACCGCCAGACCCACGATGACTTGCTTGCAGTCCCGGCGTTTGTCACGCGAATAGCCACGCTTGGCCTTGGGGTTGGCCGTCGCCCGGCCCTCGAAATAGGTTGAGGTCAAGTCGTACAAAAACACCGTTCGATCCAGGTTGAACAGCGTTTGTTCACGCGCCAACAGGGCCGACTCGATCGCCGCCCGGCAGGGGTGCAGCTTGTCGAGGTTACGATAGAGTGAATCTTCACCCAAGAGCTCGAAGTCCATGCCCATCAGGTCATCCAGGGCCGTGCTGCGGATCCAGTCGGGCATGGCCAGTTCACTCGCGGGACACACCAGCCGGTTCATGGTCATTACACAGCTCAGGGCCCGCGCCCGGGCCGTCAGCCCCGCCTCCGACAGAATCTCGTCCAGCCCCAGACGCTTCCAGAACTGATACCCCACGTGCACCGACCCGGCTTCACGGTGTCGTTCCGTGGTCACCTCGTCCGTATGCACGGTTACCAGATTGCCGGGCCGGTCTCGATGACGGCCTTCTTTTCCTCTCTTTCCCTTCGCGGCCTTTTCCTCTTGGACTTGGCGAACGATGGCCTCGGCTTTGGGGTCCAGCCCGTCAAAGAGCAGCTCTTGACCCGACAGCTTGGCCTCCACCTCTCGGGCCAGCTTGAGCCACTCTTGTTTCGGTCTGGGCGTAAGGTCACCGAGTGAACAGATGACCTTCTGCCGCGGTCCCTTGGGCGTGTGCAGCGACTCGACCAGGAGATAATTGGTGTAGGTCTTGCCCTTGCACTGCCTCTTGGTCGTTCGGATGTACATGGTCACTATAAGATCATAGTACGCCTTTCCTGTCAACATAATTCTGCAATGAATTAGTCACTATATTGACCCTTGAACGATGTGAACCCGCGTTTTTAGCTGCGAAAAGGGCGTTTGCCGGCCTGCCAAGGGTCAAAAAAGACCGGTTTCGCATCACCGGTGCGGAAGTTGGGCTGGAGGCCCAGCGTGCACAAGGCCATCACAAGAACAAGACTGTGCTGCGTCTTCCTCCGATCCAACAGCTCAAGGCCGACCTGCGACGCGTGGTCTGGCCCATCTTCAACACCGCGAAATCGTAAGTCGTGAAGAATAAAGCACTTATGATTTGTGGTTTTGGCCTTGGCACTACACACCATCCCTTGGCGGTAAACCGCAAGATCATTGGCGACTTACTCGCAGAAACGCACCGTCGGGCCCAGGGAGACACCCGCGGCCTGCAGCGCCTTGGCCGCGTTCCCGCGCGGCCGGCTGCGGATGACAAACGTTCGCCCCGCATTGTTCACCGTCGTCTCCTCCAAGGCGTCCAAGTCGCGCTTCAGATACTCCCATTCCACAGGCTCCCCCCGCCCGCCGGGGCGAGACTTCATCCGCCCTTGCAGCTCCTTCAACAACACCAGGGCCAGGAAGCTGCAGAACACGTGTCCGCAGATCGTCTCGTCACACTGGTGATAGACCGGGCGGGTTTCCAATACCGACTTCAACGCGCGGAACATGCTCTCCACCATCCACAGTTCCTTGTATTTCAAGGCCGTGTCCGCCGCCGTCAACTCCGCATCACTCTGCAAAACCCACAACCCGTCAAAGCGGGCCTCCCGGCGGACTTTCTCCTCGTCGATCTCGAAACGCTTCCCCGCCGTCTTCAGGAACTTGCGATAACCCTTGTTCCCAATCAGCGATTTATCGCCACGCTTCAGCCGATCCCGAAGGGCGCCCACGATCGCCTCCCGATCCGCACGATCCTTGCGAACCCGCACAGCGGGATTGTATTGGGCCCTGCTGTTCATCGAACGTGGATGGTCCTCGCCCTGTGCGGGTCAACCGCCGCCCCGCAGGGGCCCTGCTCCTCGTTGCAGCAGACGATGTAGCGACGATCTTCAATCCGCACTTCCTTGATCTTCAACGGGGATGGGTCTTTGCTATGGACCCGCGGACCGTACACTTCCTGATAGGGCCCCGCATCACCCAGCACTTGCTCGCGAATCTCCTTCACCGCCCGCAGGACGAGCACCCAGAATGAACCGCGTACTGCGCTGGGCCTTCTGCAGTTCTTGAATGGTCTGCTTGCTGATCATCCCCCGATCGGCCACGATGCAAATTCGCTGGATGTGGAATCGGGCCTTGAGCCGATCCACAATGGGAATCAGCGTCTTGGCATCCGAGGTGTTGCCCGGCCACAGCTCGCAGCAGATCGGCCGCCCCTCCTGGTCCAGCACCGCACCCACCACCATCTGCTTGCGGTCCGGGCGATGATCTTTGCTCTTGCCGTATTGACCGATGGTCTCGCCGCCGCGTCCCTCGAAGTAGATGGAAGTGGTGTCGAAGAACACCAGGTCCAACCCGCTGAACAAATCCTGCCGCCGGGCGAACAAGGCCTCTTCGATCAGGTCCTTGGTGCGCCGCGCGGCGAAGGGAGTGGCCCCGAACTGCTGGTCGTCGGGTAAGGCCTCGCCCAGCCAGGCCATCGCGCGATAGAGATGATGCAACTGCAACTCCTGGGCCCGGTGAGCGCATACCCTTTCCGCCACACTTCCGCCGCCCGATCGCTGCCCGGATCGAAGAGCCGGTGCAGCACGGTGAGGAATACCGCCCGCTCCACGGGGAACTGAAACCGGCGATCGTTCAGCAAGGCGCTCAGGACCTCCGCCATACCCAGCTCCTGCCACAACCGCTCGAAGAGCAATGGCGGACCGATCTTGATCGTTTCCACCGCCTCCGTCTGCCCGCGTTCGTGGGCCTCCAGTACCGCGGTCCGTTCGGCGAAGCGGGCGCAGGAGGCGATCAGGGCGTCGATCCTCCCCGCGTTCTGCAGGACGTCGAGGCGTCCCAGGGTGGCGATCACTTGCTGGCGGACGTGACCGTCCACGCGTTCGCTGCGCACCAGTTGCAGATACTGGTAGGCCCCGCTCTTCTTGGCTCGGACGAACATTAGCAGCCTCCGTGCATCCCCGTGTGGTCTATACCCACTACAAATATGCACCAATTCTGCTGAAATGCAAGATAATTGTGGAGAAAAATGCGTCTCTGGCCTATTTTATGGCACTACGTTTCCAAACTCCGAGGCTGATTCTGCTCGAAAATCCGCGTTTCCGAGCAACCACGCGGGTTCACCTGTCCAAGCACTGTTGAAGATGGGTTTGATCCGCCAACAACATAACTTGGCGGGTGATCGGTGGATTTCGAGCGGCGAGCGAGCGCACCTCTCACACAGCGGGGGCACACCAGCCGCGATCACACCTAAAACGCTTTCTATTGACCCGAATCCGCGAACGGGCGTCGCCCGAAGAAAACTTTTGCACCGCTGAGCAGCAAGAGGGTCAAGATCACCAACCCCCACTGCGAAACCGTCGGAATCGCCTCCGCGCACGCGTCCAGAGCTTCATCACACAAGAATTCCACCGCGCAGGGGGGATCGCCTGGAATGCAGTCGCCCGCCGGATCGCACGTCTCGAGGCCATTGCAAAACTGCCCGTCGTCACATCGAGCGGCATTGTCCACTGACTCGCAACCCGTGTCCGGATCGCAACTATCGTCGGTGCAGACGTTGTCGTCGCCGCAATCGAGCGGCGGACCGGCTACGCACGCGCCCGCCGAACAGGTGTCGTCGGTCGTGCAGGCGTTCCCGTCGTCGCACGGAGCGGTGTTGTCCACGCGCACGCAACCCGTGTCCGGATCGCAACTATCGTCGGTGCAGACGTTGTCGTCGTCGCAATCGAGCTGCTGGCACAGTGGGACGCAGTTCGCGAACTCCCAGGTGTCGCTAACACTAGCCCAGCCGCTGAAAAGCACCGTTACCCCGCGAGCGCTGTCGTACGCCATCGCGTGCAAGTATCGAGGCTCCGGTCCGGTTGTGCTCCGCTGCGTCCACGTCGTTCCATCCCATTCCCAAGTGTCGCCTTTGAAAGGGAAAAAGTCGGGGGAATCACGATAGTATCCGCCGAACAGCACCGTGACCCCGCGAGCGCCGTCGTGAGCCATCGCGTGCCCGACTCGCGGCGAAGGCCCGATCGTGCTCCGCAGCGTCCACGTCGTTCCATCCCACTCCCAGGTGCCGCTTCTGTAAACAGAACCATCCCAGCCGCTGAACAGCACGGTGACGCTGCGAGCGCCGTCGTAGGCCATCGCGTGTTCGTATCGAGGTGACGGTCCGGTCGTACTCCGCAGCGTCCACGCCGTTCCATCCCACTCCCAGGTGTCGCCGTTAGGGAGAGGGGGATTAAATTGATCGCCTTGATCGCCGCCGAACAGCACCGTGACCCCGCGAGCGCTGTCGTAGGCCATCGCGTGGTCATATCGAGGCGAAGGTCCGGTGGTGCTCCGTTGCGTCCACGCCGTTCCATCCCACTCCCAGGTGTCGCCGTTAGGGAGAGGGGGATTAAATTGATCGCCTTGATCGCCGCCGAACAGCACCGTGACCCGGCGAGCGCTGTCGTAGGCCATGGCATGCCCGCGTCGAGGCGAAGGCCCGGTGGTGCTCGATAGCGTCCAGGTCGTTCCATCCCACTCCCACGTGTCGCCCGCGAGGGAACCGGCCCAGCCGCCGAACTGCACCGTGACCCCGCGGGCGCTATCGTAGGCCATTGCGTGCTTCCATCGAGCCGAAGGTCCAATGGTCGTGATCCGCCGCGTCCACGTCGTCCCATCCCATATCCAGGTGTCGTCTCCAAGACCACCACTATTGCCGCCAAAAAGCACCGTGACCCGGCGAGCGCCGTCGTATGCCATCGCGTGTTCGTATCGACCCGGTCCGGTCGTACTTCGCAGCGTCCACGCCGTTCCATTCCATTCCCAGGTGTCGCCTTTGCGAGAACCATCCCAGCCGCCGGACAACACCGTGACCCTGAGAGCGCTATCGTAGGCCATCGCGTGTTCGTATCGAGGTGAAGGCCCGGTGGTGACCTGTTGCGTCCACGTCGTTCCATTCCACAAAAAAGTGCCGCCCATGAAATTAGTACCATTCCTCCCGCCGAACAGCACAGTGACCCCGCGAGCGCTGTCGTAGGCCATGGCGTGGCCTGATTGAGGCAAAGGTCCAAAGGTCGAGCTCCGCTGCGTCCACGTCGTTCCGTTCCACTCCCAGGTGTCGCCATAGTAAATGTCCGAATATCCGTCGTCGAGAAACCCGCCGAACAACACGGTGACCCCGCGAGCGCTGTCGTAGGCCATCGCGTGGCCCTCTCGATACGAAGGTCCGGTCGTGCTCCGCAGCGTCCACGCCGTTCCATCCCACTCCCAAGTGTCGTTCTTCGACGAACTATCCCCGCCGCCGAACAGCACCGTGACCCCGCGAGCGCTGTCGTACGCCATTGCGTGAGACTTTCGAGGCGAAGGTCCGGTGGTGCTTCGTTGCGTCCACGTCGTTCCATCCCACTCCCAGGTGTCGCCTTGCCAAGAATCCCCGAAGCCGCCGAACAGCACCGTAACTCCGCGAGCGCTGTCGTAGGCCATTGCGTGATTCTCTCGCGGCCCTGGCAACGGAAAACGATCTTCCCATTCAAGGCAGTGCTGCGCGAACCCGACCGAAGGGATTAACGTCATCCACGCGGCCAATAGAAGACCGCCCAGCCCGAAGCGCCGTTGCACGAAGGCCGTGTGCTGACCGGCGGGCGGCCAATCAGAGCGTGGAGCGGAAGCGACACGATGCCCCAACCCACCGCGGGCCATCGGAATGCGCTCGTTGGGAACGGCGCGGACCTCACCGACAGGGCAGCGTCTAGGATTCGCGTGCGACATCCGTACGTCCTCTTACAGGAAGGGCCGGTGCGCGACAGGCCCGCCGGACGCTTACCCGGCGACACGCCCCTCCCTTACGCCCACAGTCTACCACAACCGCCCCGAAAACCTAGGGATATCCTATAGAAAATGCGGAATATTTTGATGCTTCACGGAGGCGGGACCCGGTCGGGTGGCTGGATCCACGATTGCGTCACGGCACGCCGGGATGCGTCTTTCCCTGGGCCATGCGCGCAAGGGCGTGGGCGTTGCACCCGGCGCCGTGCGCGGATCGGTCAGGTTCTCTTGAACTGCCGGTTGAGGTCGGCCTTGGTGAGGCGGAGCATGGTCGGGCGGCCGTGCGGGCAACTGGTGGACTTTTCGATGAGGTGGCGTTGACGCATCAAGGCGTCGATTTCCTCGTCGCTTAGCGGGTCGCCGGCCTTGACCGCCGCCTTGCAGGCCATCATGTCCAGCACCTTATGAATCACGACCTCCGTCGATGAACCCGCGGGCTGCTGGGCGAGCCGATCGAGTAAATCGCGGAGAAACGAGGGCACGTCCGTGTCCTTCAACAAGGCCGGGAACGCATGGACGGCCACGGCGTCGCGCCCGAAGGGCGTGATCTCGATCCCTAAACGCTCAAAAAGGCTCGCGTGGGCTTCGATCAACGCCGCCTGATCGGGAGTGACGCGCAGGCTCTCGGGTAGGAGAAGCCGCTGCGACTCCAACGATCCGACCGCGATCCGAGCACGGAGCTGTTCGTACATCACCCGCTCGTGCAGGGCGTGCTGATCGACGATGACAATGCCTTCGTCCGTCTCCGCGACCAGGTAGAGGTTGTGCATCTGCACGGCCCGGGGTCGGGGGGACGGGTCGCGCGCGTCGCGCGGGGGCACGTTCGTCGGCGGTCGCGATGGGGCGTCCGTCGCAGGTCCGTGTTCGGAAGTCGGCGCGGGCTGACCGTACAGCGACCGCCACACGCGTTCGTGGTCAACCCAGGCGGTATTCGTCGGCGAACGGTCCCGGCGCTCGCCGCGATCAACCGCTCCCTCACGGTCGCGGCTCTGAATCGGCTGCGGTCGTTCGGTGACGGCAGGCGAAGATGCGACGCGGGAGGAATCAATGGGCGTCGCCGATTTCAGCACCTCGGCGAGCTCGCGACGGACGCGATCCTGTTCGGCCTCGCTCAGCGGTTGCGAGGTTTGTCCCGTGCGAAGTCGCGGCGTGAGATCACAACGCTGGAACGTCTCGCGCAGGGCGCTCAACACCTGCGAATGGATCAAATTGGAATCGGCCCAGCGGACCTCGATCTTCGTGGGGTGGACGTTCACATCCACGTCGCGCGGATCGAGGGTGAGGAAGAGGAAGACAACACCGTGACGGTTGGGTTCCATCAGGCCGCGGTACGCCTCTTTGATGGCGTGCTGGATGAACCGATCGCGGATGTACCGGCCGTTGACGTAAACGTACTGCCATTGGCTTGTCGCTCGGGATTGCACGGGCGGAGCGGCGTAAGCCTCCAAACGCACCCCGCGCTCTTCGCGCCCGATGGGCATGAGGGCCGCCGCCAGTTCCGGCCCGTAGAACTTGCCAATCCGCTCCAACCGCGTCTGGCACTTGGGGAGGTTCTGCGCCACACGGCGATTGACGTTCAACTCAAATCCGATCTGCGGATAGGGCAGAGCCACGCGAGCGAACTGCTCGTTAATGTGGCCGACCTCGGTGGACGGCGTACGGAGAAACTTACGCCGCGCGGGGACGTTGAAGAAAAGGTCCCGCACCTCAACCGCGGTCCCCTCGGGACAGCCCGCCGCTTGGGCCGCCTCGAAACGGTCGCCCTCCATTCGGACTTCGTGCCCCTCGATCGCCCCGGCCATGCGCGACACGATCCGCAGCTTGGACACGGCCGAGATGCTGGCGAGCGCCTCCCCGCGAAAGCCCATGGTGCTGATGGAGTAGAGATCCTCGTCCACCGTCACCTTGCTCGTCGCGTGAGGCAGGACGGCCAGGCGAAGCTCCTCCGCGGACATGCCCGATCCGTCATCGGTCACGCGGATGAGCTGCCGACCACCGTCTTCAATGGCGACGGCGATCCGCGTGGCCCCGGCGTCGATGGCGTTCTCGACGAGTTCCTTGACGACGCTGGCCGGTCGCTCGACCACCTCGCCGGCGGCGATCTTGTTGACCAGCAGGTCCGGCAGAATCCGAATTCGACAGTCGATGCCCATGCGCTCCCGAACGTCGCCGAGGCGATGCGTCGTGCCCGCGAACGCGAGCGAGTATAATCCGCGCCGATAAGGCGGGCAAAACATGAACGTCATGCAGCGACCCTTGCTCCTCAGCGTCGATCGCCCATCGACGCTCATTGCCTTGCGCGAGCACGCCGCGCGGGCGTCGAGCGATGGATTCGACGGCGTCGAATGGATGCACCCGACGGGTCCGCTGCTGCTTCAACCCGGGAGTTCCCCGGTTCCGCACGACGAAACGCTGCACGTTGGCGCCGTCGCAATCCGCTGCGAATCGATCGACGTCCCTACGGCGATGGAGGGCGTGCTTTCACAATTGCACGCCGCCGCCGCGTTGGGCGCGAGGGTCCTGAATCTCCGCATACCGCCGGTCGGGCCGAGCGACGGGGGTGAAAGTTTCGGGCGCTATCAGGACGGGTTGAACTTCGCGTATGAATTGCTGCATCGGGCGCGCCACGAGGCCGAGGCGACGGGCGTTGCCGTCGCCCTTGAAGCCGCCGACGGCGGCTGTTTGCTGTCCCCGGTCGAACTGCGAGAGATCATCGACGCCGCCAACTCGTGGGCCGTCGGCGCCTGCCTGGACGCGGCGCGCATCGCTCTCTTCGGTGCGCCGGCGGACTGGGTCAGAACCCTTCAGCATCGGGTGCAGGCCGTCCGCCTGTGGCAGACGACAAACCCATCGGACGACATCGCGAGGCACGGCAGGGCAGCGCGCTCCGAGGAGCTCCTTCGCTCCCTGGACGACGTCCCCCCGGACCGACCGCTGATCGTCTGCGGCGAGGAGGCCGGGCGATGGGCTTGCCGACACATCCGTCATCCGCTCGCGGTGGACCAAGCCCGAGGAACGGATTCGGTTTGCCGACAAAGGGATTGAGGGTTAGTACTACAAGGCTAAGGTTTTTCCGAGTCCTCGGAGAAAACGCTGGCGGTTCAGGCCGCTTCAGCGGCCTTTCCGCCGCCGAAGGCGGCGCCTCAGGCCAGCCGTTCACGGCTGGTTACGCGCTCGACCCCAAACCCCTCCCTTAGCCCGTTTCAACGGGCTTTCTCCCCATCCACGCCATGCGAATCTAGCGGTGTAGTATTAGATGAACCGTGCGGTTGCACTCCGGTCGTCCCATCCGTATAGTCTCGCCTCGGCTCGATCGCCGGCCCTGGACGGGACTGAGAACGCGTTTCGAGTGGAAGCCATGATGCCACGCAACCTACCGCCTCGACACAGCCGGCTTTTCGGGTGGCATGGCCAAGCGCAGCGCCGCCATGCCGAGGAACGACATGCCGGCGCCCGGCTGGGCCGGGCTTGGGCATGCCACCCAATCCGCAGAATCAAGTGTGTCGCACGACTACGTTCTCTCACCCCTCTTCTCGTCAGTGCCATGCTCTGTCACGCGTTCGGACAAGAACCGACTCCCTCCGACGTCAAGCCCACGCGAGAGGACGCCCTCCGCGCCGCCGTCGAATCGCTTGAACAGGCCGAGCAACAACAAGAGGAGGGTGAAGTACGGGCCACGGCCATGGAGGTAATCAATCGCCGCCTCACTGCCCTCCAGGGCGCCGACTCGACCCATCCCTGGCTGCCGTACCTGTACGCCCGGGCCTACGCCTTGGCCGGACGCATCGGCGACGCCATCGACCAACTCCGCAAGTTCGTCGAGACCCGCGAGGGTCGCAACGAATGGCAGGCCCACCTGCGGCTCGGCGATCTGTTCCTTCAGGAATACCCGCGGCTGGCCAAGGCCAGTTATGAGAAAGCGGCGGCGCTCAAGGCCAACGAGCCGACCGTCCTGCTGGGCCTGTCCACGTGTGCGTACAAGGTCGGTGAGGTCGATGAGGCCCTGCGTATCGCCCAACAGGCCGCCGACGCCGACGGCCGCAAGACCGTCCGCATCGTCAACCATCTCGCACGGATGTTCATCGCCAAACAGCAATGGGCCGACGCCGATCGCGCCGCCGTCCTCGCCCTCGAACTCGCCGAGACCGCGGTCCGCAACCGCCCCGGAATCCGCGGGCCGCTCCGTACGCTCGATGCCCAATACCAACTGTTGACCGATTTGTTGCAGGCCCGCATTTCCGAGAAAGTCGCCGGCCCGGATGATTTCGTCCGCTTCGCGGGATACATCCGCAAGCGAAGCGACGTGGCCGCCCGGCTGTCGTTGCACGACGCCTTGCGCGTACTCGAGTCGGGCGTCAACGCCACGGCCCCCAACACTCCGCCGCGCTTACAGGAACAATATGCCGTCACCCTCGCCGAGGTCGGGCGGACGGAGGCCGCCGTCGCCGCCTTCGAAAAGCTCCTCACCCTCGACCCCTCCAATGCCACCGCCGCGGACTGGCTCGAACGCCTTCCCCCCGCGTCGAAACCGTGACACGCCGCACGAGTTGGAGGCTCTGCTGCGGCAATCGGCGTACATCCCCAAGAACGACCACCAAAGAACGTCCAGGCAATGCCCGGAACCTGAGAGCCGGTGGCAATCGAATCGCGCCCCCTCCCGTTTTCTGCGCTCGGACTGTACCGGGTGGCGCTTGACGTGGCGCGGCTCGCACCGATGATAACCACTGTACAGGGGCGACACGCCCGTCGAGGCGTGTTCTCGTGATGGACCGAACCATGATCGCTGGGACAACATATGTTACGAAACGGCACGCGGCCGTACGCACTAAGCACTTCGTGTTCAACCAACTGATCCCGTATATTGGCAACAAACGGAAACTCCTCGACCTAAGGGCGCGTAAAGAAATAACCTGTACATTGCGGACCGCAATCACGCCTGGACAGGCTGTTTTTCATTCAACGTGTGTACAGTTTATTTCCTTACGCGCCCTAATTGGGCAGGCACTGGCACACACCGAGAGAACACCTGAGGGCGTGTTCTTCGACGCCTTCGCCGGAACCGGCGTGGTGTCGCGAATGGCTAAGACCCTCGGCTATCGCGTGATCGCCAACGACTGGGAGCCATACGCGAAGGCAATCAACAACTGCTACATCGCCGCGAGTGCCCCGCCAGCCTTCGCGCGACTGGGTGGTTATGACAACGCCATTGCGGCCCTGAATGCTTTGCCCCCCAGAATCGACTGGATCACTGACCACCTCTGCCCGCGAGACGACGCGCAGCATGACGTTCGGGTGGACCGCATGTTCTACATGCGCAAGAACGGAATGCGGATCGATGCGATTCGGCCCCAGATCGCCGAATGGAGGCAGGTGGGATTGATCGACGAATTGGAGCAGGACTGTCTTCTTGCGCCGCTCTTGTACCAAACCTGCTACACCAGCAACACGAGCGGTGTCTTCAAAGGGTTCCACAATGGTTGGGGCGGTCAGACGAGAACGGCTTTGTATCGCATCGCCGGGGACCTGCGGTTGGCCCCTGCGGTGTTTCACGACAATGGAATGCGCAATGAAGTTCTGTGCGAAGACGCACAGCGCGCGGCCGAGCGTCTGCGGGGGACCGAGGTGACGGTCGCATACCTCGATCCGCCGTACAACCAGCACCCTTACGGCAGCAACTACCACGTCCTGAACTCGGTCTCGCTGTGGGACAAGCCGGTGACCAGCAAGAGCATCACGCCACGGACCAAGTCGGCCATCCGCCTCGACTGGCGAACGGAGCGCAGGAGTGCGTACAACTATGCTGACGAGGCCGCGTCAGCTTACCGCAAGCTGCTTGACACCTTGGGCGCTCGCTATGTCCTGACCAGTTACAGCACGGACGGCACCATTCGCCTCGGCGACCTTCTGGCTGCGAACGCCGTCAGAGGTCGCGTGCGCCTTGAGATGAAGGGCTACAAGAGATACCGAGTGAGCTCGCAACGCTTCTCCGAGAAGCCCATGAACGTGGAGTTCATCGTTGTGCTCGATACCCACAAAGCAGCGGACGTCTCAGCCCAGGAACTCAGGGAGGCGATAGAGTCCAAGGAACAAGTAGTTCTCAATCGCCATCCTGAGACCGCCATCGATCAACAGTCGCAACTGTCGCTTTTTTGAGGAGCCGTTGTACACCATGGCGAAGAAGCAGCAACTCCGCGAAATCAGAGCCGGCACGGTCATCAACGTCACGTCCAAGGGACAGGAGGCCGCAGTAGTGCAGGCGCTCAGGCGCGTTGTTGAGCACCTTACAGTGAAGTTCGGTCGGAAGATTTCCCTCGTTCACGAGAAGCAGTGGCTTCTGAGCAGCATGGTCGGGGAGCTTAGGCTCACATATCCGGCAGTCGAGTTCCACTGCCACTTCGACAACAGCTCCATCCGTCCGGACGGCGGCTTCCTACTGATTCGCGGACGTGAGGGCGACCCGCTGAGCTATCCGGCGCTCATAGCCGAGGTCAAGAACCAAGGAACGAATGACCTCCGAGCGAAGGAGGGCCTCAAGAAGCAGGCGAAAGGGAACGCCATCGAGAGGCTGGGTAAGAATGTCATCGGTCTCCGGACCGCACTGCTGCGGGAGAGCATCTTTCCGTTCGTATGCTTCGGTTATGGCTGTGATTTCACTCCGGATTCGTCGATCCTCGATCGCGTCACCACCATTGCCATGTTTGGCAACCTGAACAAGACCTATCTTCATAATGAGGAGGGGGGCAAGTTCAACCGAGGCAGCTTCTACTTTCGTCCTGAGCCTTGGTCTGTGGACGAGATGGCTCAGATTATGGGCTCTCCGCCAAACCCGCTGATTCTTGTGGTCGGTCAGCCGAAGGCGTGCAGCACGCGTAGTCGGAAATGGCCGAAGGCGGTCATGCCGTAGGCACGCCATAGAACCGACCGAATCCCGTGGTTG
>Ga0315274_10010249_pt1 | contig 13494 bp, 8 predicted proteins | sample YL17G02_20_MG_FD_203700 | JGI IMG/M metagenome (GOLD analysis project Ga0315274, IMG submission 203700) | Sediment microbial communities from Yellowstone Lake, YNP, Wyoming, USA - YL17G02_20 | ecosystem: Environmental > Aquatic > Freshwater > Lake > Sediment | place: USA: Wyoming | collected...
CATGGAGAACGCGATTCTGGAGGGGTCCGTGCGGAAGAAACTGACTCAGGATCCCAGGGGCACAAGATACCGAGTAGAGGGCCCAGCGAAGGACGGGAGGCTGGTGCACGTCCTGTGCAGGTTCAAGGAAACGGGGCCATTGATCATCATCACGGTGTACGAGAAGGGATGACGGCAATGAAGTGCGAATTCTGCAATTCCAAGACCAGCCCAAAGAAAGTCAGGAGGCAGCACTGGTTCAAAGGCAAGCTGTACATTGTCGAGAACGTCGATGCCGAGGTATGCGCTAAGTGTGGAGAAAGGTATTTCCACGCCGCCACGCTCGACAGAATCGACAAAATCATTGCCAGCGACCATCCTGTCAAAAAGGTGCTCTCTGTCGAGGTGCTGTCCGCGTAGCGCCGACATCTTGCCGGCGCGTCCCGCCGTCCCTCCCCGGAGGCGGGGACGTGATGACGACCATGATCGGCGGCGCACAAGTCAGGAGAGCAAGAGTAATGACGACACCTTGCAGGTCACGGTGGCGTAACTGCGCCTTAGAAGCCGATTCCGAGGTTCTGGACATCGATAGGATGGAGGACCATATCGCTCCTATCGGTCCAAACGTATCGAAGATTCGAGAACTCATCTCGAGTCTCGAATTATGCCATCACAAAGCCGAACGATGGATCTACAACATCATAGAGGCAATCGGTGCGGGAGAAACGGAAAAGGGGCTGGGCGCCCGTTCGCCTGGTCAGCAACACCCCGCTGAAAAAGTGTGGCAAAATGCCTGCGCCGCCCTCTCGGCGTGGTGTGCGGGATGTCCAAGTGCGTCAGTCGACTTAACCATAGATGCTTTTCCGGCGTCTCGAATGCTTCCTTGCCTTGGGGAGCGCTCGCCGTTGAAAGAATGGCAGGTCCAACGAGTGATTGAGAAAATCCGCAGTTCAATCCATTGGCCGTGGTCTTGTAATGATCCAACGGCACAGTACGTGTGGATTCTCTTGGGCGAAGGCGAGTATGAATCTGCTTACCGCAACCAGTGCCCGGAGCAATACAAGGAACACGAAGATTTCTGGCTGAGAACAGTTCGGACGATCATTCATGATACTGAAAATGGCGATGAGGCCGATCTTTCGCTGGGCCTCGCTATCGACATGCTTTGGCCATGCCACTGGAGGTTTGTGGAAAATCTACAGATTGTTCTTGGGGCGATTGGCGGGAGACTCCATCCGGAGCAGCCATTTGCAGCGTGTGGCAGGAACATAAACCTTTTGCCGATTCGCCATCGGCTGCAAATTGTCTCCAATACTCAAAAAGTCTTCTGTGGCGACCCGGAGTCAGACAAGGAGGTCGATAGAGATTTGCTGGCGCTGCTTGGAAAACCGACGGAAGCAAAGAGATGGCTTGCCGCCTCCTTAGACAAGACAATAAGGCTTCAACTGAGCCCGCCGGCTGAACTACGAGCGATATCTGCCTTAGCCGGGCCTGTCTGGATAAAACAGCAAAGCTCCGGTTGAGGTTATGAGATATGTTGAGGATGCCGCCGAACAAGGCGTTGCACCGGAGGGCAATCCCGCTGCGCTCCATTGCCGCCGGTGAGATTGGCCGTTCGCTGTGGAGTGCCAAGGAGCATAACGAAGAGCGCGACCGTCAAGCGCTCGGTGATTGCCTCCCCGCCGCTCTTGGGCCAGGCTGCGGGCAGTTGCATGAGTTGCGCGAGTGGCGCCAACATGATGCCAAAGCCCGGAGAATTCGCAGAACATTCGAGGAACTCTCGCTTTCTGCAAGGGAAAGGCGACCCGTCTCATGCCTCACGACAACACGCGGAGTCCGTTGCGACTCTGGTACAACCACCCCGCGCGGGAATGGAAAGAGGGCCTGCCGATCGGCAACGGCCGCATCGGGGCCATGGTCCTCGGAGGAGTGGAGCGCGACCGCCTCGCGCTGAACCATAATCGGTTGTGGCGAAAGAAACGCCCGCCGCGCGAGAACCCCGACGTCGCGAAGAACCTGCCCGAGATCCGCCGTCTGTTCTTCGAGGGGAAACTCCTCGAAGCGGGCCAGGCCGCCAACGAGCGGCTCGGAACGCAAGAGGTCCGCGGCGTTGAGCCGTACCAGCCCGCGGGGGACCTTTTTCTCAACTTCCCGAAGCATGCGGGAGCCGAGAACTACCGGCGTGAGTTAGACCTCCGAACAGGGGTTGCGCGCGCACGCTACCGCTGCAATGGCGTCGCCTATACCCGAGAGACCTTCGCCTCGAACGCCGGCAACGCGCTGGTCCTCCGCATCGCGGCGGACAAGCCCGGCTCGATAACCGGCGCGGTGGAACTCTCACGCGCGGATGATCCGGACTGCTCCCTGAGCCCTTGGGTCGAGGGGAGTCGTCTCGGCTTCACCGGCCGCTTCAGAGAGAACCTGGCCTTCGACGTCGCGGTCGCGCTTCGCGTCGCCGGCGGCAAAACGCGTTGCCGCACGGAGGGGTCGGCGGCCCACGTCGAGATCGAAGAGGCCGATGAAGTCCTTCTGACCCTGGCCATCGCAACGGATCAGGAGGCGGAGGAGCCGAAGGCGCTTTGTCTGAAGCAGTTGGCTGCGGGATGCGAGTCGCTGGATTTCGACGAGATGCTCCAAGCCCACTGCCGCCAGCGCCAGGAGCTGTTCGACCGGGTCGAAGTTCAGCTCGCCGGCGCGAGCAAGAACGAGATCCCCACCGACCAACGTCTCGAGCGCCTCCGGGCGGGCGAAGCGGACCCCGATCTCGAGGCCCTCTACTTCCAGTACGGCCGCTATCTCCTCATGAGTTGCTCGAGGCCGGGCGGACTGCCGGCCAATCTGCAGGGCCTCTGGAACGAGGACATCGATCCTCCGTGGGAGTGCGATTTCCACCACGACGTCAATATCCAGATGAACTACTGGCCCGCTGAAGTCTGCAATCTCTCGGAATGCGCCGATCCGCTCTTCGACTACGTCGACAGCCTGCTGCCCGCGGCCCGCGACGCCGCCCGCAAGATCTACGGCTGCCGCGGCGTGTTCATCCCGATTACGGGCGATCCCTGGGGCCAATGCCTCAAAACGGCCTCGGGCTGGGACGAATGGACGGCCGCCGCGGGCTGGCTGGCGCAACATTACTGGTGGCGCTGGGAGTTCTCGCGCGACGAAGAATTCCTGAGAGCGCGCGCCTATCCTTTCTTGAAGGAGATCGCTCTCTTCTACCAGGACTACCTCGTGCCCGACCCGCGGCCCGACAGCCCCCACAAGGGGCGGCTTGTGCCCGTGCCATCCCAGTCTCCGGAGAACCGCTTCAAAGGGGGCGTCGAACCCGTTTCCCTCTGCGTTGGCGGGACGATGGATCTCGAGATCATCCACGAGGCGTTCACGCATCTCATCGAGGCGAGCGAGATCCTCGGCCTGGACGCGGACAAGAGATCCGAGTGGCGCGAAGTCCTCGACAGCATCCCGCCGCTTCAGATCGGCCGCCATGGTCAGTTGCAGGAGTGGCTCGAGGATTACGAGGAAGTCGAGCCCGGACACCGCCACTTCTCCCATCTCGTCGGCCTCTTCCCCGGCGACCAGATCACGCCCGAGAAAACCCCCGATCTCGCGCGCGCCGCGCGGGTCTCCATCGAGCGCCGCCTGGCGGCCGAAGGGGGCCACACGGGCTGGAGCCGATCGTGGCTTGTCGGTCTCTTCGCCCGTCTGCGCGACGGCGACGCCGCGGAGTTCCACCTGCGCCACCTCATCGCGGACTTCGCCACGGAAAGCCTCCTCGACCTCCATCCGCCCCGCATTTTCCAGATCGACGGCAACTTCGGCGGCACGGCCGGTCTCGCCGAGATGCTCCTCCAGAGTCACGGCGGCGCGATTCGTCTGCTTCCCGCCCTGCCCAAGGCCTGGCCCGAGGGCCGCGTCCGGGGTCTCCGCGCCCGCGGCGGATTCGAGGTCGACGTCGAGTGGAAGAACGGGAAACTGACCGAAGCCCGAATCCAGTCGGAACATGGCGGCAAGTGCGTCATCGACGCGGGCGGGCGCCCGTTCGAGGTGTTCGACGAAGCAGGCGCCAAGGTTCCCGCCGTCATTCGAGCGTCGGGGGCTCAGTTCGAGATAAAACCGTCCGACGTGCGGATCATCCGGTCTCGGCGCTGATCGGACCAAGCGCCGAGACTCCCGTTCGGCAGCGCCGAAGGCGGACGCTGGGACGGAAAGAAAGCAGCACGCTGCAATTCGGACGCATGCTTCCTTCGCCTGGGACCTGCGCGGGTTCCGCGGCGGCGTTCCCCACCGTCGCGGAACCGCGCCTCAGTTTCGGAGAATCGCCGCGAGGTCCTCCCGCGGGGTCGAGATCGGCATGATGTTGAAGTTGTCGACCAGAACTTGGAGGACCGCCGGGGTCACGAAGGCCGGCAGGCTCGGGCCGAGGCGGATGTCCTTGATCCCCAGGTGCAGCAGACTCAGGAGAATGACGACCGCCTTCTGCTCGAACCACGAGAGGATGAACGAGAGGGGGAGGCCGTTGACGTCGGTCCCGAAGGCGCCGGCCAGCGCCGCGGCGATCTGGATGGCCGAGTAGGCGTCGTTGCACTGGCCGACGTCCAGGAGCCGCGGAATGCCGCCTATGTCGCCGAAGTCGAGTTTGTTGAAGCGGTACTTGCCGCAGGCGAGGGTGAGGATCACACAATCGTCGGGGACGGCTTCGGCGAATTCCGTGTAATAGTTGCGGCCCGGCTTGGCGCCGTCGCAGCCGCCGATCAGGAAGAAGTGGCGCAGCGCGCCGCTCTTCACCTCCTCGATCACCTTGTCGGCCACGCTGAGCACGGCGTTGTGCCCGAAACCGACGGTGATGGTCTTGTCCGGACCGTCCTCGGCGAACCCGTCGGCCGCCAGCGCGGCCTTGATGACGGGCGAGAAATCGCCGTCGGCGATGTGCTTGACGCCAGGCCAGGCAACGAGGCCGGTCGTGAATATGCGGTCGGTGTAAGAGAGCGCGGGTTTCTGGATGCAGTTGGTCGTCATGACGATGGCGCCGGGAAAGGCGGCGAAATCTTTGACCTGGTCCTGCCAGGCGCCGCCATAGTTGCCAACGAGGTGTCTGTGCTTCTTCAGGCCGGGATAAGCGTGGCAGGGAAGCATCTCCGAGTGGGTGTAAACGTTAATGCCCTTGCCCTCGCTCTGCTTGAGGATTTCGTCGAGGTCCTTGAGATCGTGACCCGAAACGAGGATCGCTTTCCCCTTGAGCGGTTCAATCCTGACGGCAGTGGGCTGGGGATGGCCGTAAGCGCCGGTGTTGGCCGCGTCGAGCAATTGCATGACGCGGATGTTGACTTCCCCGCAACGCAGCGCCAGAGGCACGAGCTCGTCGGCGGTGAGCGTGTCTTTGGCTAGGAAGGCGAGCGCTTCGTGGACGAACGCGTAGACGCCGTCGTCCTCCTGGCCGAGAATGCGGGCGTGGTGCGCGTAGGCCGCAAGGCCTTTGAGCCCGTAGGTCACGAGTTCCGCCAAGCCGGCGACGTCGTCGCCCAGAGACTCTCTGCATTGCCGGACGCCCACTCTCTCGCCGAGGGCGACGAGGGAGTCAACGTCCGCCCCGAGAGATTCTTCCGCGCCGGCGGGACAGCGCAGCGCTTCTTCCGGCGCGCGACCCGCCTTCGAGCAGGCCTTCTCGTAAAGGGTCCGCGCTTTCTCGGCCAGACCCTTCGCCCGCAGGATGAGATCGCGCAAACGCTCGGGATCGAAGTTCACGTTGGTCACGGTGGCGAACAGGGCCTCGAGCATGAAGGCGTCGATCTCGGCGTCCTTCGCGCCCAGTTGCCGGGCGCGATGCGCGTAGGACGCGATCCCTTTCGCCCCATGGATCAGGAGGTCCTGCAGGGCCGCCGCTTTCGGGTCTTTGCCGCAGACGCCGTGCTTCTCGCAGCCGGCGCCCCGCGCCGTCTGTTCACATTGATAGCAAAACATGTTTTCCTTCCCCTTTCTTAGTCGTTGCCTACATGAATGCGCTTATCTTGGCCCGGGAGCGTCCGGGTTGGTTCTCTTTCCTCGCCGTTATCCGCTGGCGGAGGCGGCGCCCACGGGACTGCGTTCCTCGCCGCGCAGGCCGATCTCGGTAGTAGTCAGGGGGATCGAGGCCCCCGATTTCTCCAAAGCCTGTTTGACCAGATAGAGAAGGCCGTGACAACAGGGCACTTCCATGTGGACGACCTCGACGGACTGAATCGCGTTCCTGCGGAATATCTCGGCCAGCTTGGCGACGTAAGGCCCCGTATCGTCCAGCTTCGGGCACCCGATCAGGAGCGGGCGATCATTGCGCAGGAACCTGCGGTGGAAGTCCGCGTACGCGAAAGGAACGCAGTCCGCCGCGATCACTAACCGGGCGTTTGCGTAATGGGGCCCCTGGACGGGCGCCAGCTTGATCTGGATCGGCCAGTTCGACAAGCGCGACGCCAAGGGCGCCCCGAGGGGAGTCCGGCTTTGGGCCGCAGCCGCAGCCGGCGCCGATGGGTCCCGCCGCAAATCGCGCAGGGCCGCCCCCGGGCACCCGCCTAGCGAGCGAGCCGGTTCCGGGACCGGAGCCGGCGCTTCTGCCCCGGCGGAGGCGGCGTCGGCGCCTCCGGCCAGACTCTTGAGGCGCTCGTTGACCGCTTCGGGATCGAAGGGCTCGGCTTCCCGCTCCTCGATGGTCAGGGCGCCTTCGGGACACTCGCCGAGACAGGCCCCGAGACCGTCACAATAGACTTCGCTCACCAGTCTGGCCTTCCCGTCAATGATCTGAATGGCGCCCTCGGCGCACGCCGGCGCGCAGAGGCCGCAGCCCGTGCATTTCGACTCGTCAATCCGGATGATCTTGCGCTGTTCCATGGTTCTCTACCCCTTGTAGACTCGAGTCATCGCGGCCAGCGTCGTTTCGCCGAGGTACTCGCGCATCTGAGTGTTGATGGTGTGGATCAGGGATCCCAAGATGCAGTTGGCCCCGTTGCCGCAGATCCGTGACGGAAGTAGACACTCCCCCGTGGGGAAAGGGCCTTCGAGCGCCTCGAACACCTCCAGCAATGCGATCTCCTCGCCCGGCCGGCGCAGGATGTAGCCTCCCTTGGGACCCCGGACTGAGCCGACGAGGCCGGCCTTGGCAAGACGCTGGAGGACTTTCGAAAGGTGGGCCTCGCTGACCTGGAGCTCCGCCGAGACGGCGCTGGTGGAAAGGGGTCGGCCGGGGTTGGCGGCGAGGAGGACGGCCGTGTGCAGTCCGAGGACAGCGGCGTCGGAGATTCTGAGGCTGGTGGACATAGGGGGGCTCCATAATCCGTCAAACTGGACCCAGAATACCACATTTCTCCCCCGTGTCAAGAAAAAAAACGGCAGAGGGGCAGAAAAATCTTGTGGGCTGGACGAGATGCGCCGAGATGCCCCAGCAGGACTTCGGCGCCAGGAAGAAGCGCTTCTCCCCAAAGCCCCGTCTGAACGAAACCAAGCCAAGAAATCACTTGGCACAACATCGCTTCTCTTGGCATGAATGCTGTGCGGACGCGATGGGAACGCAGGCCCAGCCCCTCGCGCACTGTCCCGATCTCGCCTCGCGCCGCGCGCAGCCGCCTTGGCTGGTTCCTGGCGCGGCGACCCTCTCAGGCCAGGATCGCCGCCCGCCTGCCGTTCACGAGAGGAGCCGCTCTTGTCCGAAATGACGAAAACCCGCGGTTTCCTGACAGCCGACCGCGTCTGTCTTCTGATTCTGCTTCTCGCCGGACTCAAGTTCACCTTCAGGGCCGAAGACGTGTTCGACCTCTCGCTCTGGGATGACTCCTACTACTTGCACCGCGGCGCGGCGTTGCGCGAGGAAGGACTGCCCCACCCCTCATGGGGGCCGGTCTACGCGGTCTGGCATTTCATGCTGTCCCTCATCCAGCCCGACGGAATCCGCCTCTACTTCCTGAACTGCAAACTCCTGACCGGCTTGCTTCCCATCTGCCTGTTCCTTCTCCTGCGAAGACACAGCGTCGACCCCCTAGCCGCTTTGTGCGTGGCGTTCTTTGTCCTGATTTCCGGAGCGAATCTGCCCACGTGGCCCAAAGCCTCGCATTTCTGCGTGTTGTTGGCGCTTGCGCTCCTCGTTTTCACCAGCCGAACCCGGTCGCTCTGGCGCATGGTCTTTTGGCATGGCCTTGGCGCTTTGCTGGTTTCCTACGTCCGGCCCGAGTTCTTCCTGGCGTACCTTCTCCTTCTCGCGTGCCTTTTCGTTCTGACGGGGATGCGCCGCAGATCGCCCCGGTTTGCCCAATGCGCCGGCGGACTGACCGCTCTCCTTGCCGTCTCCGGCGCCGCGCTCGCTTTTCTAGGAACGCCGGCGCCGACCGCATACGACGCGCAAGTGGGAAGATATGACTACATGGAGAAGCGCGGCTTTTTCGCCTTTGCTCAGCACTTCGCCGTCAATTGGGCGAGCTGGACGAAGAGCGATCTGGAACCGTCGCGGTACTGGCAATCGATCGTCTTTGAGTGCTTCGGCGACGTCAACAGCATCCAGGACGCGTTCCTGAGCAATCCCGCCTTGTTCTCAAGACACGTGCGGAGCAACGTCCTCGGCGCCGCAAAGCGGTTTCCCTCCTTCGCGACCAATCACTACCCTCTTCTCTTCCCCGATTCGCCCCTCTTTCGCATCGTCGAGCAATGGCTGGCGGTCGTGGCGGCCGCTTTCGCCGTCTGCGGACGGCGGCGAAGGTGGAGGGGCCGGGTGGCGACGAGATGCCGAGAGGAGAAAGGGACGTTTCTGGTCTTCGGCGCTTACTTTTTCTCCTCACTCGTCGCGATGTTCCTAATCTACCCCCGCGATCACTATCTTCTCATGCCTTTTGTGCTTATCCTGGTCGCGCTTTCGCTCCTGGTCTTTCGCGAGGACGGCGTCCCGCCGTCGGTTGGGCTCAGACCGTTGGCCTTTCTCGGCGTAGCGCTCGTGTCCGTTACGCCGAGCGTGGGGAATCGGGCGCCGGCGGATCGAAGCAATCTTGCGACCATTCAGTTCATCCGGAGTCTCGACATCGACGGGGACGTCCGCCTTCTTTCGCCAGAGCCCTATCACTATTACTTGAGGGGGAGTTCCCACTGGTTTCCGACGTTGGAGAAGCCCCCGGGGGTCGAGGCTTTCCTCGACGGCAACAAGATCAACATGATCGTCGTTTCGGAAGCATTAAGGAAGGACATAAGACCTTCGGTGGAGAGAGAATGGGCGCGGTTCTTCAAGGCGCCGAACGCGAAAGGCTTTCTGCAGATGGAGATTCCTTTCACCGGACGGCAGCTGCTGGTGGAAGAAGCCCTCATGACCGACACGTTCATCGACGATTTCTATCGGGGCGCCTTGGGACGCGATCCCGAACCCATCGAGAGAGAGTTCTGGCTGGAACGGTACGCCAAGCTCACGAAGGACTATGGGATTGACGTGCGGTTCCTGTTGCGTGAGATGGGGTCGCGGGCGTTTCACTCAGCGGAATACGCCGAGCGCCGCCGCACCAGGAAGGAACGGGCGGACGACTTCTACCGCGCGTTTCTCAACAGAAAGGGAAGCACAAAGGAAACCAGGACGTGGGAGGAGATGGACTGGGGTCTTGGGAAAATGGTCGAGCATTTCGCCGGCTCGCCGGAATGTGACTACCGGTTGAGACGTTTGTTCCCGGACCGGCAAGGCGAAGGGGGCCGGAATCTCCTCGCCGAGATGTCGGTGGATCTTCTGGGTCGCGTGGCGGACTCGGAGGCGTTCCGCGAGGAAGGCGGCCGTCTCGATTCCGTCTCGGGACTGCGCCGCGCGGCGAAGCGGCTTGCCGGGGAGGTCGTGGTTTCCGAGGAGTTCCTCGCCAGGCAGATGACGGCCTCCGACTACGTGGCGCGCTTCTACCGCGCGTTCTTGGGCCGGTCCCCGACGAATCCCGAAATGCAGTACTGGCAAGACGAGATTCTGACTGGGCGCCGGGGCCCGCTTGACTTGATTGATCTCTTCGCCGATTCGGCGGAGTTCACGGCGCGGCTGGAGCAGGAGGCGGGTGAGATGAAATCCTCCCAAGCGGAGAATCCGCTCGCGCAAGAGGCGGCCTCTTCATGGGTCCTGCCCCATGGTCCTGGCGATGCAAGGGCGGCCGCCGTCGGTCATCGGGAATGGAGGATCGGAGCGATTCCGTGACCAGAATGCCCAGAGACAGCGCCCTTTTGAACGTCGAGCCGTCCGGGGATTCCTCGCTACGGCGCGCCTATTGGATGACCGTCCTCTTCTTCGCCGTCCTTCTGGCGCTGATCTTCAACCGGCCCACGTTGGCCTATCCTCTCCAAGGTCTCTGGTTGATGGCCGCTTTCGGGCTCACGGGGATTCTCGCCTTGGCCGTCGGCGTTCGGGCGCGCGTGCGCCGCATCGGCTGCGTCTCGCCCGGCGCCGCCCTTCTTCTCTTCACGGCATGGGCGCTCGGCCGCACGGCCTTTTCGACCGTTCCGACCGACGGCGCGGATGTTGGCGGGTCGCAGGTCCTGGGTCTGCTCCTGTTCTGGCTGGGCGCGTTCACCGTGGGAGGGGCCGATGTCCTTCTTTCCAGGGCCCCTGGCGAAAAGGCGCGTGGGATCGCCGGCGAGCGTCTGGTTGTCTCGTTCTTCGCCTGTCTCGCCGCCGCCATGGCGTGCCACGCGATCCTGCAGTACCATTTCCTCTACCCCGATCAACTCGAGCGCCTGCGAAAAGACCCCGCTTTCGACCCCAACGACCCGGTCTGGGAGGGAATGGCTTACGCGCTGGGCCTCAGACGGATTGGCTCATGGTTCGGAGGACCGAACATTCTCTGTGGGTTTCTTGCGATGTGTCTGCCGATGGCGGCGGCAGTCGCCTGGGAGGCGCGGGGACGAGGCGGCATGGGCATTCGCGCGGCAGCCGGCTTGGCTGCGGCCGCCATGGCCTACGCAGCATACCGCACCGATTCGGCGGGGGGGGCATTGGTGTTCTGCTTCGGCTTGGCGCTCATTCTCGCCGGCGTTCTGGCGCGACGCCGGGGGCGCGGCAAACAGGTCGGTCGACATGGCGCGCTTCCCCTTTTGGTCCTTGCTTGCAGCGGCTGGTTGGTCCTGCGCCCCGCGGCCGCCATGCTGGGGTCGGAAAGCCCGCCGCCTTCTTCTTCCCTCGATGCAAGCACAACGCGGTCGGCCTCACCGACCCTGTCGGCGGTTGCCGTCGCGGCGGCGCCTTCCGAAGGGATCGAACGCGCTCTCGCGACGCGAGCGCCGCTCTTCTCCGAGACGCGTCAAGCCAAGACGGTGTTCCAGCGGCTTTGCTATTGGCGCAGCGGCTGGCGGATGTGGCGCGATGCGCCCCTGACCGGCCACGGCCTGGGGTCCTACAGCCGACTTTACCCGCGCAACCGGATCCTCGGCGCCGGCGAGACGCGATATGCTCACAACTTCGTCATTCAGACGGCGGTCGAAACGGGACTGGCGGGCCTTGGGCTGTTCGTCTGGTTTCTGTTCGTCCTCGCCCGGCGACTGGTCCAAGGTCTCCGCTCAGGATCGCCAACGGCGTCGTGGCTGGCCATCGGTGGCGCTCTGCTTCTGTTTCTGATCGATTCGCTCGGGGAATACACGTTTGAGGTCCGCGAAATCTACGCGGCCTTCTGTTTTCTGGCAGGCGCTTTCTGCGCCGGCACGCACGTCGAAGCAAAACTCTCAGGCGCGGGCAAGGAACCCGGGGGGTTCAGAGTCGGAGACGCTTTCAGACGCGCCTTCGCGGGCGCCCTCTTGGCCGCCACGGGTCTGGTCGTCTTGGCCGCGGGGTGGCAAATGGTCCTGCCCGCGCAGATGGCGGACTACTGCGCCCAACGGATGCGCGACGCGCAAGACGAGGCCCTCGCCGCTCAACGGCGCGGGGATTTCGCCGAGGCCGCCCGCCTGACCCATGAAGCGTTCCGTCAAGCCGACCGCGCCTGGGCGTGGCAGCCGCGCAACCCCCGTCGATGGCAGGATCGCGCGCATGCCCACGCGGCGCTGGGAAGGCCCCAGGCCGCCGTTCATGATCTTGAGAAGGCGTGCGAGATGCATCCTGACTCCGCATCGTTGCGAGCGGAGACGGCCGACTACGAGTGGCGGCTCGGAAATCGGGAGCGCGCTTTCGCGCTCATTGACGAGGCGATCGCTCTCTACCCTCTGAAATCCCGCCACCACGAACGGCGGGCGCGGTTCCTCCTCGAGGCCGGACGGCGCGAGGAAGCCCTCGCCGCCGCACGCGAAGCGGCGCGCGTGGCCTTCACTCCTCAAGAGAAGGAATCGAGCGGAAGCCTGCTGCGCGAGTTGGCCGGAGACCAAGGCGCGGACTGACGCCCCTGCGCTGACGCCCCTGCGCCGCGGCTTCGGGCGTTTCCCGCCGGGACGAGGGCAAGGAGCGCGCAAGGGTCGGAGTTCTCCTTGACCCGCCGGCGGGCGCGCCTATTCCTCGACCTGCCAGACGACAACCCGGTCGCGGCCCTGTTCCTTGGCGCGGTAGAGGGCCGAATCGGCGGCGTTGAGGAGGGCTTCCTGTGTGAGGCCGTGGTCGGGGTAGACGGCCACGCCGAGGGAGATGGTCACGGGGTGTTGCTCGACCTTGAGACGCCTCTTGACGTGCTCGCGCAACTCCTCAGCGCGCTCCTGGGCGATGGAGAGCGGGGCGTCGGGCATCAGGATGACGAATTCCTCGCCGCCGTAGCGGCACGCGACGTCTTCCTGACGGACGCGCTGCTGAATGGTGGCGCCGAGCTCGCGAAGAACGATGTCGCCCTTCTCATGGCCGTACGCGTCGTTGAAGCTTTTGAAGTGATCGACGTCGAGCATGATGACGCCGAGGGGTTTCTCGCGGCGTTGCGCGCGGTGGATCTCGCGCACGAGGCACTCTTCCATGTAGCGGCGGTTGAAAAGGCCGGTCTGGCGGTCGCGGATGGATTGGACGCGGAGGATCTCGCGCAGGTTCAGGTTGGCCAGAGCGAGGCCGAACTGCTCCGTGACGGTCGAAGCAAGACGCCTCTTCGACTCGATCAAGGCGCTGCGGTCTTCGGGTTTCGAGCCCGCCTCGAGAGGGCCGCACTGCAAGTGGAGCATGCCGAGGAGTTCGCCCTGGGCCATCATGGGGAGGCAAATGTAGCCGTGGGGCGGCGACGCGGTCAGATGGCGGCAATTCAGCTCGGAGTTGCTTTCCTCGACGACGTGCACTTTGCCGCGCCTCAAGGCCCAGCAGTCGTCGAGGGCGAACTCGTTTTCGGTGACGAGGGATTTGCCCCATGTGGCGACGGTTTCCAGGAGATTCTCGGACTCGCGGAACCGGCACAGGGCGCCCGAGTCCTGCGGGAAGAGCTCGCCGGCCAGCTGCAGGATCACGCTGTAAGTCTCCTCCACGCTCCGGCAGGCCTGCAGCAGATCGCCCATCTGGTTAAGTAGAGCGATCTCGCGCGAGCTTTGCTTCAGCTCCTCGACCCACGACGCCAGTTCCTCGTTTCTTCCCCGGAGGTCCTTCTCAACCTGAAGGCCCCGGGC
>Ga0315274_10010250_pt1 | contig 13493 bp, 24 predicted proteins | sample YL17G02_20_MG_FD_203700 | JGI IMG/M metagenome (GOLD analysis project Ga0315274, IMG submission 203700) | Sediment microbial communities from Yellowstone Lake, YNP, Wyoming, USA - YL17G02_20 | ecosystem: Environmental > Aquatic > Freshwater > Lake > Sediment | place: USA: Wyoming | collected...
GCACGCCGGTCGCGCCATTCTGGAACTCGGCGAGGATCGCGACCCAGTCGTCCAGGTCGCTCGGCGCGCCCTGGCGGGCGTGGTGGATGATCTTCGTGTTGGCGACGAGCCGTTTCATCGGACCGATCAGCAGATGGGCAAAGTCAATCCGGTGCGAAAGCATGTCGCCGAGTTCCCCGGTGCCGGCGAGTCTCCTGATCTGGCGCCAGCCGAGATTGCGTGTGCCCCAATCTTGCAGGCGGCAGGAACGGTAATGGTAAGGCTGGCCGAGGTCGCCGCGCTGGACGAGGCATGAGAGGTAACGCATCGCGGGGACGAATCGGTAGGTAAAGGCGGTCATGTGACGGACACCGGCTCGGTCTGCGGCATCCGCCATGGCCTGGGCGTCCGTGGCGTTCAAGGCGAGCGGCTTCTCGCAGAGCACGTGCTTTCCGTGTGCGACGGCGGCCAGCGCGATGGGTGGGTGCAGGAAATTCGGCGTGGCGATGATCACTGCGTGGACATCGTCGCGTTTCACGATCGCCTCGTAATTCGCGGCGGTGACGGCGACCCCGGTTTTCTGCCGGGCGCGCTCCAGGGTGGCCGGGTCGTTGTCACAGAGCGCGACGAGTCTGGTGTCCGGGCACATCGCGATGCCGGGAATGTGATTCTGCAGCGTGATGCCGCCGCAGCCGATAATGGCGAAGTTGAGGGTTTTCATGGCGCACGTGGCCGTGAGTATGGTCTCACAGAAGCCAAAGGCAAGCGGGGGGGCACAAAAGACAGATCGGCTGGGCAACGCAAAGGCCCGTTCACCGGGAACGGGCCGTGGGCGAACAGAAAGAGCGGGGCGCTTATGCCTTCGGAGGTGGTTCCGCGGATCCGGGCTGCTCTGAAGTTTCTTTCTGCTCGGCAGGCGCCTTTTGCTCGGCAGGTGCTTTTTGCTCGGCAGGCGCCTTTTTCGGTTCGCCTTGGGGTTTGGCGGCGGGGGCCTCCTTGACGGGGACGTCGACCCATTCGAGGATGGCTTGTTCGCTGGCGTCACCGCGGCGGCGGGGCGCGAGCTTGACGATGCGGGTGTAGCCACCGTGACGTTCGGTCTGGGTGGGGGCAATGTCGTTGAAGAGGACGCGAACGGCGTCTTCCTGGTGGAGTCTGGCTGCCGCGAGCCGGCGGTCGTGGATTGTGCCGCTTTTGCCCAGGGTGACCATTTTCTCCGCGACGGGTTGGGCAGCTTTGGCTTTGGCCAGTGTAGTCACGACACGGCGGTGCTTGATCAGACTGCAAACCAAGTTGGCCAACATCAGGTTACGATGCTTGCCTGTGCGGCCGAGTTTGGCCGTACGTTTCAGGTGGCGCATAGGGGGATTTGCTAGTTGTTGGCCGGCCGGACTTCTTCCTTGGCCACTTCGAGCAGGGACTGGTCGATATTCATGCCCAGGGTCAGCCCCAAGGCGGCCAGTTTCTCTTTGATCTCGTTGAGGGACTTCTTGCCGAAGTTGCGGTACTTGAGCATCTCCTGTTCGGTCTTCATGGCCAGTTGGCCGACGGTGGTGATGTTGGCGTTGTTCAGGCAGTTGGCCGCGCGGACGCTCAGCTCGATCTCGTTCACGCTCATGTTCAGCAGCTTCTTCATCCGGCCGCGTTCCTCGTCCTGTTTGTCTTCGACTTCCTCGAACTCGACGGCGTTCTTGTCGTAGCCGACAAAGACGTCCAGGTGATGCTGGAGGATGGCGGAGGCCTGGGTGAGGGCATCGTCGGGCGAGAGGCGGCCATCGGTCCAGATTTCGAGGATCAACTTATCGTAGTCGGTGCGCTGGCCGACGCGAGCCGCTTCGACGTTATAGCGCACCCGAGTGACCGGCGAGAACAGCGAGTCGATGGCGACTACGCCGATGGGCTGGTCCACTTTCTTGTTTTCGTCGCCGGGACAGAAACCGCGGCCGACCTTGATCTCCAGCTCCATCTCGAATTTCTTTTTTTTGTCGAGCGTGCAGATGAGTTGTTTGGGGTTCACCAGCTCGAGCTTGTCGTTGAGCTTGATGTCGGCGGCGGTGACTGGGCCCTCCTTGTGGACCGACAGGAGGACGGTCTGCGGCTCGCGCGAGTGAGCCTCAAAGAGGATCTTCTTCAAGTTCAGCACGATCTCGGTGACGTCCTCGACCACACCGTCGATCGTGGCGAATTCGTGCATGGCGCCATCCATCTTGACGGAGGTGATTGCGGCGCCCTCCAGGGAGGAGAGCAACACGCGGCGGAGGGAGTTGCCGATGGTATGGCCGTAGCCGGTTTCAAACGGCTCGGCGATGAACTTGGCGTATGTTCCCGTGGCGGTTGACTCTTCTTTGGTCAACCGTTTGGGCATCTCGAAGCGACCTAGTCGGACTGGCATAGTTCAGTTTATGGTGGCAAGTTTAATCTGTCCAATCGCGTTGTTTCCCGCCGGGCGGCTGGACCATGTATTTGCCTGGGCCCTCACCCGAGAGCCGGGGGTTTAGCGGGAATAGAATTCGACCACCGCTTGCTCATTGGCGATCGGCTGGATGTCTTCACGTGAGGGGACGCGGACGAGCGTGCCCTTGAAGGCGTCCTTGTTGAGCGACAGCCAGTCCGGCACCGCGCGGCTGGTAGCCATCTCGAGATTCCTGGTGGCGGCCTGACGGGAAACGCTCGAGTCTTTGACCTCGACCACATCATTCACTTTGACGCCGCAAGAGGGGATGTTCACCTTGCGGCCGTTCACTTTGATGTGGCCGTGGGTCACCATCTGGCGCGCGGCCGGCCGGGTATTGGCGAAGCCCAGATGGTAGACGACACTGTCCAGTCGCGTCTCCAGGATCTGGAGCATGGTCTCGCCGGTGACACCCCGCTTTTTGAGGGCGCGCTCATAGACCCCTCGAAACTGGCGTTCGAGCAGGCCGTAGTAATAGCGGAGCTTCTGTTTTTCGATCAGGCCGAGGCCGTAGTCCGTCGTCTTGCGGCGGGACTTGGGCCCGTGCACACCCGGACCATAGTTGCGGCGCTCCAAGTATTTGGTTGGGCCAAAGATCGGGAGACCAAACCGGCGGCTGATGCGAACGCGAGGACCAATATAGCGAGCCATTGAATTGTTGCGAGTTGATGGGTTGCGAGTTAACGGGCCTAGACGCGGCGCTTTTTGCGCGGACGACAACCATTATGGGGGATGGGCGTGACGTCTTTGATCGTGGTGATTTCCAAGCCGATGGCTTGCAGGGCCCGAATGGCCGATTCGCGGCCGGAGCCGGGCCCCTTTACGCGCACCTCCACCTCGCGCAGGCCGTGAGACATGGCTTGGCGGGCAGCGTCTTGGGCCACTTGCTGGGCGGCGAACGCTGTGCTCTTGCGGGAGCCTTTGAAGCCGACTCGTCCGGCCGTGGACCAGGCGATGAGGTTGCCGTGCATGTCGGTTATTGACACTTGTGTATTATTGAAGGTCGCCAGGATATTGGCCACGCCGCTGATAATGTTCTTAGCGCCCTTGGCCTTGACGATCTTCTTGGAGGCCAACGCGTCAGCGAGGAGTTCCGCCGCAGTCGGGGCGGTGCCAGCGACCACTTCGCCCGGTTTGGCAGCCGGCGCCTCCGGCGCGGCAGCACCGGCGGTATCTGTCGGCGCGGCAGGAGCTCCGCCTGGAGCGGCTGGGGGCGCATCTTTCCTGGCTGGCTTGGCCGGCTTAGTTGGTTTTGGTGCCTTGGCCTCGGCGCCTTTGGCCGCCTGCACGTCAGCAGGGGCTTCGGGTTTGGTTTCTTGAGGAGGAGCGGGTTTCTTCGGTTTGGTGTCTTCAGCCATAACAAAGGGTTAGTGAATGCCGGTCTTGGCGTGCGGATTGCGCACGACACCGACGGTCTTGCGCGGGCCCTTGCGGGTACGCGCGTTGGTCTGGGTGCGCTGACCGCGCACGGGCAAGCCGCGCAAGTGACGGAGGCCGCGATAGCATTTGATGGCCTGCAGCCGTTTGAGGTTCATGCCGATTTCGCGGCGCAGATCGCCTTCGATCACGTATTTGCCGTCCTGGATCGCGTGGACGATCTGCGAGAGCTGCTGCTCGGTCAGATCCTTCGCCCGGATGCGCGGCTCGATATTCGCTTTGGCCAGGATCCATTTGGAATTCACGGGGCCAATGCCGTAGATGTAGCGCAGGGCAATATCGATGCGCTTGTTGCCCGGGATTTCGACGCCGATGATGCGTGCCATAGGGAGTCCTGGTTTCTAGCCCTGCCGCTGTTTGTGGCGGGCGTTGGTGCAGATGACGCGGATGATTCCTTTGCGCCGCACAATCTTGCAGTTTTCGCAAAGCCGTTTCACGGAGCCTCGAACTTTCATATTTGGATCTACTACTACTTCTGCCGGTAAGTGATGCAGCCTTTCGACAAATCGTAAGGCGACATTTCCACCGTCACTTTGTCGCCGGGCAGGATGCGGATAAAGTTCAGCCGCATTTTGCCCGAAATATGAGCGAGAATACGGTGGCCGTTGGGCAGTTCCACCCGGAACATCGTGTTCGGCAACACTTCGGTCACCGTACCCTCAATTTTGATAGCGTCTTCTCGGGACACGTCAATATCTCGGGTTCTGATTCGGTTATCAGAACTGTGTGTTCAAAATGGGCTGACGGTTTACCATCTCTTGTCACCACCGTCCAGCCATCACTTAGAACCTCGACGGCACTGGATCCCGCGTTGACCATCGGCTCGATGGCCAAGGTCATGCCCGGTCGCAACTTGGGCGAGGCCTTTCCGTCCACGCAATTCGGCACCTGCGGGTCTTCGTGCATCGTTCGGCCCACGCCGTGCCCGACAAACTCGCGGACCACCGCGAATCCGTTGTTTTCGACGCAGGTCTGAACCGCGCGCGAGATGTCTGTCACGCGGTTGCCGGCCACAGCCTGAGCAATTCCTTCATACAACGCCCGTTCCGTGACATCCATCAGTTTCTGCGCCAGGACGTCACATCCGCCCACGGCCACTGTGCGCGCGGTGTCGCCAATGAATCCGTTCAAAACTACACCGACATCCAGGCTCACGATGTCCCCGAACTGCAATCGCCGGTCCCGGGCCAGTCCATGAACCACTTCCTCGTTCACAGAAATGCAGACGTGGCACGGATATTTCCGGTAGCCCAGGAAGGCGCTTTTGGCGCCATACTTCCTGATGCACTGAGCGGCGAACTGCTCAATCTCTTTGGTTGTTCGCCCTGGGACAATCCACGCGGCGACTTCGTCGAGCACCTTCATGGCCGCCGTTCCGGCCGATCGCATGGCCTCGATTTCCCGCTCGTTCTTCAGGATAATCATGGGATCGAGGCGCTCAACGCCGCGCCGCTCTGGTCGAGGGCCGACCCTGTTCGTGCGCCCACGAACACCAATCCATCTGACCGTTGGTCTGGGTGCAACGCTCGCATGATCTGCGAGCGGCCGTCGCGTGCCAGCCGCCGGCTGTTTTCAAGGAGCCCGGAACGATGGCGCTGGAGTCCCTGAACGGACTGGCCTCGTCCGGAAAAGTTCGTCTTCCCCGGCCTCCGCCAACCGGGTGGAGCAGGTCGTGGTTCATTCCTAGAAACGGCCCCGGACGCGACTCTTCTTCAGGAATCCGTCGTAATGCCGCATGAGCAGATGCGCTTCCATCTGCCGCAGTGTGTCCAGCATTACGCCGACCGTGATGAGGATGCTGGTGCCCCCAAAGAAACTGGCCAGGCTGAAGCTCACCCCCATTTGCCGCGACAGGATCACGGGAAAGATGGCAATCCCGGCCAGGAACAGTGCGCCAGCCAGGGTAACCCGGCTCATGGTGCGGTGCAGGAAATCGCTGGTCGCCTGCCCTGGCCGCACACCCGGGATATAGCCGCCGGATTTCTTGAGGTCGTCCGCGATTTGGATCTCGTTGAACTGGGTGGCCACCCAGAAGTAGGAGAAGAAGATGATCATGAGGGCCTCGATAACGACATAGAGCGGCTCACCGTACCCCACCTTTACCGCGATCTCGCGGAGGAATTTCAGGTCCAACTGCTTGCCTAGCAGATCCAGGATTTGATGAGGAAACATCAGGATAGCCTGGGCAAAGATGATGGGCATTACGCCGGCATGGTTCACTCGCAGCGGCATGAATGAGCTGCCCCCCGAGATGACTTTGCGGCCAACGGCTCGCTGCGCGTGTTGCACGGGGATCTTCCGCTGGGCTTGGGTTACGGCGATGACGGCGGCAACCACCCCGAGCAGCAGGCACACCAGCGCAAGTCCTTTAAGGATGACCACCTTGCTAAAGGCCTCGCCGCCTGGCGGGAAGAACAGGAGGTAAAGCGCCTGCATGGTGTCGGGCAGCCGCGCCAAGATGCCGATGGTGATGACGAGTGACACGCCATTGCCAATCCCACGCTCACTGATCTGTTCACCCAGCCACATCAACAGCAGGGTTCCCCCCGTCAGCATCAACACAGTCTGGATACGAAACCACCACTTCACGTCATAGAGCACCAGCACACCCTGGAAGTCGCGGTAGATATTCTGCGGGTGCTCCCAGCCCAACGCCATGACATAGCCCTGGCCCAGGCAGAGCAGGACTGTGAGATAGCGTCCATACTGCACGATCTTGGCCCGCCCGCCTTCCTCGCGTGCCAGCTTGCTCAGCGTGGGAACGACCGCGCCCAGCAGTTGGATGATGATCGTCGCGCTGATATAAGGCATGATCCCCAGCGTCCCGATGGCGCAGTGCTCCACGGCGCGTCCGGTAAACAAGCTGTACATCTCGAACAACGACCCGCCGGCGCCCGAGGTCTTGCTGAGCTGGTCCAGGTAATCCATTAGCGCGCGGGCGTCCAAACCCGGTATGGGTATGATCGCGATAGCGCGGCAGACGGCCAATACGATCAACGTGAAGAAGATCCGCGACCGCAGTTCAGGGATCTTGAAGCAGTTGACGAAGGTATTGATAATACTGGCCAGCATGCGTCAGAGTATCGAAGGCTAACCTTGAGGCCCTTCCGGCTTCTTTGCCGCCACCAACTCGCAGAGGCCCCCGCGGGCCTCGATCTTGGCGCGGGCCGAGGCGCTAAAAGCATGGGCGGCGACGGTCAGTTTCCTGGTCAGCTCGCCGGTGCCCAGGATCTTCACGCCATCAGCATGACCGTTGGCCAGACCCGTTGCGCGCAACCCGGCTTCGTCCACCCGCGTCCCGTCCTCGAAACGGTTGAGCGCCTGGAGGTTCACCGGGATGTACCAGATCCGGTGACGGGCGTTGTTGAAGCCGCGTTTGGGAATGCGGCGGATGAGCGGCATTTGACCGCCCTCGAAACCTATACGGATCGAACTGCCGGACCGGGCGGTCTGGCCCTTGCCACCGCGGCCGCTGGTTTTGCCGTGACCGCTGGATTCACCCTGGCCGAGTCGTTTTCGGCGGTGTCTGGCGCCGGGGCGGGGTTTAAGAGTGTGTAAACGCATAGACTAAACCTGAGCGGGAGGAGGTTCAGGGGCCACAGGCGGTTGGGGCGCTGCGACCGGGGCCTTGGGCCTGACGACCAAGCCTCGCCCCTGGTAAATCTGTTCGCGCAACCGGAGCTTTTGCAGTGCCGAGAGGGTGGCTTTGGCCACATTGGCGGCGTTCTTTGAGCCAAGCGACTTGGTGAGCACGTCCCGCACGCCGGAAGATTCGAGCACAGCGCGGACGGTCTTGCCCGCGATAATGCCGGTGCCGGGCGACGCTGGACGCAGCAGGACGCAGGCTCCCCCGAACCGAGAGAGGACCTCATGCGGGATTGTCGCGTCTCTTAACGAAACGCTAACCATGCTCTGCTTGGCGATTTCGCCGCCTTTGCGGATGGCGTCGGCGACTTCGCCGGCCTTGCCCAGGCCCAGGCCCACGCGGCCTTGTTTGTCGCCGGCCACGACCAACGCGCTGAAGCTGAAGCGCCGGCCGCCTTTGACCACTTTGGCGGACCGGTTGATGAAGATGACCTTCTCACTCAGTTCGGTGGTCGGCTTGCCGTCAACTAAGCCCGTGTCGCTGGATTCCGATGTCCTCCGACCGCGGCGAGGTCCGCGCGAGATGCCGCGTCCGCCGAAGCGGCTTTGGGTAGATGGATTCTTAGGTTGTTCAGGCACAGTGAAATCTCCTGCTAAAGTTAGAATTGCAGTCCCCCTTCCCGCGCCGCGTCAGCCAAGGCCTTGACCTTTCCGTGATAACGGGAGCCACTCCGATCAAACACGACACAGGCAATGCCTTTGGCCTTGGCCGCTTCCGCCGCCAGGGTGCCGACCCGCTTGGCACTGAGCGCGTTTGCTGACAACTTGTCGCGATCGGGAAGGCTCTTGCTTAACGTGGAGATCGCCGCCAGGGTCCGCCCCGACTGGTCATCGATGAACTGCACGTGGATATTCGTGTTGGTGAACCGGACGCTCATGCGCGGGCGGTCCTGGGTGCCGACCACCTTCTTGCGAATCCGCCACCGGCGAAGCTGTCGGAGTTTGCGTTTCTGTTCAGTTCTCATGTCTGCGTGATCACGGATCAGGCCGTGATCCAAAGATTACTGCACGGTCTTGCCTTCCTTCCGGACAACATGCTCGTCGGTGTAGCGCACACCCTTGCCTTTGTAAGGTTCCGGCGGGTAGAAGCTCCGTATCTCGGCGGCAACCTGTCCGACCACTTGTCGGTCTGGTCCCTCCACCGTAAGCTTGGTGTTATCGGCCACCGTCACTTTGATCTGGTCGGGGATCGGATAGACCACGGGATGTGAATAACCCAAGCTCAGATCCAGGCTTTTGCCCTTCACGACCGCCTTAAAGCCCACACCTTGGATTTCCAGTTTTTTCATGAAGCCGTCGGTCACGCCTTTGACCATGTTGTTCAGGATCGCTCGGCTTAGGCCATGCAGGGCTTTAGCTTGCGCATCGTCACCCTGGCGGCTGACGACGATTCTGCCTTCGGCCACCGCAGCGGAAGTGCGCTGGGGCAGGTCAAAGTCCAGTTTGCCCTTTGGCCCTTCCACCAGCACGCGCTGGCCCTTGATCTCCACCTTAACCTTGGGTGGGATCGCAATGGGAATCCTGCCAATTCTAGACATAACACTTCAGGGGCTTACCACACGAAACAGACGACTTCGCCGCCCAGGTTCTGCTTGCGCGCCTGATTGCCGGTCATGAGGCCGTGCGAAGTGGAGAGGATCGCTGTGCCCATGCCGCCGAGCACGCGGGGGATCTGGGTCGCGTTGACGTACTGGCGCAGCCCCGGTTTGCTTACCCGCCTGAGCCCTTCGATCACGCCCTTGCGGCCCTGGTACTTGAGCTTCAACTTCAGCCGCTTAAACGGCTTGCCTTCGACCGCGCAGGCCGCGATATAGCCTTCTTTCTGGAGAATGCTGGCGATGCCCTCTTTCATTTTGGAATGGGGCATTTCCACTTCGGGCAGCAGCGCCTGGGTGGCGTTGCGAATGCGGGTGAGCATGTCGGAGATCGGATCTGTCATAGCTTTACCAACTGGCTTTGGTGACTCCGGGGATCAGTCCGTTGAGCGCCATTTCCCGGAACGTCAGGCGGGAGCAGGCAAACTTGCGCAAGTAAGCGTGGCGGCGGCCGGAGATGGCGCACCGGTTGACCAACCGCACGGGGCTGGAGTTCTTGGGCAGCTTGGCCAGCGCGGCATAGTCGTGCTTCGCCTTCAATTCCGCCCGCAGGGCGGCGTATTCCTTCACCAGTACGCGTTTGCGTTTCTCGCGTTCAATCCATGCTTTTTTGGCCATAGTGCTATTTTCCTTCGGCGAAGGGGAAACCCATCAGTTTCAGCAGATCCAACGCCTCGCCGTCGGTTTTGGCGGTGGTCACCAGCGTGATGTCCATACCCTGCTGCCGTTTGATCTTGTCCAGGTCGATCTCCGGGAAGATGGTCTGCTCGGCGACGCCGAGGGAGAAATTGCCGCGCCCGTCAAACGAGCGCGGAGACAGCCCCCGGAAGTCACGGATCCGCGGCAAGGCCGTCGCGATGAGGCGATCAAAGAACTCATACATGGCGTCGCGCCGCAAGGTCACCCGGCACCCAACCGCCTGGCCTTGGCGGAGTTTGAAATTGGCGATGTTCTTGCGCGACTTGGTGATCACGGGCTTGCGTCCGGTGATCAGACTCAGGTCGCGGGCGGCATCGTCCACGGCGCTTTTCTCCAGCGAGGAATTGATCCCCATATTAATCACAATCTTCTCCAGCCGCGGCACCTGGTGGACGTTCTTGTACTTCCGCTTCTCGGTTAAAGCGGGCAGGACGGTTTCGAGGTACTTCCGGTAGAGTCGGGCTTTCATGGTTGGCTCGCCTGGACCGCGGCGCCGCGCTGGGCGACGCGGGCATCGTAATCGGACGCCAAGACGACGTTGGAAACGTGCACGGAACCCTCGCGTTGGACGATGGCCCCTTGGGGGTATTGTTGGTTCTTGCGCGTGTGGCGCTTGATCATCTTCACGCCTTCGACGATCACGCGCTGTTTCTTTGTCAGCACGGCGAGGATTTTGCCCCGCTTGCCTTTCTCGGTGCCAGCGACCACCACCACCTGGTCCCCGCGTTTTACATGTGACTTCCTCATAGCTCGCTAAATGACCTCTGGCGCCAGAGAGATGATCTTCATGAACTTCTTGTCGCGCAACTCGCGGGCCACCGGGCCGAAGATGCGCGTGCCGCGCGGGTTGTTCTCGTTGTCGATAATCACGACAGCGTTGGTGTCGAAGCGCAGATACGATCCGTCGGCGCGCCGGATGGGGTGGCGGGTGCGCACCACCACGGCGGTCACCACTTCCCCTTTCTTGACCGTGCCGTCGGGGGTGGCCTCTTTGATGTGCGCCTTGATGATATCGCCCACGTGGGCGTATCGCTGGTTACGACCCAAGACCCCAATCGCCGCTGCGCGTTTGGCGCCCGTGTTGTCGGCCACATCCAGGATGGAACGTATTTGCAGCATAGACTTGGGGAGCGTTTAGACGGCCGCCGGCACAGCGGCTTCCGCGCGCGTGATGATCTCAACCAGACGCCACCGCTTGGTCTTGGACAATGGCCGGGTTTCCTCGATCCGGACCTGATCGCCGGGCTTGGCCTCGCCCTTTTCATCGTGGGCGTAGAGCTTCTTGTAGCTGGTGATTACCTTCTTGAAGCGCGGGTGCTGGAAGCGTCGTTCCACCCGGACCACGATCGTCTTGGCCATCCTGCTGGCAATGACTTCGCCGACGCGTTCCTTGCGCTGGTCGCGAATGATTTTGGTGTCAGACATAATCAAATCAAGCGGCTTGCGGCTGCGGCTGTTTCCGCAACTGGCTGATGCGCGTCTCAATGCGGGCGATGTTCCGGCGCAACATACGGATCTGTGCTGGTTTCTCCAACTGCGCGCTGGCCTGCTGCAGGCGCAGGTTGAACAGTTCGCGCCGCAGGTCCCGGCCCTTGGCGCTAAGTTCCACCAGCGTCAGATCTTTCAGTTCGGACATCTTCATAAAGTCACCCGTGGACTAGCCAACCTTGTGGCGGGAAATGAACTTGGTCCGCAGCGGCAGCTTGGTCGCGGCCAGGCGCATCGCCTCCCGGGCCACGGCCACGGCGACACCGTCCACTTCAAACAGCACCAAGCCGGGTCGTACCACCGCCACCCACGATTCCAGCGGACCTTTGCCCTTGCCCATGCGTGTTTCCAGCGGCTTCTTGGTGAAAGACTTGTCCGGGAAAACCCGAATCCACATCTTGCCCCGGCGTTTCATGAAGCGGCTGATGGCCACGCGCGCCGCTTCGATTACCTTGGTATCCAACCAGCAACGTCCCATCGCCTGCAGACCGTATTCCCCATAAGCGACTTTGGCCCCCCGGGTCGCCAAGCCGGTCCGACTGCCCCGTTGCATCTTGCGATACTTCACTCTGGCTGGCATCAATGGCATAGCAATTCCTGACTCGAAAGGTTACGTCGTCGCAGCAGGGGTGGTCGCCGTGCCGGCGGCGCTCGCCCCCGTCTTTTCGGGCTTTTGCTCGCCTTTGCAGATCCAGCACTTGACGCCGATCTTCCCGTAAAGGGTCATGGCCTCGGCGAAGCCGTAGTCGATTTGCGCCCGCAGGGTGTGCAGCGGCACGCGGCCTTCGTGGTATTGTTCCACCCGTGCCAATTCCGCCCCACCCAGCCGGCCAGCGCAGCGGATCTTGATTCCTTCGGCTCCGAAATCGCTGGCCGTCTGCACCGCCTTCTTCATCGCACGCCGAAATGAAATGCGGCGCTCCAACTGGAGCGCCACATTCTCGGCCACCAATTGCGCATCCAGTTCCGGCGTCTTGATTTCCTGGATGTCCACGTAAATCTCCTTGCCGGTCATCTTGCTCAGTTCCTCCTTGAGCTTGTCGATTTCGGCGCCTTTCCGACCGATGACGACCCCGGGGCGCGCCGTGAAGATGGTGATACGACAACGTGTGGCCGCGCGTTCGATCAGGATCTTCGGCACGGAGGCGGATTCCAGCTTTTTCTTGAGCAGGTCGCGGATCGCGGCATCCTCCGCCAGCAGTTTGCCGAACTCCTTCTTCTCGGCAAACCATTTGGACTGCCAGTCTCTGGTGACGGCGACGCGCAGGCCGATTGGATTGGTCTTTTGTCCCATACCTATTCTTCGTCCGTTAATACGATCTTGACGTGGCAGCTCCGCTTGAGAATGGGGCCGGCAGAACCGCGCGCTTTGGGGATAAACTTCTTCAAGGTCCGGGCGGTCCCGGCCACGGCTTCCTTGATGCGCAAGGTTTCCGGCTTGGCGCCCCGGTTGTTCTCCGCGTTGGCAATAGCGGACTTCAAGGTCTTGGCCACCCAGAAGGCCGATTTGCGTGGCACGACCTTGAGCACGGCCTGGGCCTGCACGGCCTTCATGCCCTGAATCTGACGGGTCACCTCCCGCATCTTCTGCGCGGACATCCGCACGTTACGCGTGATGGCTTGGACTTGCATAGACTACTTGGCCTCGGCCTTGGCGGTGTGCGCGCCGTGCTTGCGGAACGTGCGCGTCGGCGAGAACTCGCCCAACCGATGGCCGACCATGTTCTCGGTCACGAAAACCGCGTTGAATACCTTGCCGTTGTGAACCTGGAAGGTAAGTCCCACAAAATCCGGCGTGATCATCGAGCGGCGCGACCAGGTCTTGATGGGCTGCTTGGAGCTGGTCTCCTTCGCCTTCTGGATCTTCTCCGTCAAACGGGCGTCCACGAACGGACCCTTCTTAATTGAGCGTCCCATAGATGATTAAGCTTGTTTCATCGGCCGGCCATCGCGGCGTACGACAATGAACCGATTCGACCATTTCTTCTTGTGCCGGGTCCGGTAACCCTTGGCCAGGAGCCCCCAAGGCGATGTAAGCTGTTGCCAACCGCCACCGCTCTTGGATTTTCCCGCGCCACCGCCGTTGGGGTGATCGACCGGGTTGCGCGACACGCCCCGGTTAACCGGGCGGATGCCGCGATGGCGAGAACGCCCGGCTTTGCCCAGAACGACGTTTTCATGCTCCAGGTTTCCTACCT
>Ga0315274_10010251_pt1 | contig 13493 bp, 7 predicted proteins | sample YL17G02_20_MG_FD_203700 | JGI IMG/M metagenome (GOLD analysis project Ga0315274, IMG submission 203700) | Sediment microbial communities from Yellowstone Lake, YNP, Wyoming, USA - YL17G02_20 | ecosystem: Environmental > Aquatic > Freshwater > Lake > Sediment | place: USA: Wyoming | collected...
CGCTTTGGGCCCTGGACATAGTTCCACAGGCCATACCGGGCATAGGTCAGGCTTTCAGACCTGACTTCAGACCTGACAGGTTTTCCAAAACCTGTCAGGTCTTCGAGGTCTTCGGTCAGGTCTTCGGAGTGCGCCAGATAGCCCCGCAGACGCTGATACAGCCCGGCATAGGTGGCCTCGATGCTATAGGTGATGGTCTCCAGTTGCCGCCTGGGAAAGAACTGCTTCCGGCCGCCTACCCGAATGTAGGCCCGGCGCTGCCCCTCGCGGTACGGGGCAAAGCGATCGGGGTCAACCCGCTGGTCAGTCTGCTCATCATAGCCATACCAACGCAGGATGTGAGAACGCGTGCGGCGGATGAGCAGGTGGGCCAACAACGCAGGCAACCGGCGTTGACCCTCTTCCACCAGGCCAAAATACTGTCGCAGGTTGGGTGGGTCCACTGGCAGGTCGGTCACGTCGTCGTGGTGAAAGAGCCGGAGCTGGTTGTAGATGTCCCACACCGACTTGTTGCGCGGCGTGGCGGTGAGGAACACGCACCGCCGATCGCCGGTCGCCATAAAGCTCTCCAGCACCCGGTAACGCTGGCTGTTGGTGTGGCGCAAGTTGTGGCTCTCGTCTACCAGCACAAAATCGCGGTAGCGATATCGTTCGTCGTGCAGCATCCATTCCGGGCCGTGGCGCTCGTCTTCGCGCAGCAAGCCCATTGACAGCACGCGGGCGTTGAGCTGGTAGGCCTCGTTATAGTGCTCCCACATTCCGACCAACGACGCCGGACAGATCACCAGTGGCCGGGCCCGGTCGTGCCGCTCAAAGTGCTTGACGATGGCCGCGCCGATGTATGACTTGCCCAGCCCGACCACGTCGGCGACAAAGCAGCCATTGTAGCGGCGGATCATCTGCACCGCCTGCCGCACAGCCTGCTCCTGGAACTCGGTCAGCACGGCCGTGATGTCGTCGCGCCACAGGAATTCCTCTGCCTCGGCTCCCTCCAGTCGCTCTCGCACCAGCTCATAGAGCGTCTTGAGATAGATCTCGTACGGCGTAACCTCAGCCATCGGCCACGCCTGGCGCAGCTCGCGCAGGAGGTGCTCCTCAAAGTCCTGGGACTCGGCCCATAGCTCCTCGAACCAGCGGGTCAGCGCGGCGTGGTTGTCGTTGCCGTGCACCAGGACGTTGAGCTCGGTGTTGGAGGCCACGCCAGCGAGGGTGAAATTGCTGGAACCGACGACGGCAATCCCCTTCTCCTCGCGAGGGAGCGGGCTGCCCGAGGCATCGTAGATGGGGCCATAGTCAAAGACATAGGCCTTGGCGTGCAGGCGGCCGTGGGTATATACCCTCACCTGGAGACGGCCTTCCTCGATCAGGCGCACCAGGGTGCCGACCAGTCGCTCGGCCGCATCGGTCTGGTCCAGCAAAGCGGCGGCGTGACCCACGTTGGCGGCTGTGGCTGCGACAGACAGGTCCACGTCCGCGTGCCTGGGATAGGCCATGGCCTCGGCGGCGTTTTGCACCTGTTGGAGACGGCAATAGCCCTCGGCGATCTGCTCGATCGTCTCGCGGCTGGAGGTGTTGCCGATCAGCAGGCGCAGCTCGCGCACGTTCGCCAGTTGGTCGGCCACCGCCTCCAGGCCGGACAGGAAAAAGTAGCCCACGGCAAACCGGGCTGCCTGGCTTCCTGGCAGGATGCGGCGGATGTGGTCAACGAGCTTTTCGGTTCGGTTGTCGATGATGTCGTGCTGCATATCCACAGACTCCCTAGCCAGAATGCTCAACTATGATCTGCACAGTGACAGAACCTTTGTTGTCTGAGTATTCGCTGTCGTTCATCGCTAGGTATAGGTGACCAGCAACCGGAGATGAGAGAGTGTTCCAACGTCCCACTGTGAATGGTTGTTCATTCCCGCCAATTCTACCGATCAGCATGCCCCCAACAGCTGATGCCATTGTTCTGTAATCGCGCAACCCTGAAGCTGGGTTACCGTTGGCATCGAATTGCTCCACGCTCGAGTCATTGGACCAAGTTCCACCTACCTGCACGATTGTGACGAGGTCTCCCTTCTGCACCTCGATGCCAGTGTCTTGCCATGGCTGGTTCGCTTGCACATCGATCAGATTGCCACGGCCCGCCAGATAGGGATACGCCTTTGGCTTGCGGCTCCAGTCACGATCGTCGCCTACCTTTGGGTAGTAGTAGACGATATACCCATATTCGAACATCTGAATCGTACTGTCGGCAGTATACTGCCTGTCTACAAGAGGAAATCCTAGCCATCCCACATGACCGCCGTTTTCTTCATACACGGCACCGATCCACCCTTCCAACATGCCAACACCCTTCCCAGAGACGTAGATCCTGGATGGGGGGGAAGGATCACCCAGGCCCTCGAAGGCCATCATGTTGCCATCTGTGTTTGAGCTGGACGTGACGTCTTGGATCTGGGATATGGGGGTCTCTAATCCGTCACGCTCCGGGCCGCCCAACTGCCGGTAGTGCTCCAGAATGGGACCATAAAGCGAGTACGCACGCCCGTCGTGGACGTGGATTTCGCCATCTTGGAAAGCTTGCCTGGAAATGCTGGCCCCTGTTTTTGACGTTGTTCTTTGGACAGGGCCAACGGCAATCCCCAGATCAATGCCTTGTTCATTCTTCAAACGTTGCCACTCGGCCTGAGTAACCGGATCCTGATCGAATTCTGAAGTGGTAACAACGAAAACGTGCCTGTCAGACGGATACTGCCCAAACCACCAGGGGCTATCCAGGCTATTCAGATTCTCCCAGGATGCACCAGGATTCTGGAATTCAACGTAGTTCTGCTTTTTGACAACATAGATCTCGAGCAAGTATCGTCCCTGTGGCAGTTGATCTGGCAACGTAGAGGTAGCAGTGAAGAAACTGCCGCTCTTGCATTTCTCGAGTTTCTGGGGAGCGTTCCAGGCATCGATATTAGTTGCCCCACTGACCATTGGGAGGGCACTTGACCCGATTTCCTTTTCCAATCGCACCAGGCGGTAACGCACAGTAAACTCCCCGGTACCACCGAGGTTTTTGACATACACGTCTGCTTCACGTTTGCCGTTTCGCAACACCAGAGCACTGCGCATATCCCATGGCGCGTTCCGGACGAGAATGTCCTCGCTGCCCCAGGCACGTTCACGGCCTCCTTCCCTCACAACCTGGACAAGCAACTTGGCCTGTTGAAAGGGCAGATCGCCCGGACCCAGAATGTTGTGAGGGGGATCGCTATTCACTCTGAGGCCAGATGCAGCCAGGAGTTCAGGAAGTGTCAATTCAACCCATTGTGTGCCCGATTCCTTGCTAAAGTCATCCCACAATGGCTTCTCCAGTGGTGGCTGGCGGCCACCGCCGGGGATGAGCGCTATCACCTTCCCGAACCGCTGCTTGCCATAGTAGGTGGGTCGCACCTGGAGCGTGAATGTGATACCTACACGGAATTCACCGAGTCTGTCTTGGTTCCAGATGAGCTGGTCTGTCAGTTCATAGGCATTCCTGTCGCCTTCCAAAGTCTTGAAGGCGGTGATCTCGAAGTGTGGCTGCGAATACCACCAAACAACAGATCCCCACGAGGCACCAAAGACTATGATCACAAGGCTAGAAAGGACGCGGTAGGGGCGCCGCAAGGAGGAGATCGTCCACACCCACCATAGCGCAAAGACAGCCAGGGCGATCAAGGATGCGATGACGCCCAGATCGACGTCCAAGAAAAAGGGGCTCATGAAGACGGAGACAGCCGCAGATACGACCGCGAGTACCAATTTCCAGTCGGGGCCTTTCGCTCCTGGCGCTTGTGGGGCTGACGTCTGCGTATCTCTAACCTGTTTTGTTGGTGCTCTTGTCTCTTTGTACATCGCGACCAAGGCATGGGCAACCGGCTTTGCAGCAGCATCGGTATACTCGGTCTGAATGAGCCATGCGTATTTGACTCTCTCGGAATAGAGCACCCTGCTCTCGGCGAAACCGAGGATCGCTGCCACGTCTTTGTCATCGGTGCTTTGATCGCAAACCTTCAGGTCTGGGCAGTCCTCTTCGTCATAGGCCATTGCTCCGCCAAGACCATCTCGCCAGAAGCAAAACCAGAAATACTGATCCTTGCCGAGGGCGATGACTAGCTGAATGCTCCTCCGTAATGCATCTGCGGAGAGCCCTACCGGAACCGCTTGTGCCAACTCTGCGTCTCCTCTGATCGCCTCGGCAATCTCGCGCTCCAGAGCGAGGATCAGCCGTTCTCGTTCCTGCTGGAGTGTCTGCACGAACCTCGCTTTGCCAGGGATTCTGGTCATGGATCACCCCCTCGTCGTTGGGACATGCCGGCTCCCGGCAAGGTATCCCAGTTAGCTGAACTCTCTTCATTCCCTCGTATCACGCTACGAGTTGACAGATCAGAACATCTGTGCTATTATCTACTTTGGACAAGGTGAACTCCCACATTACAAGGGTGTTGAGACTTGATACACAGTATTCAACGAGACGAGATCCGCGGGATCTCAATGGAGGTTCTTGTGGCACGAAAACCTGGCATATGGATAACTCCTCACCCAAACGGATGGGCTGTGAGACGAGAGGGCTCACAGCGAGCATCCAGAGTGACCGCGAACAAACAGGATGCGGTGAACATCGGTCATAGCATCGCAAAGCGGGAGGGTACCGAATTCACAGTCCAGAGACAGGACGGTACCATACAAAGCAAGGACAGCTTCGGCAAAGACCCGCTCCCGCCGCGCGATACTGAGCATTAGACCATTCCGGTCGAATCTACCGTTTGACAAGACCCAGCAGAGCGGTACACTAGGGCCGGGATCTGAGCCCCGGCTCGTCTGGGCAGTAGGATTCCCACGGGGATCACTCCTTTGTGTGTTCAAGTCGGCTTTGCTCGCCGTGCGCCCGGTAACCGGCCCGACCACAGGGGGGTGATCCTCTTTCGCTATTCAGACCTGACGGGTCTGCCAGATCCGTCAGGTCAGCAACGCAGGCATCTGATCCCAAGTACGTTCGCCGAGAACACGTCCTGCTTGCATTCTGCGCACGCCTCCCCACTGCTTGAAGAAGAAAGGCACTACGGATGTCAGGCATTGATCGCGAATGTCAATGACCCATTCCTCTGCCATCGGCCGCGCTCCCGGCCCTGACTCACCACCAACAATGACCCAGTCTATCCCTTGCAGGTGCAGGCGCGGCAGTGGACCAATCAGCGGCTCCAGGGACAGGAACTCTACGCGTGCACCCGTCCGCCTGAGATCGTCTATGCGAAAGGTATAGCCCTGACTTTCCACGCTCACGCCCATCCAGACGTTGGGCGGCCAGTCAATCTGTGGGCTTAACTCAAGTAACCGCCTGGATCGCTTGGTGAGCACCTGGAAGGTGTGCCATGAGGCGCGGCGCATCACGTCAAAAACTCGATGAACGAATTCAGAGGGCACATCCTCGTGAAAGAGATCGCTCATGGAGTTAACAAAGATCATTCGTGGCCTTTTCCAGGCAAGCGGCTGCTCCAGCATATGATCGTGCAGGGCCAGGCGGAAGCCGTTTCTATAGTTGGCCTGCCCCATCGCCTGCAAGCGCAGTGCCATGCGCTCGGCGTAGCAATGCCTACATCCTGGGCTGATTGGCGTACAGCCGGTTAGTGGATTCCAGGTCGTTTCTGTCCATTCGATACTTGAACGGGTGCTCACGTTTTCGCTCCTCAGATCACAAGGACAAAAGCTCGCAGACCTACTGCCCCAGTCGCTCGTAACGCTGGAAGATCTGCTGTACGATCTTTGCCCCTGTTGGACTGTGTCCCGCAAAGATCAGGCAGTAGAGGGGTGCGTTCTTGGAGTTGGTCATCACCAATGGCTCCGTGATGTGGGGGAAAATCTCTCCCAAACGTCGCTTGAACAATTGACCAAGACGTTTGCCGGTTGTAGGACGTACCTTCATCTCAGAAGGCCCGAAGAACGTGGGCGCCTCCACGTAGATGTCTCCACGCCACTCGCTAGATCCCCAAAAACGGTTCATGCGCTCGATCTGTGCCTCAGTGAGCCCACACGGATCGTTGCGAAGAACAGTGCGATTAAGAGCCATAACCGGGAAGTTCATAAAGACCTCTAGCGCCCGCGTTGCGGCGATCTGCTCGAGAGTAGACCATTCGGTGTCCATGCCGAACGGATCGAGAAAGATCAGTCCTCTGTTGAACCGCTCATAACGGATGCGCGATACGATCTCCGCAACAATGATCTGGTTGCAGTCACCCTCGCGGATGCGTATATCTCGTTCTGGAAACTCCCCCTGAAGTGCCTGCAATCGCTGTATGCGCCACGGGGTTCGTTCGACAAAAGTGTAGGTGTGAAATGGGTTACCGATCGCAAGAGCCACCCGGGGAGAGCCGTCAACGTACCTCTCTTCGTCTCTGGCACGAGGGTCCCCTGTACCTGCGAACGCATCCACATAATGGTAGCCATTCCGGCACCACTCTTGGCCCCGCATTATACTAGTGTAGGCGCAAAGGTACTTTCTGAGCAAGTCAAGCTTGCTTTCCGACCAGGGGCCGATGACATCATCTTGCTGGTGCATAGTTTTGCTCCTCTCAGTAACAGGGCTTGCGCCGTTGAGGTGCCCGGCAATTTCGGGCCAATGATGTCATGAGGCGTGGTGGGCTATAACTCCGGCCCTTGCGTTTCCAATTCGTCCCCATCGATCTCGATGACAGCAGCTACTGTGCGGTCGCACTGGTCCAAGATCCGCTTGAGCCAGAGCATTGCAGCCTCGCCGTTCTTCTGCTCGATGTCTGATGATTTGCGGTTATGCTGAACACAATTCCGCAGCGTGCGGTAGGCTGTCATATGGCGTTGGAACTCATCCTTCCTTTGGAAGAGATCGCCAAACTGCGTCCAATTCCTGAGGATGATCTTGTCATAGTCGGACACATCACAGAAATCCAGTCTGGTCCTTCCAAGGGCAAACCGTGCCTGATCTGCATAGGGATGTCGCGAGGTCCAGTCTGTTATCAGTTCTGTGACCCTGGCAGTCACATCTCCCGGCGCAGATTGCTTCCAGTAATGTGGACCAAGCACTGCGGTTAGTCTGCGATCGATGACATCACGCAGGTGTACCTCCAGCACATCAACTGACAGGAGGTTTGCAGGTGTGCTCTCAGCGAGACGGTTGAGCTCATCCGCTATACGTTGCGCACGCTCCGTCATGAACGCATCAAAGTCGTTGGTCCAGACTGGAGCACCAGAGTCTACCGATAGCAGGTGGGATTCGGCGGCGGCAGCAAACCCGGGATTGTCGTCCCGATACTGAGTGAGGTATTCTGCTGGCGATCGGCTGCCGATCTCCTTGTTCAGATCTGAAGGTATGAAGCAGAAATTCGGGATTAGATGCACTTGCCTGACGGGCAGATGTTGCGCCCTCATGTAGCCAATGGGGAAGATGTGATGGCGTTCTGTTTTCTTGAGATCAGAGAAGAAACTGTCGCTCAGATTGACGGGGCTTCCGTCTTTCAGATTCCTCGGCTGCTTCAGGGCCAGCAAACAGATGACAGCGTTCCTGAGCGCCGAGTTGGTGCTTGTCATTCTGGAACGCCTGACAGATTCGGCTGTCACGGTCGATGGATAGCTGAAGGTCACCTCTTGTCCATCTATCAGTGCCCGCAGTTTCCTGGCGTCCTCCGCCACCCTTGAGGGGCTGGTAGAGCTATAACGCTCGGAGAGAGTCACCCGCCAGAACCATTTCCACAGCACATCCCGTTCCTGTGCCGAGATTGGGCTGCCAGCGTGGTAGAAGTAGTATGCGAGAACCACCAGGAGGCCGCGGTAGGGCAGGTACTCTGCTCGCTTAACACCGAGGTTGTTGGCAGCAAAGTCTACCGCCAGAGCCAAGGCTTGTATCGCTCGGTCCCAGACTCTCTGAATCTCCTCACTATCCAGTGATAGCTCTGCAACAGTCGTGCATTGGTCTCCAAGGATCAGGGCAAAGGTCTGGGTGAAAATGGTCTCATGCAGTTCGCCAAAGCCTTGCCGTGCGAAATCGCGATTTACGCCAGCGACGTGCCATCTGAAGTCAAAGTCCTTCGTCCACACGTTGGCGCAAACGAGATCGTACCGGCTCAGCCGCTGTCCCGCTTGGTTGATCCGCTGGAAGATCACGATGGCGTCTGCAAGTGTTTGTTCCTGGACCCAGACCACAGAAAAGGGGTAGGTTTGGAAGAGATTGTGGGCCTTGTTGAAGGCAGGTTGCCAGTCCTGGCGAATGGTGGCGAATATCGTCAAGTGGTTTTCCCCCACGAGGTCTTGGACCGGGATGAACCGCTCGTTGTCTCCAGTGCGGTAGACAAAGATGTTCTCCTCGAAGCCTTCGTCCCGGTTCTGCTCATATCTGGTCGCCACGGCCAGGTCTATGCAGATGTGACCATAATCCTTGTAGCCCACCCGCAGGCCTTTGATGACGGCATAGAGAGAAGCGAGGCGCTGCTGACCATCCAGGATATATGCAACCGGAAATCCTGGCTGGGGCGCGGGAATGCCCAATTCGGCGAGAGGACGGGACAATGGAGCACTATCTGCTGGTGCGCGCCACACAAAAAAGGACCCGATTGGGAACTCTTTGTACATGCTATCCAGCAGGGCACGAGTCTTGGTCAATGGCCACACAAACTCCCGCTGGAAGCGTGGCACCTGTAGCGTCCCTATCTCCATCTCGTTGAGCAGTTCAGCTAGTTTCCGGGCCTGGACGTCGATTTTGGGTAGTTTCACTTCAGTCTCCTTGGCAAGCCTCGTGCGGTTCCGCTATCGGGTGTAGGATCTCTCATTTCGGCTAGACACCTGGTACACCAACCTTACGACCATTCAGCCGAATACTCCCAACAAAGACACTGGGCAAGCGTTTACCTGCGAACTCGCCAGTCGAACTGGTAGAACGGCCCCCCTGCACTCATCCTCGAAAAACAGCCCCACATCTTTGCTATGGGTGCGCTTCGGAGTGGTAGGACATTCGCCCTGGCCAGGTTTTCGCAGTACGCGACGCAGTTCTGCAGCTCATACCAGTAGCGTTCCATAGCATTCCCGATCAACTGCGGGAACGCGTCGAGCAGCTCGACATCCACGGAAAGTGGTTTCTTGGTCGCTGCCTGTCCATGGGCCGCAAAGTGGCGCAGGGCTACCAGGGCATCCACGTCGTAATCAGCATACCGGGTAACAATCACCACGCTTGGCCGCATTGGATCCTTGGGCGATGATGAGATGAGCCATTGTAGCCCCGACTTTAGGTTTTTCACGGCAGTACCCTCCGTCTGCGTGTCGCCGTTGAGGCACCGCCCAAGGAGCTCAATGCCCGAAGCACAGACGCCGAATGCCGGCAGGTAGGTGGTCGGCCAGGCATTAGGGGCTTTGAGCAAGCAGTCCACGCTTTCGCAGACATCGTGGATCACCCCGAATGCATAGGCCGCTTTGATGGCCAGGGCCGGCCAATCATCTCGGTGGTCGTGAATCTCGGCGTTCAGCGCCTGCCACTCCGCATCACGACCGGTACTGGGTTCGGCAGCCAGAGTGAACGGAAACTCTTGGCCTGTCATCTCTCACCCCCTTGGCTCCTGAGCCACCTATAACTACTGCTCTCCACCCCGATGCCAACCATGCCTGAGCATAGAGATCGTATCTGCCCATCAGATATTCCCTTCGACGATCTGGATCTCCCCTTCCGTCAACCCATATGCCTGGTACACCAGCGCGTTCAACTCGGCCTCCCAGGCTTTGACCTGGTCGGCTGAGACCTCCGAGGTTTCGGAAACCTCGAAGGTCTGCGCAGCGTGCGCGTTCAGCAGATTGCGCACCAGCGACTCGACGGCCGCGCGTTGGGCGGGAGTGGCGGCCGGGATGGGCACCTGCCCCATGTAGGTGGCAATAAAGCGCATATAGTCGCTCTGAATGCTTGAACTGATCCGGGCATAGAGGAAACCCATTGTTGTCGAGTTGAGAATGCCCAGCAGGTACAACTCGTCAGTGGGCAGAATGTAGATCGTGTTGCCACCATAGGCCCCGGTCGACTCGTAGGCAAACTCCGGTCGCTTGGCGATGTCCGGGTAGACGATCTTGGGCCTCTCAAACTGGGCATAGTAGTCGCAGGGGCGCAGTTCGTACCACTCGCATTGTCCGCGGCTCGGTTCCCACCGTTTCGCCAACTGCTCTCGAAACCCGGACAGGTATTCCAGCACGGCCGGGTACTTTTCTATGACTATTCCCTGGTATGCCCACAGCAGATATTGGCCTGCCCATTCCACGCGCCAGCGCTTCACGTCTCGCCCGCGCAGCCAGGGCCTGACGATCTCGGCGCTGCGCGGGTCCTCGGCCAGCAGTCGGTCCCGCGTGGACTGGTCAATCACAAAGGCTTCGTTCAAACCGGTCACGATGCCCCGGTAGAACCGCCCTCCCACATACTCCCCCAGCGGTGTCCCACTGCGGCGCAGCTTGTCCATCAGGGCCTGCACCGCGGGCCGCGCCAGCGTCCATCCCTCCGTGCGCAGGCTGGCCTGCGGCAGCGGCCACGCCTGCTCCCGCACCACCTTGGGCAGGAGATGCACCATGGCCATGTCCTCCACGTTCAGCACCTGCACGGCATGCCCCTTGTCCGGGGCACGCTTACGCAGCACCAGGATGGCCGGATAGGTGGTGGCCTCAAAGACCGGCAGGTCGCCAAAGTCGATCACCGTGCGCAAGGTCGCCTCTTGGCCCAGCATGCGGCGCAAGGTGCTGCCATAGCCGGCGCGCATGAACTTGTTGGAGCTGATGTAGACCAGCGCACCGCCATCCCGCAGTTGGCGCAGCCCCTGGGCGTAGAAGTAGACATATATGTCGGCCACGCCGTGATAGACCTCGGGGTAGACCTGCTTGAGGTCGGCCTTGAGGTGTGCGATCCGCTCCTGGCGCACGTAGGGTGGGTTGGCGATCATCACGTCAAAGCCGCCTTTTTCCTCGAACACCTCGGCAAAATCGACCCGCCACAGGAATGTGGGATGGCCGGGGTCGCCCAGCAGTTGGCGGCGCAAGGCGTCGACGCTCATGCCCCGGGTGTCGCCACTGCGGTGCAACCGGGCCAACTGCTGGCGCACCCCCTCCACACGTGCGACCAGCTCGTCGTAGGCCCGCGTGCGCGCCACCCACTCCTCCTGGTCGCGGCGCTGTGCGGCGGTCTCTTCGCCAAGGAGCAGGGGCTGGAAACCACCCAGCCGCTTGCGCTTGGCCTCCACCAGCTTTTCGGCCAGCGCCACCTGGATCTCCAGGATGCGCAGCTCACGGCGTCGCTTCTCTGATGCCTCAGCCAGGGAAAAGTAGGCTGCCTTTTCCTTTTGCAGGGTCTCGACCAGTGCCCGCGCTTCCTGGTCGCGGGCCAGCTCGTCCAGTTGCACCACCTGCCCAAAGAGCCGCTCCAGCAGGCTGTCGCCCTGGCACACTCTGTAGGCCAGGTTGGGCAGGGCCGGCACCTCGCGCAATGCCTCGGCAAAGGGAAGGCCGTCCGGCAGTTGATAGTCCACCACCAGGCTCAGCCACAGCCGCAGCTCGCAAATCTGCACCGCCTGGTGCTGGATGTCCACACCGTACAGGCACCGCTCGATGACCTGTTTCTTCAGGTCATAGGCATAGTTGCGCCGGGCCAGGGCATCGTCACCGTGCAGCCGCCAATCCAGCAGGGCCACAGCCCAGGTAATAGCCTGCAAGAGGCCGATCAGGAACGCACCAGAGCCGACCGCCGGGTCACAGGCACGGACGTTCAGCAGCAGCGCCTTGAGGCCCTGGGCCTCGGCTGGCGAGAACGCCCCCTTGAGCCAGGACTGCTCCTCCTCGCTCAACCGGTCGGCGGGCGGCAGGTCAAGCAGCCTGGCGATCCGCTCCGGCTCGATGTCGCTCTCCGCGCACAGGTACTCGGTCAGGGTCTCGCGGCACATAAAGGCCACCTCCGGGCGCGGCGTATAGTACGAGCCGGTGGACTTGCGCAGGTCTACCCCGGGATCGTGCTCGCGCTCCAACACCAGGCTTTCAAAGATCTTGCCCAGCATCTCGGGGTCGATCGCCACTTCCTGGTCGAGAGGGCTGTCCTCATTGATCGTAAAGTTGTAATGCTCCAGCAACCCATCGAACAATGCCTGGAACGTGCCATTGCTCACCGGCAGGCGAGCCTGATCTGCTGTCCGACCGCTGCTGGCCAGGTGCAGCTCGAACAGCCCGCCATTCAGAAACGGCACAGCACCCAGCGACCCGGCCAGGTCACGGTTGGATTCGCGGTCCGACAGGGCCAGGAACAGGGGATAGATCACCTGGCCATAGTAGCTGGTGCGGTCGGGCTGGCTGGCATGCTCGCCGAGAAAGCGGTTGTAGAGATAGTCGGGGTCTTGCGCGAGCCATCCCTTTTTCTGGATGAAATAGAGGAACAGCAGCCGGTCCAGGAGCATCTGGGCATGGTCATCGGCGCCGGTCGCCAGGTCGGGGATGGTGGCAATCTCGTCGCGGACGCGGTAATAGAGGCGGGCGAACCGCTGAAAGAACTCACGGGTCACCGCCTCGACGTCAAACGCCTCGTCGTGGCGTTGCTGAATGGCCAGAGGGGAGAGGTTTGAGATGCCCGTCACCTCTGAGGTGACGGGCATCTGCATAGCGGCCACGTCCAGCATCGCGACCCGCTCCGAGGCCGTGCGCAGCCGCTCGTAGGGGCCAATGGCCATGCGGCAGAACACGCGGCGGGAGGAGGCCTCCTTGTCGTAGCGCACGTTGACCAGATGCCAGTGTTGCATCTCCGCATCGCTGAACAGGAATAGGGCATACGGGTGATTCTGGAGCAGTTGGTTGATCACCTGGCGCTCTGCCGTGAGAGAGAGGGGAAAGACACGGCCACGCTGCTCTGAGGCCAGTTGGGCATAGATCACGTCAAAGGAGCCAAACTGGGACTGGTGTTGGGCCAGGATGACGGGCGCGTCTTGCAGAAGCGCCTTCAGGCTGTCAGGCCAACCGCGATACGAGAGAGGTTCGCTGGCGCGGTCATAGTTGAGCTCGGTCCAAAAGAGCCGCTTTACGGCCTCGAGGCCGTCGGTGGGCACCCGATGGAGCAGATCGTACACGCGCTGCTGCATCTGCGTCGGCATGAAACCCTCCCGAAAGAGCAAACCCTGAAGGACGCGGTAGCGTCCTCGTCACTCCAGGGGTTGCCCGCCTACCGCTTTCTTTGCAGGACCAAGCCGGACACAGGCAAAAAACGCGCCAACAAGGAGACACACTCCCCTTTGGCGCGTTGGTGATCCAGCATGGCTGGGGATTGCACGAGCAGCAGTGAAACACGCTGCATCTTGATCCCGCGTCAGAGCGGGAGACTGCTCTCCGATTATCTCATTGCGCAGTCCCTATCACAAGAGTACCACGTATAGTGCAGATTGTCAAGGCGCACCGCGAGCTAGACAGATGGGGCGACCACAAGGGCGCTCCTACAACCACTGCAGCGATGCTGTGGT
>Ga0315274_10010253_pt1 | contig 13491 bp, 7 predicted proteins | sample YL17G02_20_MG_FD_203700 | JGI IMG/M metagenome (GOLD analysis project Ga0315274, IMG submission 203700) | Sediment microbial communities from Yellowstone Lake, YNP, Wyoming, USA - YL17G02_20 | ecosystem: Environmental > Aquatic > Freshwater > Lake > Sediment | place: USA: Wyoming | collected...
GCGTCTATCATCCCTATCCTCTGCGAAGGCTTGGCGTTGTCACCTGAGGCAAGAGCCGGATGCGGTAATCCCGCTCGTCCGGATCCGTGGAGGGGGTGCCCCGTCAAGGGGCATCCCTACTCCGACTTCATTTCCAATGACAGGAGTTTCATGGGCCCGTCGGCAGCGCCGCAGGCTCTGTCATCGGCGCGATTTTCACCGTCAGCCCGGGCGCAGCGACGATCCATTTCTTGATAACGATGTGCTGTGAATCGGCGTCCCAATGCACAAGGCTCGCCTGTTCGCGGCTGGTATCGTCGGCGAATTTCACCGTGCGCATTTGCGTATCGCCCGGCTTCAAGGCCAGCACCAGGCCCAAACCCACCTCGACGCGGAAGCCGTCGGGGTAAAAACGGTCCGCCGGCACGAAGATCTCCGTGCCGTCGAGCCCGGCGTCCGGTTTAAGGCTCACCTCCAGGGTGCGCGTGGCGAAGTCGTATCCGTAGCGTTCGAGGCGGCCCGCGACGGTCAGCGGGCGGGGGCGGGCCAGCGCGTCGGTGATGTATTTCCGCTCGACGTGTCCGACGGCGTCGGTGTCCGAGAAAATGGCCCAGGTGAACGGGGCCGGCTGCGCTTTCGACGTGAGCGGCGTTCGCGTGCCGCAGAACCAGGCTTTGATCGCACCGATGCCGCGCTGGTCGAGTGCGTTGGCGGTCGCCTGATAAACCTTGGTGTAGCGCGCCTGCCTCTCCGGACTGGCATCCGCCGCCAGGGGAGTTGCCGGTCCCCACTCACCGATCAGGAGCGGGGCATGGGAAAGCTCCGCCTCGCGCGCATAGGCGTCGAGTGTTCGGGTCATCAAAGCCAGGTCCATGTGGTAAAGGTGCGGCGCATAGATGACGCGGTCGCGCCCGAACGGCTCCTTCATCGGCACGAACGGATTGACGCCCTTGACCCGATCCTCTGGGCTCAGAAACAGCGGCTGGTAGAGCGCCCACTTACCGGGGCTGACGGCATGCATGGCATCGGCCAGTCGGCGCAGCGTCGGGAGCAGGTGTTCGCGACAGCAACGTTCGTAGTCGGCATCGAGCCCGCGCTGCGGCTCGTTGAGCAGGTCATAACCGACAACCGACGGCTCATCCCTGTAGCGGACCCAGACCTTGTTCCATGCCGCAACAAGCGCGTCCTGACTTCCACCGGAATTGCGCCAGAGCGCATCCCACTGTTCGTTGCCAAAGGGCCTGAGGTCGTAAACGACCAGCTTGAAGACGGTCTTCAGGCCGGACTCCCTGCCCATGCGGACCATATCGTCGAGTTGCTTGAGGTAGGCGGGGTCCGCCTCCTTGCCCGGCCAGCCGCCCAGCCGTCCGAGCGCCGTGCGGATCACCTGGAAGTTGGCCCCCATGCGGACCATGCGCCGGTAGTCGTCCGGACTGTATTGGATGGTCCCCTTTCCGTCCTCGGTGATGGCGACATAACCGCCCGGGACAATCTCACGCCCCTGTTCATCGCGTATGACAACGTTAGTCGGGCCGCCTTCGGCGAGAGCCGACGCGGCCAGCGGAACCAGCAGCAGGGCGGTGAGAACCGCGGCGAGTGCTTTCGTTTCTTTCATCTCTCCTCGACTTCTTCAGGTCAGGCAGCAGCGGCGTTGGATCGCAAGCTCCTTTTCACCGGTACAAGACCACGCGGGTAACCGGTTAAACACTTGCAGGAAACGTTCGTCACCTCAAAAGGAGACGCCATGTTCAGTGGCCGCATCGGCTTGGCTTGGGCGGCCCGATACTCAACGTTACCAACCGCAAGAATATCCCTAATACAGGAGCCCTCGTGATGAGCCATGCCGAATCGACTCGACAGGCAACCCTCTCCCGCCGCCACTTCCTGAAGGTCTCGCTGCTGGCCGCAGGAGCGTTGGCCGTGGGCGGTCCCCGGACCCTCCGCGCCGCCGGCGCGTCGAGCAAGCCCGGGACGGCCCGGCCGCTGAACGTGCTGCTGCTCGTGTCCGACGACTGCCGGGCGGTGCAGAGTTGCTACGGCGAGCCGGCCAAAACGCCGTACATCGACCGCCTGGCCGGCCGGGGCCTGCGGTTCGATAGCACTTACTGCCAATACCCGTTGTGCAACCCCAGCCGGGCGTCGTTCCTCACGGGGATGCGTCCCGACACGACCAAGGTCTACGAGAACGCCACGCAGTTCCGGGCGAATATCCCCGACGTCGTCACGCTGCCGCAACTGTTCAAGAGCCACGGCTACTTCGTGGCGCGGGTCGGCAAACTGTACCATTACGGCGTGCCCAAGCAGATCGGGACCAACGGCCTGGACGATCCGGTGTCATGGGAGCAGGTCGTGAACCCTCGCGGCCGCGACTGCGACGACGAGGACAAGATCTACAGCATCATGGCCGGCGAGAAGGCCAAGGTGGCCACCGGAACGGGCAACTACGGGGGGACGCTCAGTTGGCTGGCGGCCGAGGGCGCCGACGTGGAGCAGACCGACGGCAAGATCGCGCTGGAGGCGTGCCGCCTCTTGCGCCAGCACAAGGACGGGCCGTTCTTCCTAGCCGTGGGGTTCTTCCGCCCGCACACGCCGTACGTTTCGCCCAAGAAGTACTTCAGCCAGTACCCGCCGCAGCAGATCGCCCTGGCCAAGAACCCGCCCGGCGACCGCGAGACCAAGCCGCCGGCGGCGCTGACGGTGTTCCCGCCGAACTACGGCATGGACGAGGACCTCCAGCGCACGGTCACGCAGGCGTACTACGCGTCGGTGAGTTTCATGGATGCGCAGTTCGGCGTGGTGCTGGATGAACTGGAGCGCCTGGGCCTCGCCGAGAACACGGTCGTCGTGTTCCTCAGCGATCACGGCTACCACCTGGGCGAGCACGGGCAATGGCAGAAGATGACGGTCTTCGAGGAAACGGCCCGCGTGCCGCTCATCATTGCCGCGCCCGGCATGAAGGCCGCCGGAAAGTCCACCCCGCGCCTGGCCGAACTGGTGGACGTGTACCCGACCGTGGCGGACCTGTGCGGGCTGGCGGCGCCCAAGGAACTGGAAGGCACGAGCCTGCGTCCGTTGCTCGATGACCCGGAGCGGCCGTGGAAGAAGGGCGCATTCACGCAGGTGATCCACGGGCAACGGGGCGGCCGGGCCGCCAAACTCAGCGGCACCAGCGCGATGGGCCGAAGCGTCCGTAGCGAGCGTTATCGCTACACGGAATGGAATGAAGGCAAGGACGGCGTAGAATTGTACGATCACCGGGCCGACCCGCACGAGTGGCACAACCTGGCCGACAATCCGGCAGCCGCCGGCGTCCGGCAAGAGATGAAAACCTTGCTGCACGGCGGCTGGCAGTCCGCCCGCCCCGCCTGACGACCCGGGCGCGGGCAGGACGTCGACGGCACGGAGGGACCGCCTGGCCGCTGCCGTCAGGTGTGCGTGACTCCATCCCGCCGGGCTTCTGGCAGATTCACGGCCGCGAGCCGACGTGCAGCACCACGGGGCCGCCGGCCCACTCCTCCGGCGGCTTGAGCTCGGCGGTGCCGCTACCCATCACTGGCGCCTCCTTGCGCTTGCCCGTGAGCGGCTGGAACCACTCGGCCTTCAGCGGCGCCGCCGGCCCCTCGAGTTTGAGTGTGAACGGCTGAGCACTGTTGAGAAACACAATGTACTCGCGGCCGGGATTCGCCAGGCAGTAGCCCTCACTCACGAGGCTGTCGGCGGGCTCCATCAGCCAGTAGCCGGTTTCGTCGAAGAACGCCCGCAGATTCTTGAAGTACGCGTAGCCGGGCGGCGTGTCCTGCGGCCGGATCACATCCCAGGCGGTGAAGGTGTAGTAGTAGGCGCCGTAACCGCCCGCCATGCACACCTCCCACGCGCGACGGCAGACCTCTTCGGGGGCCTGCGAGCCGCTGTAGGTCTTGTCCTTGAGGCCACCGGGGCCGTGTTCGTAGCCGAACTCCACGTTCACCACCGGCCACGCGTATTGCCGGCGATGGTCGAGCAGTGTCGCATGCCACTTGGAATGTTGTTGATCCGAGCGATAATCCAGCAGATCGTTGTAGGCCCCGCCATCGTAGGTCTTGTGGTCGTCGTGAACGGTGATCGGGCGGCGATAGGGATCGTGCTCGCGCAGGAACTTCAGCCGCCCGATCTTGTAGTCCAGGATCTTCTCGTTGTTGGCCTCCTTCGAGAAATCCCAGTGGACGTTCGGAAACGCCGCGTAACGGGCCACGAGCCACCCGAAGTACAGGTCGTCCTCGGGGCTGCCGGGGGCCGGCCACTTCACCATCTTGTTGTAGACCTTGATCATAAGGTGGGCGATGAGGCCGCGCTGGTTCATCTGGGCGATCACGCGGTCGTAGTGCTTCCAGTACGCCAGGTTGAAGCGGCTGTGATCGGGCCGGGCGTTGTCGCCCTCCCATGCATACATCGGCGGCGGGCCGAAGTCGTCCGGGCCGGTCGTGCCCTTGCGCCAACCCGTGTCGTGCGCGTACGCGTTGATGAGCACGTAGTTGAAACCCGCGCCTGCAATCTTATCGAGAAACGGGTTAAGGGTGTCGAGCGTCGGCCGCCCGAGGTCGAGCGCCCACAGCCAGTCGCACTCGTAGCCCATGAGGAAGCAGCGCGTCCCGTCCTCGAACACGAAATGACGCGGATGCTGCGCATCGACCCGCAGACCGCCATGCACCCGCGGGTTCTTGTTCGGCGTACACGTGAACGCGACGGTCTTGCCGTTCAGGTCGGGCGCCTCGGAGTGCGTGACCAGCGACCAGGCCCCCTCGGCGGTGGGCGAGATGCGGACCTTCCACGTTCCGTCGCCATCGTAGAAACCCGCCGTCTTGAAGGCCGCGCCGCCGGGCCCCTTCACAGTGGCCGAGAAGGGAAGCTTGAAAGGATTCTCCGGCTTGGCGACGCTGGAGAAGGCAAAGTCGCACGGCTGCCAGCGCGGCACATCGATCGTTTGCGGCGCCGCCGCACCGACCGTCACCGACGGAATCTCGCCGGCGCAGGCGACGGACACCGCGATCAGGCACGCAATCATGCCGCTCATCACGCAGACTCGATGCTGTCTCATGCTCGCAGATCCTCTTGTTCCGGAACTTCCCCAGATGGCCTCCGCCCGGCCTACTATCGGGCAAACGGACGCATATTCTACGGCCCTTTCGCTCGCGCGGGAACGGTAGAGCAAACGTTCCTGTCAGCGAAACCGTCTTTCCGGGTTCAGGCCCGAGACCGCCTTACTGGCCTCCCATGCACAGCAGCCGGCCGTCGCGGGTGGTCATGAACAGGCGCCCGCCGGCGGCGATCAGGCCGTCGAAGACCGGCTCGGCATCGAGTTTGATCTCCGCGAGTTTTCTGCCGTCGGCCGCGGCAACGCTCCAGAGGAGGGCGCCCTTTCGGCCCTCAAAGGCGGCGTACGGGTCGGCGTTGTCGGCGATGTCCGGCGGACCGGCGACAAAAAGCGTCGGCCCTGCCACGACCATCGCGCGGATGCGGACGGGCACCCACTGGAACCACTTGGGCGGCGCGAGGCGGGTGAAGCCCATGCCCTTGTCGCGGTCCCGCGTCCGGTCGTCCAGGACCGGTTCGTTCGCGTTATCGTCGGCGAACAGGAGATAACCCTTCGTGGCGGGCGCGAACAGCGGGCTGTGAATATTCCGCGAGGGGTAGCCCTGCACGCCATAGGTCGTCGCGGCGTCCACGACGAGCAGGTCGCCGGTCTTGGCTCCTAAGTGCGCGATGTAGAAGCCGGGCCAGATCTTGGCGTACATCCAGTAGGTGCGGTTGAACCACGTGTCGTCAAGAAATCCGCCGGTGGCCAGCATCCGCAGGCCCATCGTCTTGTCGCCCATCGGGCCGCGGAGAACGCCCAGCGAAGGGAAATCCGTATCGCGTTTCTTCTCCAGGCCCATCTTGAAGATGCCCGTGTCCACGTAGGGAGCGGCGGTAAGGTCCGGGGCCGTCGTCTTTGATGCGGGGACGATGTACGGCGTCGGCTGGCGGACCAGTTTCGCGTCCAGTTTGAGCGTACCCATGTACAGGAACGTGCCGTCGGTCACCAGGAGGTCGCTGCGCGCCCCCTCAACGTGGAAGGCCGGGACGTAGGGCGACTTGCCGTCCGACGGGGCCACCGCGGCGCCCTCGAGCCGGGCCTGGTGCACGACGCGGCCGGTCTTCGGATCCAGGCCGTAGGCGTAAGTGCCACCGTCCAGGTACGTGGACCGGCCTGCCGTGAGGTAGGCGATGCCGCCCAAGACGAGCACGCTGCCATGAACGGGCCAGGCCGACTCGATCCTGCCGAATGCGCCGACGTAGCGGTTTTCGGGCGCTGCACGGAACCGCCACGCCAAGGCACCGTCGGAGGCTCGCAGGCAGTACGCCCAGCCGTCGGCGGAGCCGAACAGGACAAGCCCTTCGTGGATAGTGGGCGGCGAGTCGATGCGGCCGCCAGCCGTGAACGACCAGAGCGGCCGGCCGTCCTTGGCGTCGAATGCGTGGACCGCATCCGCGTCGCGCGCGGCCACCAGGACCACCCCGCCGGCCTCGACGGGCGGCGTCAATCTTCCCCCCAAGGCCGCCTGCCAGATGGGCTTGACGGCGGCAGGGACGGCGGCCGTCGTTGAGCCGAATCGCGACGGGTCGTGGCGATACATGGGCCAGTCCGACGGAACTGAGATTTCAGATTTCAGATTGGAGATCGCATCATAGGCCGGGCCGCGCTCCAGGCGGCCGGCGGCGCGCGCGGCGTCGGCCGGAGGCGCCGGCACGGGCCCCGGCGCCAGCGCCTTGAAGCCCGTCAGCAGGACGCCCGCGTAACAAAAGCACTGATTCGGCGGCGCATAGAGAAGCCCGTTGGCGGGCATGACGCCGTGGCCGCAGTTGCCGCGGAGCCAGTCGTTCTTCGCGTGGCCATCGGACGCCAGGCTCACGAACTCCGCGCCGCGGTTGTTCGTGATGACGTAGCGGTCGGTGGCCTTGTCCGGGTAGCAGCGGAGGTGGTGCCCCGGGCTGAAGACGGCGGAGGCGTCAACGGTCTTTCGGACCTCGCCGGTGGCCGGGTCGTGCCCGACGACGTTGCTGCCCTGGACTCGCCAGATCAGGCCGCCGGCCGCGAACAGTTCGCCCTTGGAACTCGGCGTACGCTTCTGCTCCCACGCCACCTTGCCGGTTGCGGCGGAAAGGGCGCTCAGGCTGGCGCCGCTCAGGACGTACACCGTCCCGTCGTGGACCACCAGCGACGGCCCGCCCGCCCGCCTCGTGCCATCGGCCGGCGTCTCCGTCAGGGGCGTCCGCCAGGCCTCGCGGCCGGTCTTGGCGTCGAGCGCCACAACCTTGTTGCCGGCTTTGAAGAAGACCCGTTTTGCGCCGAGGGCGAGGGTCTGCCCCGCGAGCCCCACAGCGGGGGCTTGCCAGAGGAACTCGAGCGTGTCGGGCCGGGCCATGATGAACGAGGTTCCTCCGGCCGGCCCCTTCCCGCCCTTGCCACCGTCGCCGGCCCGGGCCAGAAGGAGGCCATCGGCGCAGAGGATCTCCGTCGTCCCGCGAGCCGCCTCCAGCGTCTTCAGGGGTTTGCCGGTGGCAGCATCCAGCGACGTCAGGACCCCCTCCTCGCCCATCGGGAGGAAGACCCGCTCTCCGTCGGTCACGAGGCGTCGTGGCCGGAAACTGTTGGTGTGTCCGCCCAGGAGGACCGGCGCGGCCCAGTGCGGCAGCGGTTGCTTCCACAGCAGGACGCCGTTGAAAGCATCGCGGGCCACCAGCATCCACTTCGACGGCAGGGCATAGATGCCGGGCTGCCCCTCGTCCACGGCGTAGATGATGCGTCCGCGCGCGGTCACCACCGCGCCGACGCTGGTCACAAGTTCGTGGCCGCGGGACCAGATCGGGTCCGCGACCCACTGCATCCGCTGCGGCGGCCCGACGCGGGTGTCGTGGGCGACGGCGTTATTGCCGGCGTCGTGGAGCCAGTGCGTCCACTCGTCGATGTCTTTCGGCCAAGGCTTGACGGTCTTGGCCCATTTGCCGTCAGCGCTCTTGACGTACGCCACGCACAGGGGCGCCAGGACGCGCATCACCTCGGCCTCTGAAATCTGCAATCCTGAATCTGAAATCACAAGCAGGTTGACGAGGTTGTCGGCATACGGCAGGCGCGCGGCATCGGCCCAGCGTTCGGCCGAGACGGGTCCGTAGAGGCCCAACGATCGGATATGCGCGCGGGCCTTGTCGATGTTGGCCGCATCGGCATCGAGGCCGTGGACCAGGTAACTGTCGCCGGCGCGCAGGGCGGCCGTCAACCGCCCGTCGCCGCAGCCGAGGTGGACGACCAGGCCGCCCTTGACGCCGGCGGCTTGCAGGACCTGCTGCGCCAGGGCCTTCTCGGCGGAGGTGGAAGCGTCTGCGCCGAACACAAGACTTGTACCCGTGCAGAGGATGCAGAGGGACAACACTCGTGCGGCCAGAAGGCGTGCGTTGCGTTCGTTGTCACTCGGCATAGGACTCTCCCGGTTTTGCGCAGCGGCCCGTAACAACCCGCCTTATTCTACAGGCACTTGCATCGCGCGTCTGTACCGCTCTGGCGATCGCATGGTCACGGTTTCCAGCAAGACAGCCGTTTCCTGATCTTACTGGGCTTTGCCGTACAGTGTTACAACAGACCGCGGCGGCAGCGTGAGGACGGCCTTGCCTCCGGCCACGGGCGTCTTGCCGACGGCCGCGCAGTCTTCCTTGAGGCTCGTGCGGTAGGTGTCGAACACGGCGACAGGAAAATCGGTCTTGAGGGTGACAGTCGTCTTGACGTTGTCATCGGAGCGATTCAGCAGGACCACGGTCACGGCCTTGTCGGGGTGCTGGTAGGCGGTGAGGCAGACGCCCTTGTCGCCGCCGTCGGGTCCGGCCGCGATGCGGACGGAGCGCGGCCGGATGTATCGCCAGAACTGCTTGGCCACATAGTAGCGTTTGCCGGGTTTGTCGAGGACCATGAGGCCGTGGATGCTGGGCTTGGGCTCGGTGATCTGCCAGAAGAGCCAGGCCGAGGCCTGTCCGTAGGCCAGGGCGTAGTGGTGTCGCCCGCCGATGCTCGCCAGGGCGCCCTCCACGAGTTTGCCGGTCTTGACGTTGGTGACCGTGCCGTCGGGGCCGCCGTCGTTCCAGCGGTCGTCGGCCGCGCCCGGGCCGGTCTCGGTCTGCCAGTATGGTTTGCCGTAGTCCTTGATGAGGCCCCAGAAGTCGGCGTTTTCCTGGACCGAACCGGTGCTCTGGATGCCGTCGCTGTAGCCGTGCGTGGCCAGGATGCCGAGGAACGGCTTGGCGGCGGGGTCATCTTCCACGGCCTTGATGAACCGGACCGTCCGCGGGCCGTAGTGGGTCATGTCCTCGGGGCCGAACAGTTTCACGTTCAGGCCTTCTTTCTGGAACGTCCGGCCGATGACCTTGACGACCGCCGCGAACTCCTCCGGCTTGTAGACGCAGGAGTTGTACGGTTCGACGAACTCCAGTTCGTTCTGCGGACTCAGGGCGTAGAGTTCGATGCCGTATTTCTCCTTAACGAAGCGGACCCACTCGGCCAGATACCGCGCGTAGTGCTCGTAGCACTCGGGCCGCAGCGACCCTCCACTGACGCCCACCTTCGTCTTCATCCAGTATGGCGGGGACCAGACCGACGCCACGACCTTGATCTCGGGGTTCAGTTTCTGGAGCGCCGCGATGAACTCCAGGCAGGGGATCACGCCCTTGGTCGGGCCGAACGCGGGCTTGTTGGTTTTCTCGTTGATGGGCACGCCCTCGACGGCGCCCTCGAAGAGGAAGTCCTTGCGGCTGATCTGCTCGGGCTTCTCGACCGGCTTGAAGTGGGCCGGCACGAGGGCGAAGCGGATCATGCTGAGGCCCAGGTCCTCGACCACGAGTTTCTGAAACTCCGGCTTGGCGTAGATCTCATGGTCGGTCTTGTTGTAGCAGTAGGTGGCGGTGCCGAAGCCGTCGATCGTCTGGAACTTCTGGGCGGCGCTCACCTCGACGGCCGCCGTCACGTCTCTCGGCACGGGCGCCGGCGGGGCCATGTCGATGGGCTTCAGGACGGGGTTCTTGGGGCTGGAGAAGTCCACCTGCATGTTGTTCTCCGCGGCCGCCGTCACGATGCTGGGGATGGCCCACTTGTTGGACTTGTTCGCCTCGTTGGCGGCGGCGATGACATCGGCAGCCTCCTTTGTGGCCACACCCACAAGCAGATGGATGTGCTGAAACTTCTGCGGGCAGTCAACGGGCGGAATCGACGGGTCCACCGGCCTGCCCGTCACGGGGCAGAACTTGTTGCCCGCCTTCTTGGGGTTGGCCTGCGGATCGGCGGCCATGATCTTCTGGACGGTCACCTGGTCGGCGGGGGTGAGTTCGGGTCCCTTGGCGGCCTTTGCGGCGGCCAGGACGGCGCCGGCCGCAAACAGCACCAGCACGCCCAGGAGGATGGGGGTTCTCGCGGATGTCATGGTTTCCTCTTTCCTATCATAAGAACCCGTTTGCTATGCCAGCCGCTCATCGTCCGAAGACGGCATGGCCACTCGGTAGTCCGCCGCTTACTTCGCTTTCTTCAGGTCCGGCAGTTCGTCGCGTGTGACGATGAGGTCATGCGTGTAGGTCTTCTTGATCCACTCGGCCGGGTTCTTCTTGCCCTCGCCCCACCACGGCAGGCAGTAGAGCCACTTGGGGCCGTCCTTGGCCATCTTGTCGGGGTCGGGGATGGCTTCGCATTCAGCCAGGGCGATCATCTTGCCGGGCGCCACCTGCTTCATCACGTCAAACAACTTGCCGTAGGTGTCCTCCTGCGGCGTACCTATGCCGATGTAGGAACTCGGGTAAATGTCGATGCCGGCGATGTCAACGTACTTCTCGCCGGGGTAGTAGCGCTTCCGCATCTCGACGTTCGTCACGCCCTCGGCGCCCTTGCCGCACCTGAGGGCACTGGAGTACACCCAGATGAGGTTGTTCAGTTTACGTTCCTTGACGAAATAGTCGAACATCATCCGCCACAGTGCGGCGGTGTTCTCGGGCTTCTCCTTGTCGGTCCACCAGAACCAACCGCCCTCGATCTCGTGCAGCGGCCGCCAGAGGACGGGGATGCGGGCGTCGGCCAACTGCTGGAGGGCGTCGGCGTGGCCCTTGAGGTCGCGCATGAGTTGCTCGTGTTGTGGCGTGCCGGCCTTCAAGGCCGCGTTGAAGTCGAAGGGCTCGCTGGCCTTCTTCTTTCCGTGAACCGCTATCCAAGCCGATCCGTCAGGGTTGCCGGGGTGTATCCAGTGACACTGCATGGCCACGATGCCGCCCTTGGCGTGCCAGGCCTTGACCTGGTCGAGGGTTGCCTGGACGACCTTGTTGTAACTGGGGCCCCACGGCGGGCTGTTCCAGCCGGAGAGGTCGAACGAGACGATGGCCGGCTCTTTGCCGCAGACCTTAAGGACCGACTCGGCATTGGCCGCGCCCGAGATGCCGCCGACCGTTTTCTTGCCATAGACAGATTCCAGGTAGGCGAGCACCGCGCGGGCCTCGGGAATCAGGTTAGGGTTGACGGGCTCGACCGCACGAGCAATGGCCGCGCCCGGGAACAGGACCAGCATCATCAGAACCAACTTGGAAAACATTCGCATCGGAGTCTCCTTCGCTCACGCCGGTCAACCAAGGATTGTCCCATGCATGCGATAGCCCTCGGGGCCCTGGCCAAAAACGCCATCGCGATGCAACCGACTCGCACGGCTTCTCCTCCCGTGGATTCAGCCGCTCGACGTCGGTGGGTCAGCGTCCTGTCGCTGCCGCCTGCGTCTTGGCCCACTCCACCAGTGCCCTGTACTTGTGGGCCTCGCCGAGCGGCTGGCCGGTGAACTCCATCGAGCCCCATGCGCCGCCGTCGCCCCAGCCGCCTACGTGGTTGTAGTGCGAGAAGTGGACAAAGTACTTGCTCATCGCCTTCAGGTACTCGGCGTACAGGTCGTGCATGGCGGGGTTGCGGTTGATGTCCTTGGCCTTCTTGAGGACGTGCTGGCCGCCCTCGTAGGCCACGAGGAGCAGTCCCGCGCCGTCGGCCACCTTCTTCTGCTTTGCCGAGTCCTCCGAGCACTTGCGTATGGCCTCGCGCAGTTGCTCGACGGCATCGGCCGCCGCGCCATCGACCTTGTGGCCGAAGTACGGCGCCGTGGCGATGGCGTTGGCTTTGACCTTCCAGGGGTTTTGCTTCTGGTCGGCCATAACGGCGACGTGCTGCTGCGTCACCCAGCTGTTGGCCGTGTGGCTGGCCAGGACCTTTACGATGCGCGGCGAATTCTCGCCGAACACCAGTTCTGCGGCGCGAAAGAGGCGGATCGCCGCCCACGCGTGGTACTTGAAGCCGGCCGTCCATTCGTTCTTGGCGTCGAGGCCCAGTGCCATGCCTTCCTCGCAGCAGTAATGCGATTGCTTGAACATGCCGTTCCACGTCTCGTTGGAATACTCCACATAGAGGCGCAGGTTTGCCTTGAGGGGCTCGCACGTCTTCGCTCCGCCTGCGGCCACGAGTTGCTCGGGCGTCATTGCGGCCAGGCGGCCGAGCATCGGCGCCAGGTCAACCTCCTTCATGTCCACGCCGGTCTTGGCCAGGATGCACAGCCGCAGGGCGTAATCGCAGGGCCGGTCGGCCGTCGTGCGGGTGATCGTCCGGTGCGGGATGGTGACCCACATGTCGGCGCCCGTGCGGTTGCAGAGGTCGATCATCCACTCGTAGGCCACGGGGTTCTGCTTGGGGGCGGCCTTCGTGTTACGCTCGGACCATTTTTCGCGGGCCGAGCCGTTGGTGTTGTCCCAGTCCATGAAGCGCAGGGACTTGAAGACGGCGATGTCCTTGAGGAACTGCGGATTCCACGGGTCGTCGCCGCTGACGTTCTTTACATCCTTGAAGCAGTCGCCGGCCTTGTGCCAACCGAGGTTCCAGAAGTTGGTGCCGAGATCCATGCCCTGCGCGGCCGGGCCAGCCAGGGCTATTACGACAACGAAGGCTGTCAGCGCTACCGTAGGTTTCGTCATGTCAGATGCGCTCCTCTCGCGGAGTCAATGGCCCGTCTGCGCCGCCGTAGCCGATGCCGTTTGCGTCGGGCGCTTCCACGGCGGCGGCAGTTCGATCGGGACCCGCCGCAACGTCTTCAGCGGCATTCCGTCGTCGGCGAACTTTTGGAAGAAGGTTGCGGAGTACGGGGCGTTCAGGTCCACCCACGTTACCAGCGTAAGCCATTCATCGCGGCTCAAGTTGACGCGCTTCTTGTGGTTCTCGCCCAGCAGGGTCAAGGTGAGTTTGCTGGCGCGCGATCCGAACTGGCCAGGCTGAGAGATGCTGGCGTCTACGCCCATGCTGGTGCGGTCCGACACGGTCACGAGTTGCCCAGGCGCCTGGCCCATGAGAACCAGTTTATACCAGTCCTTGCCGTCGACCGGCTCGTGGCCGGGGAAGTAGCGGCTATACCAGCCGTCGCCGTTTGAGACCGGCACGGGCTCGCCGGGCCG
>Ga0315274_10010254_pt1 | contig 13489 bp, 11 predicted proteins | sample YL17G02_20_MG_FD_203700 | JGI IMG/M metagenome (GOLD analysis project Ga0315274, IMG submission 203700) | Sediment microbial communities from Yellowstone Lake, YNP, Wyoming, USA - YL17G02_20 | ecosystem: Environmental > Aquatic > Freshwater > Lake > Sediment | place: USA: Wyoming | collected...
AGCCAGCGAATTGCTGGCTCCTGAAGCGAAGCGTTGCACCCGACCTCCGGGTCGGGTGAGGATTGAAACAGGTCTACACTTAGGCATAAGTGGCACGGCCTCCCTGTTGCACCCGACCTCCGGGTCGGGTGAGGATTGAAACAGTAGTGTTGCCATCCTCAAGAGCAGCGACAGCATGTTGCACCCGACCTCCGGGTCGGGTGAGGATTGAAACTCGAATGTGGCTCTCCAGCACGGCTATCCCCGGCCGTTGCACCCGACCTCCGGGTCGGGTGAGGATTGAAACCCCGACGGCGAGAAGGTCGAGGGCGCGGTGGGGCGTTGCACCCGACCTCCGGGTCGGGTGAGGATTGAAACCGCACACCGCGTCGGCGAACTCCGCCGTGCGGCTCGTTGCACCCGACCTCCGGGTCGGGTGAGGATTGAAACCACTCTGGCGGGACAGTGTTGGTCTTCGTGTAGCGTTGCACCCGACCTCCGGGTCGGGTGAGGATTGAAACCACAGCCGCCGCATTCACCGCCGCGGCAGGGTGTGAGTTGCACCCGACCTCCGGGTCGGGTGAGGATTGAAACAAGAGGCTCTGCCGCTACATTGCTTGGGCATCGGGGTTGCACCCGACCTCCGGGTCGGGTGAGGATTGAAACCGACGAAGAGGCGGCGCTATCCTGCGAGACCTGCGGTTGCACCCGACCTCCGGGTCGGGTGAGGATTGAAACCTTATAGCCACCGACTATACCTTCGATAACGCTAGTTGCACCCGACCTCCGGGTCGGGTGAGGATTGAAACCTGGTGAGTGGCATCGCCAGGGCGAACCTTGGCGGCGTTGCACCCGACCTCCGGGTCGGGTGAGGATTGAAACTCATCCTTCGTTCCCCCAGCTGTGCTCCAAACCGCGTTGCACCCGACCTCCGGGTCGGGTGAGGATTGAAACCGGATTCCTCAGCACGCGGAAGAACTGCACCAGCCGTTGCACCCGACCTCCGGGTCGGGTGAGGATTGAAACGCGGTATCACCCTGGTGTTGGCTGGCACGAGTGGGGTTGCACCCGACCTCCGGGTCGGGTGAGGATTGAAACCGGCCTCGTTCACCGCCCAGTTGAGATCGCGGGGGAGTTGCACCCGACCTCCGGGTCGGGTGAGGATTGAAACCTGTGCTGCGCGCTCCTGGTGGCGGCGACATGGGCGTTGCACCCGACCTCCGGGTCGGGTGAGGATTGAAACCATTCGGCGCATCGCAAAGGCATATGCTAGCGTGGTTGCACCCGACCTCCGGGTCGGGTGAGGATTGAAACTAGTGGGGAACGGCTGGCCTCGTGGTTTCCAAGCAGTTGCACCCGACCTCCGGGTCGGGTGAGGATTGAAACTGTTGTGTTGCCATCTTCCAGCGCGGCGACAGCAGTTGCACCCGACCTCCGGGTCGGGTGAGGATTGAAACTGTTGTGTTGCCATCTTCCAGCGCGGCGACAGCAGTTGCACCCGACCTCCGGGTCGGGTGAGGATTGAAACATTCCCCCTCGCCTTCCCCGCGATCAAGCCATTCGTTGCACCCGACCTCCGGGTCGGGTGAGGATTGAAACGGTGCGTCAAGAGCCCGACTGGCAGGCAGCGGAAGGTTGCACCCGACCTCCGGGTCGGGTGAGGATTGAAACGTAGTGTGGACAACTCCAGAAGTCATAGCCCTCCCGTTGCACCCGACCTCCGGGTCGGGTGAGGATTGAAACATGGATCGCTCGATCGATGGCGGCGGAGAGACGGGGGTTGCACCCGACCTCCGGGTCGGGTGAGGATTGAAACTGAGATCCCCCTGTCGGCGGCGGCAGCTCGATGGGCGTTGCACCCGACCTCCGGGTCGGGTGAGGATTGAAACCCGCTCGCGTTCGCCATGTTGCGCGATGCGAGCTGTTGCACCCGACCTCCGGGTCGGGTGAGGATTGAAACCTGAGATTCGCTTCTGTATCGGCATGGGAGGAACGTTGCACCCGACCTCCGGGTCGGGTGAGGATTGAAACACAGTACGGCCAATACCCGCGACGAGAAGCAACGGTTGCACCCGACCTCCGGGTCGGGTGAGGATTGAAACGCGCTCGTATGGGTGGTTTGGGCGTGGACCGGGCGTTGCACCCGACCTCCGGGTCGGGTGAGGATTGAAACGCCGAATCCACACTGGGGGCACACCACTGATAGCGTTGCACCCGACCTCCGGGTCGGGTGAGGATTGAAACATTGACAACCTGGACGCGGAGAAGGTCGGCTGGGAGTTGCACCCGACCTCCGGGTCGGGTGAGGATTGAAACAATTGGCTTGACGCCCAGGCGCTTGCACTGCTGGGTTGCACCCGACCTCCGGGTCGGGTGAGGATTGAAACCAGGCAATCGAAGGCGCAAACGCCGACATCGAGTGGTTGCACCCGACCTCCGGGTCGGGTGAGGATTGAAACAAAAACCCGAGCTGGCGGCTGCGCTTCCTGCGCGCGTTGCACCCGACCTCCGGGTCGGGTGAGGATTGAAACCCTGTCCGCCTCTTCCGACTGGCAGACTCGCCGCGTTGCACCCGACCTCCGGGTCGGGTGAGGATTGAAACCGGATCCAGCAGACGGCGCCGGCGCCATAGGCAGGTTGCACCCGACCTCCGGGTCGGGTGAGGATTGAAACTGGTGGAGCGACGACGCTGGCTCAACCTGGTACATGTTGCACCCGACCTCCGGGTCGGGTGAGGATTGAAACTCCCGGCCCGTGAACATGGATAGCTGGGCGGTCACGTTGCACCCGACCTCCGGGTCGGGTGAAGATTGAAACCACCATCCGACTCGCCGCGCAGTGAAGGCACTTGCGTTGCACCCGACCTCCGGGTCGGGTGAGGATTGAAACTCAGACGGTGGGGCGTGGTCAGTTGGGTGTCGGCGTTGCACCCGACCTCCGGGTCGGGTGAGGATTGAAACTCATGGCCGGATCGAGCACGGCGGCTGCGCTGGTGTTGCACCCGACCTCCGGGTCGGGTGAGGATTGAAACGTTTCGCGAGGCCTTCACCGCCTCGCGCCTGGGACGGTTGCACCCGACCTCCGGGTCGGGTGAGGATTGAAACCAGCAACACCTCGCTGGCTGCCACCCGGTCTCGCGTTGCACCCGACCTCCGGGTCGGGTGAGGATTGAAACCTGGCCTATTGGCTGCGTTGTGACAGGGCTTGGGAGTTGCACCCGACCTCCGGGTCGGGTGAGGATTGAAACAGGAGGTGACACAGTGGACTGGAAAACGAGAGTGCGTTGCACCCGACCTCCGGGTCGGGTGAGGATTGAAACATGTTCGAGACTACGCTTCTTGCACCGCCGGCATATGTTGCACCCGACCTCCGGGTCGGGTGAGGATTGAAACATGTTCGAGACTACGCTTCTTGCACCGCCGGCATATGTTGCACCCGACCTCCGGGTCGGGTGAGGATTGAAACCTTGCACTGGACGTACAGCGGCGGGTCGAAGTCGGTTGCACCCGACCTCCGGGTCGGGTGAGGATTGAAACCAGGCGGGCCGGCCTGCCCAAGCCGCCGTCGCCGCGTTGCACCCGACCTCCGGGTCGGGTGAGGATTGAAACATGGCGGGGGAGCCGGGCGCCATCGGGCCGGTGGCGTTGCACCCGACCTCCGGGTCGGGTGAGGATTGAAACATACCTGACCTTGTCGTAGAGCGCGTGGATGGCGCGTTGCACCCGACCTCCGGGTCGGGTGAGGATTGAAACTGGTACGTGACGGTGAGCAGGCTTATCGCGCACCTGTTGCACCCGACCTCCGGGTCGGGTGAGGATTGAAACAAACTGAGTGAGGGGGCGGGGAAGTATGGCTCGACGTTGCACCCGACCTCCGGGTCGGGTGAGGATTGAAACCCTCGAAGCGCACCCAGGGGGCGTCTGTGCACTCCCGTTGCACCCGACCTCCGGGTCGGGTGAGGATTGAAACTTGCCTGTTGCTGCGCTCACGCTCTACCGCCCTGCCGTTGCACCCGACCTCCGGGTCGGGTGAGGATTGAAACATCGCCCAGGAACTCGCAGTCCTGGCGATGGTAGAGTTGCACCCGACCTCCGGGTCGGGTGAGGATTGAAACGTGTTCCGGGTCGTCGAGATCTTCACCAGCATGGAGTTGCACCCGACCTCCGGGTCGGGTGAGGATTGAAACGAGCTGTCGCCACGAAGGGTAGCGTGTGGTGGCTCGTTGCACCCGACCTCCGGGTCGGGTGAGGATTGAAACATACAGGAGCGATTGGGCTCCACATTCGAGGAGATGTTGCACCCGACCTCCGGGTCGGGTGAGGATTGAAACTTGCCTGTTGCTGCGCTCACGCTCTACCGCCCTGCCGTTGCACCCGACCTCCGGGTCGGGTGAGGATTGAAACTTCCTGGACCACGCTGATCCCGCTCCTCGTTGGTGTTGCACCCGACCTCCGGGTCGGGTGAGGATTGAAACCCGTAAGGAGCTGATCACCCCAACGGCAGTAGGCGTTGCACCCGACCTCCGGGTCGGGTGAGGATTGAAACAACCTCGCCAGTTCGGGATTGGAGGCCTTGGAGTGTTGCACCCGACCTCCGGGTCGGGTGAGGATTGAAACAGATTCCGCACTTCCGCCATCCCAAGTCACAGTCGGTTGCACCCGACCTCCGGGTCGGGTGAGGATTGAAACGAGGAAGGCGAGCGGGGCGCAACGTCGCCGACGCGTTGCACCCGACCTCCGGGTCGGGTGAGGATTGAAACGGGTTGGGCGAGTACACTGGTAAGGTGCGTGCGGCTGTTGCACCCGACCTCCGGGTCGGGTGAGGATTGACGCAGGACTGAGGCCGTAACCGGTGTTCGTGACCTAGCACCAGAACTGGCGTTACCGGCCCGCGCGTGTTGAGGCCCGTCCGCCCACCGTTGCTGACCGCCGACGGCCCCGGCTACCCCCTCGGCTTGGGGTGAATGCCTCGGCTTTCGGGGCGGACTTTCAGGCTGCGGCTTTCCTCGGACACGCGGATCACAGCCGTCCGGTTGGCGGCGTGATGCTGGGCCGGCTTCATGGGCCCCCGACAGGCACATCCGATCGCGTGTGAGGGTGCTCACGCGGTTCCGGTCCTAGCAGCGACTCGCGTGTCCGGGCATGCCGTACCGACGGCAGCAGCCGTCCTTCCTCCGGTCTCGCTCAGGATGCTCGCCCACCGTGGCCAACAGAACGCCGCCCGCCGAGAGGGAAGTGAGTACCGCGGTACTCCAGGCTCCTCTCGCAGTGCAACGGCTGCGACAGGACGGGCTTCAGTAGCAGCGAAAGTGGAACGCGGGGGATGCAGGCAATGACCTTCCCCTGACTGGAATGAGGAGCGATCAGAGTGAGAGCTATCGAGGAGCTGATGCAGGAACACCGCGTGATCGAGGTGGTGTTGACCGGACTAGAGCGCATGGCTCAGCGCGCCAAAGAAGACGGCCAGGTCAACCAGGGGAGGGCTGCGAAGGCGTTGGAGACCCTGCGCCACTTCGCGGACAAATGCCACCACGCCAAGGAAGAACGCAACCTGTTCCAGTTGATGGCAGAGCGCGGCGTGCCTCGTGAGGGCGGCCCTCTTGGGGTGATGCTGCATGAACACGAGCAGGGGCGGCAACACGTTGAGACGATGGCGCGGGTGCTAGCGGGGGCCTCGCGAGGAGATACCGAGGCTCTGCGCGTCTTCGCCCAGCACGCGCGGTCCTATGCCAGACTCCTGCGCCAGCACATTGGGAAGGAAGACAATATCCTATACCCCATGGCGGAGCAGGTCCTCACAGCGGAGGATGACGAGCGCCTGGTGAAGGCCTTCGAGGCTATCGAGCGAGAAGAGATGGGCGAAGGGGCCCACGAGAAGTACCGCCGGTGGGCCCACGAATCGGCCAGACACCGCGGCTGAGTCACTGTGAACTGAGGCCGGTGGCACCCCGCGCAGGTGGTGGATCGTCGGTGTCCTCGGAACTGGTGTCATGGGCACAGTCGCTGGCGCAGGATAGCAAGCGATCAGAACGGAAGCTTCGAGGCGGGAGTGTGCCTGGAGGAGAGATATGCGACTCGTCGACGAAGGCAGTCTTGCACTCACGCTTGACGCCGTGAATGAGGCCATGTTCCTTGGCCGCCGCATCGCCCGGCCGGCGCGGGTGGAGGCTGCCACCTGGATAGCCAGACGGCAAGGAGTGGCCGGGTCCTACGCCGACATGTTCGCCCCGACCGAGCAGGACTTCGTCGAGGCGCGTGTCTTCACAGGCGAAACCATTGCCTCGCGCGCCGCCACCGGGCACATCCTTGGCGAAGAGGCGATCCGTGCCCTGCAGCTACTGGGCGTGAAGACCCCTGAGGTGCGCGCCGCGCTAGTGCGGGCGAAGGCGGGGATGGAGGCACGTGTTACGGACACGGCCTCTCAACCCTGGGGGATGTACTGCTGTGGCAGGTGCTCCTGCGCGTATTGGCGGAATCTCGCCGCGGGCGGGTTGACCCGGGCGGAGGCGCGGCTGGTGCAGGGAATGAAGGACATGAAAGCGCGCCGCCTGGGCACCGGCAAGTGGCGCGCCTTTCCGTTCTTCTACGCAGTGCTCGCACTCAGCGAGATCGACCTCCCGGGGGCCCGCGCTGAGCTGCGCTACGCCGCGCCGGTGTTGGAGCGCTACCTCCGACGGCCCACCACCAACGAGACCACTTCGCAACGTCGTCACGCGCTCGCTGAGCGGGCACTCGCGAAGTGTTGAGTCGTCAGGAGGAGGACTCCTAGGTCCGGGCAGGTACGCTAGGGCTAGGTCGGCGGGCACGGGGGGAGACTGACGAGCGGCGAGGGCCCAGGAACGGCCATGCAGGAACGAGAGGCCGCCGGCCACTTCAGAACGCAGCTGGCAGCGCTGAAGCGCATGCGGGGCTTCGTGGCCCGGCGGGATTCGACCGGTTTTGCCGCGGTGCTGGCATCCCTGCTCGGCGAGCTGGCAGCCGGGGTCAGCGATCCTCGGACCGGAGTGGAGCTTGTCGCCGCCTTCTACGGGACAGACGAGGTCATCTTCAACCACTGCGATGACTCCAACGGCCGCATCGGCGACGTGTTCCGGCACGATGCCCGCGAGCTGTTCGTCCGCTACGCTTCCGGCTGCGAGGACAAGGAGTGGCTCGCCGGTCTGCTCCTCAAGCTGAACCGCAATGACGGCTATGGGCTCCGCGAGCACCTGTTTGAGTGCGCCGCCGAGTACCTGCCACCGGAGATCATGCGCGGGTTGATCGACTCGCTCTGGGAACTCGCTGACGACGAGACCAATGAGTACCAGCGGCGGCACTGGCTCCGCGGCATCGAGTCCCTAGCCTGCCAGCTGAAGGATGCGCCGCTGTTCGAGCGGGCGCGGCGGGCCTCCTGGCCAACACTGGGCACTGCCGCCTGTGTCGACATCGCGGCGGCCTACCTGGGGTCAGGGGATGCCGCAACAGCGCTGTCCTGGCTGGAGCGCATCCCGGAGAGCGAGACCTTTCAGGAGGATGAGCGGGACCAGTTGCTGCTCGCCGTCCACGGAGAACTTGGCAACAGGGAGCAACAGGAGGCAGTGGCCTGGCGCATCTTCCGCCGATACCGGTGCGAGGAGACCCTCGAGACACTACTGTCCACCATCGGCCAAGAGCAGCGCGAACGAGTGCTGGACGAGGAGGACGGCATCGTCCTTCGGTCCGAGAGCATCTCCTACTCGGATGCGGCCTTCCTAGTATCCAGCGGACGCCTGGAGGCAGCTGAGGAGTACTTGCTGGCGCGGGTGGATCAACTCGACGGCTACTTCTATGACGCCCTGCTGCCACTGGCGGAGAGCCTGGAGGAGCACGGCAGATGCCTGGCGGCCTCCGTCATCTACCGGGCGCTGCTGGAGTCCATCCTCGGCCGAGCAGTGTCCAAGTACTACCACCACGGAGTGCGGTACCTGCGGAAGCTGGATGCCCTGGCTGGGAAGGTCGGCAGATGGCAGACCGTCATGCCTCACCCTTGGTACGTGAACCGGCTGCGACGACTCCACGCCAAGAAGACCAGCTTCTGGTCCCGTTACGATGGATAGCAGCCCAACCTGTGCCCGCGGGTTATGACCCGGCCGGCGTATGTCTTCCGGGAGAGCACAGAGGGGCCCCAGAGGAGGCGAACGATGGACGTGCATGAGGTGATCCGGACGCGCAGGAGTGTGCGGAGCTATCGGGGGGACCCGATCCCGGAGGGGGTGCTGAACCGGGTGTTGGAGGCGGCGCGGGTGGCGCCGTCGGCGGGGAATGGGCAGCCGACGCGACTAGTGTTGGTCACTGAGCCTGAGGCGCGCCGGCAGCTAGCGGCCCTGTGCGGCGACCAGTCCTTCATCGCGGAGGCGCCGGTGGTGGTCGTCGCGTGTGGGCGCAACCTGCACCTGAACTCGGCGACGGAAGGGCCGAATCTGTGGGTGCTGGTAGACGGCGCCATCGCCCTCGACCATCTCACTCTGGCGGCTCGCGCGGAAGGGCTGGGTACCTGCTGGATCGGCGTCATCGGCAGCGTGGAGGTGAAGCAGTTCGTCGGCCTCTCGGAGGACATGGACGTGGTGAGCGTCACTCCTCTCGGCTACCCCGCCTCCCCGGACGCCTTCCGCGCCCCCGGCCCGCACGTGCCGATGGAGGAGTTCGCGCGGCGCGAGCGATGGGCATAGCTACCCGTGTCGACCGCCAGTGAAGCCGTCCCCGGCCCGCCCTCGACTCCGGCTACCCCTCGGCTTGGAGTCACGGCCTGGGTTCGTCGCGTGTGCCGCGAGCGCTCCCCGGAGGAGACAGCGCCCGGAGGCGCCACCCGAAGGTCTCGTATGGTAGAATGCCCAGGACTCACCGGCAGGTGACAGGGCTGTTAGCGGTGTCCGTTTACCGTCTGACACCCACGAGGCGGCCTGCCAAGGAGAGTAGGGATGCCAGTGTATGAGTACCGTTGCGAGGGCTGCGGGCAAGTCACCGAGGCCCTCATCAGGAATGCGCGAGAGACCGAGCGCTTACGCTGCGACCACTGTGGCGACAGCCAGTTGGAGCGAGTATACTTGTCTCCCATTGCGCCGGTGCCTACCGCGAGAACGCCCGCAGCTGCGTCCTGTTGCGCACAACGAGAAGACTGTCCTAACCGCGGGCGGTGCTTTCGGCAGTAGGTTCGGGGAATTACATGGGACAGGGTGTTACGCGGCGTGCGAGCGTGACCCACCCGCAGGCGCAATCGACGCCGGAACTTGACTCACCCGATGCCAGACGCGAACTGGTGCCCAGAGCAGGAGTCATCCTCCACATCCCCCACGCCTCCACGGTCATCTCCGCGGACGAGCGTGCGAAGCTCCTGCTCTCCGACGATGAGCTGAGGGCGGAACTCCTGAGGATGACCGACCGGTATGTCGATGAGCTGTTCGACCTCGGCGGGCGGGCGGTCCGCCTTGTCTTCCCCCTCAGCCGCCTGGTCTGTGACCCCGAGCGGTTCCCCGACGACGCCGCCGAACCGATGGCCGGCAGGGGCATGGGCGTTGTCTACACGAGCACCTCGGACGGCCGACCTCTGCGACCCCCTCCGACCCCCGATGAGCGCCAACGCCTGCTCCAGACCTACTACTTCCCGCACCACGAGATGCTTGGGCAGCTTGTCGGGGAGGCATTGAGGCAGACCGGGCAGGCACTCATCATTGACGCCCACAGCTTCCCCTCGTCGCCTCTGCCCTGTGACCTAGACCAGTCCCCGGTCCGTCCGGACATCTGCATCGGGACCGATGCCTTTCATACCCCTGAGTGGCTGCAAGAGATGGCGACTGCCGCCTTCCGTGGCCTTGGTTGGAGCGTAGAGGCGAACCGCCCGTATGCCGGAACCATTGTCCCGCAGGGCTACTACCGTCGAGACGCGAACGTCCTCTCAATCATGGTGGAGGTGAACCGCTCGCTCTACATGGATGAAGATACCGGCGAGCGATCGGCGGGATTCGGCGAGGAGCGCCGGGAGGTCCAGTCGGCCCTGGACGCGATCATCGCTGCTGCCTGCTAGGACACCCGTGCGCAGCCACCCTCAGTGCTAAGGTGTGTCTGTGGGATCGCTGAGCGGGGCGTCGTCGGATGCACAGCAGCCGTGCCACGACGGCGGGCATCGGCAGCACCGGCCAGTCCAGTCCTCTCTCGACGGCCTACTCCATCCTCGGCCTTTCCCAGCACAGGGGTATGCACGAGGGGAGAGAACACCACGAGCTAGACTCCGCGAGCATCCTGGCCGCCAGATGGGTTTGCGGACAGCGCGGGGTCGAATGGTGCTATCGTGTGCGCGTCCAGCACCGGCCATGGTCACCGTTGTGTCTGCAGCGCGGTGGGAGGGAACTGATGAAACGATGGCTGCCTATCACAGTTCTGCTGTTCTGCCTGACCTTATCTCGGGGAGCGCGGGCCGGCGGCGCCAGCCCTGAGGCGGCCCCTGCGGCTCACCATCCAGGCCCGGTTCTCGACGCCACGCTCACTGTGGGCGAGATCGTCATCAGCTACCCCCACGGCCTCGAATCCCAGGCACGGCAGGTCGCCGAAGTCTGCAAGGCAGTCCTGGTCCCCCGCCGGGAGAAGTTCCTGGCCATGGAACGCGGCTTCGCGGACGGGAAGCGCACCGCGCGGGTGCTCACACAGATGCTCGGCTGCCCGGAATCGGAGCAGACGGCTACTACACTGATCGCGGGGACGGGAGAACTGGCGGCCTTCGTGGAGCCGATGTTCACCGACGTTAGGCTCTACCGGGAGGCCGATCTCAAGGCCTCGGGTGGGGTGAGCGGCGGCGCCATTAGCCTGATCTACCTCCCCGCCGAGGACAAGTTTCAGTTCCAGATCGGCTATCACGCGACGGGGCCGGAGGGCCAGGGCCCGACGCCGCCGGCCGAGCGGAGTTTTCTGCCCGTGGTGGTCAAAGCTGACGGTACGTTCCGGGCCGAGAACGGCCTCGCCGCCTTTGTGGCGGAGATGCTCGACTTCCTCGCCACCGAGACGCCATCGCGCATGTACTTCGCCGCCATCCGGCTCGGCGCCAGCCTACTGCTCGCCCAACAGTGCGGGCGCGAGCCGTTCACGCAGTGGTTCAGCGAAGGGGCGGCGCAGTGGGCGACGCCCCGCGTCGTGGCGGAGATCGCGCCCGGCTACGCAGAGCAGTGCCGGGAGATGCTCCTGCCGGATGCGCCCTCACCGCAAGCCAGGGCGCGCGTGAACTTGCTCGCCTGGCCCTTTGGAGAGGATCCCAGACCGCGCGATGCCAGGGACGAGGAGTCTGCGTACTGCGCCTACGAACTCGCCGAGCGGCTGCTGCGCGATCGCCCGGCCGGCACGCTGGCGACGATCATGGACAAGCTGAAGAGCCAGAAGCCGCTCGATACCGAGGCGATCCTGCGGACGCTCGATGCCACGCTCGGCGGGGACTCCCGCAGCCTGCTCCTCGAGTACGTGCCGGAGGCGGTGCGGACGGGCCTGAAGGAGGGACGGCCGGCGAAGCTGCGCGAGGAGGGCTATCAGGCCCTGCGCGACGGCGAATGCTCGAAGGCGGTGAAGCTGCTCTCCGATGCCCTTGAGATGACGCCCTCCGATACGGACATGCGGATCAACCTGGCCATCGCCATGCGGCGCAGCGGGATTCCGAAGCAGGGATCGGAACGGCAGATCCGGCTCGCGGCCGCGCTGGCGCAGGCCCAGGCCAGCCGGGACTTGGCCGTGCAGGGGAAGGCCGATGACGAGACGCGGTACGTGCTCGGCCGGGCCGAGCAGCTTCGCGGGCGGACGCAAGAGGCGAAAGAGATCTTCTCAAGGCTGCCGAAGGATCACGAGGACGCTCAGGATGCCCTGAAAGAGCTGGAGACCGCGGAGGCCGCTGAAAAGGCGCTAGGGCCTGAGCCATCAGGCACGGCGCCGCCCGCGGCCCAGCCCGCGCCTGCTCCCCAGGCCGGCCCAGCGCAAACGGGCGGCCCGGCGCTGTCGGTTCCGGCCCCGGTCGTGGAGATCTCGGTGGAGGGCAACGAACACGTCCCCACTGAGAAAATCCTGGCCGCCATCACCAGCACCAAAGGGGGACCATATTGCGAGGAGCAGGTAGCCCTAGACCGGGAGGCGATCCTGAACCTGGGGTGGTTCCAGACAGTGGCAGTCAGTCGGGAGGACGTGGAGAACGGCGCTCGTGTTGGCATCCGGGTGAGTGAGAACCCGGTGATCCGGGAGATCAGGTTCGAGGGTGTGAGCGTGATCGCGCCCGAGGACCTGCTCAAGGTGACCGAGACCAAGCCTGGCGACGTCTACAACGTCCAGACGCTGGCGCGAGACGCGAAGGCGATCGAGCACCTGTACGCGTCCAAGGGCTATATCTTGGCCGCCGTCCTGGGGACGGCGGGCCTCACCGGAGAGGGTGTGCTCACCATCGGAGTGATGGAAGGGGTGATCGAGGCGATCAGGATCACCGGCAACACCTACACCAAGACCGATGTGATCCAGCGCTACATGTGTACTTGGCCCGGCGATGTCTACAATGATAAGAAGGCGGTGCAGGATGTGGCTCGGCTCTCTGCGACTGGCTGGTTTGAGAGCGTCGCCCGCAGCGCCGAGGTGGGCTCGGCTCGCGGCAAGGTCGTCCTCGTGATGACGGTGGTTGAGAAGAAGCGCACCGAGTAGGTCGGCGCAGGAGCCCAAGGCCGAGGCCATGCCAGGCCGATCAGCGCACGGTAGGCACCAAGCACGATGCTTGCACTGATCGCGAACCCCATGGCCAGAGGCCGTGTCCATCTGTCGTTGTCACCCGCCCGTGAAGCCAGCCTCAGGCCACCCCCGACTCCGGCTGCCCCCTCGGCTGACGCCACTGTCTAAGGCTCTTCGGTGTATGGGAGGGCGCTTCGCGCTGGTCTAGTACCCGTTCGCGGCCGCCCGGGCATGCCTGACCGACGGCGGCGTCCCGGCACTAGACTGGATCGCGGCGACGGGGGTCTGCGGACGACGTTTGGCCCCGTGCCGACGCTCATGCCTCCCCGTAACGCCTGAGCTCCCAGTCGGTGACCACACCGTGGAGGTACTCCTCCCACACGGCACGATGCATCTCGAGGAACTGCGGGGCGAGGAGAGGGCCCAGCGCGGCCTGGACTAGATCATCCCGCTCGAAGGCGTCAAGGGCCTCTCCGAGCGTGCCCGGCAGCGGGCGCACCCGCAGGCGGCGGAGTTGCGCTGGTGTGAGCTGGTAGATGTTCTCAAGTCGCTCCTCCGGGGGCTCCAGGCCGCGTCGCACCCCGTCCATGCCGGCCGCCACCATCGCCGCCAAGGCAAGGTAGAAGTTGCAGGTGGCGTCTGGGGAGCGCAACTCCACAGCCGTTTGCTCCGGCGCGCTCACCAGCGGGATGCGCACTAGCGCGGACCTATTCCGACGCGCCCAGGCGATGTAGACGGGCGCTTCGTGTCCGGGCACCAGGCGCTTGTAGGAGTTAACCGACGGGTTACAGACGGCGGTGAGTGCAGGGGCATGC
>Ga0315274_10010259_pt1 | contig 13485 bp, 14 predicted proteins | sample YL17G02_20_MG_FD_203700 | JGI IMG/M metagenome (GOLD analysis project Ga0315274, IMG submission 203700) | Sediment microbial communities from Yellowstone Lake, YNP, Wyoming, USA - YL17G02_20 | ecosystem: Environmental > Aquatic > Freshwater > Lake > Sediment | place: USA: Wyoming | collected...
CGGGGCGAGCGAGCGCCCCGGAGGGAGGGGAGAATCAGGAACGGAGGGCGCGCTGAATCGACGTGACGGCGATCTGCCGGGCGTACTCCGCCTCGGCTCGCATCTTCATCGAGTTCAGCATCTCGAGAGCGACCTGGGCCATCCCGCGATCGGTCACTTCGAGTCCCGTGAGGCGCGTCGCCTCTTCCGTCATGCCCGTGCGCTCCATTACCTCTCGGCAGTGGAGGACGGTCATGTTGGCATTTTCGAGCGCGGGGCTCGCAAAGAGCACCGGGTCACTGTTGTCCTTGAACATGATCGAAGACCTCCTTTCCTGCTGGTAGTTGTATGGTCGCGCGGATCGGCGTGCAAGAAGAAAGCCCTCATTCAGTCCCCTTTCTTCTGCCTTTGAACCGCCCTTGAGCCGCTACAAGGGCCGGGACGTTCGTGCAGGGGTGGTGCTACTTGCCCCAAGTACCCACCTGATGGCTAGGAAAAGGGCAGAGCCCAATCCCGTGAGGGCGCCCTTGTTCGGGCGCCCTCACGTCACTTCCGTCATGCCCCCGGCACCATCGGGATCACGGCCACCGGCTTGGGGCCGCCGAAGATCCACTTCCCGAGTGCGTACACGCCGACAGCAACGCCACCGGCGCCGAGCGTGATGATCGTGCCCTCGATCGCCCTCCGCTGCATGGAGGTGTTGGACTCGATCTTCTTGAGTCGCTCGTTGATGGACTGCATCGTTTTGAATGCGTCCTCCTCGACCGAGACGTTGTTCGTGTTCTTCGCGTCATCCGACGTAACGTTCTGCTTCTGCGTCATGGTTGTATCCTCCCGAACTGGTTGTGGTGGTGAAGTACTATGCTTCCTTCCAATACTCTTATCCCCGGTTTCCCTTGTATTTTGCACTTGTTCCTGGACCTCGAAGCGGAGACCACGAGCGTGCATCTCCGCCAGTAGCCCAGGATCTACCGGACGCCTCATCGTCCTTGCCCCGTCACCTTTTCTGCCTCCCTCATCGCCGCCGCCGCGTCGACCGCGTCGAGTATGAACAACTGGAGCTCCGGCGGTAGCTTGGCCAACTCCTCGTTCGTATACGCGATCTCCATGATGCGCACTCCTGCGCCGCCTTCTTTGACAGACTCTTTCTCCTTCTTATGGATCAACGTCGCGGCGTTGATCCAGTCCGCGCTCTTCTTGAGCGCTTTGATTGTTCCCGCAAGACCACCAATGATTAGACTGGGTCCCATGGTTGTATTCTCCTCACTCTTCTTATCCCCGAAGCCAGCATGTAATTACTTGTTCTTACCTTCCTCCCGGTTCTTTCGGCGTAGTTCCTCCCGTAGTTCCTGGAAGAACTTCTCCTGTTCTCCCCCTTCCCCTTCTTCCCTCTCCGTACGCCCGTCCTGCCTGCCCTTGGCGTAGGACAGAAAACCCACTGCGAAGACAAAGGCAATTCCCCCGAAGGAAACGATGATTTTCATGTTCTCTTCTCCCATTCTGGTCCCCACAATACGGTCTCATCCCACTTCATTTTCGACTTCTCCTCCGCGCTTAGGGGCCTTCCACATGCCCTTCTTAGCTGGATGTACTCGTCTCTAAGACGGACGTATTCCTGCCTTTTGTCCTCATTGCAGTCCTGCAGGACAATGAGGACTGTCTCGTACTCCTTGATCAGCTCTTCGAACCTGCTGATGATCACCTCGTTCGCGCTTCGTTCTTCCTTCGCCCCCGTGTACTTTCCTCGCTGGTAAATGGCGAACCCCATCCCAGCAAGGCCGGCTGTTACGCCTACAACGGCAAGTACTCTGGCAGCAATCACGGGACCCTCAGGCAGGTCAACGTGGCGACTACGCTGATCGTGTAGCCCGCGTCGTTGTAGTAGTCGCAGGAGCCCATCGACAGCCTGGTCGGGTCATCCTCAAGGACACCACGCGTGGTGAGCACACGACCTCCTTCGCTACAGTCGATACGAAGAAGAACGTCTTTGGCAGCGCGGCAGCTCGATACAGCCGTTCCGTTGCGGCTCGCGTTGATCGTCACGGCTACTCCCGTGACCGCGTAGATCGCCGTCTTGCTGATCGCCGCCGACGTTCCGTCCGCACCCTTCGGGCCCTGGGGACCAACCGCTCCCGTAGCTCCCGTCGCCCCGCGTGCGCCATCCATCCCCGAAGGACCCATCGGACCGGCGGGCCCCTGAGCTCCCGACGAACCTGGAAGACCCTGGTCCCCCTTCAAGCCCTTGTCCCCGGCAGGCCCCTGAGCGCCAGCCGCCCCCTGGTCCCCCTTCGCTCCCGGAGAGCCAGCCGCCCCGGCAGCCCCCGCCGGACCCTGAGCGCCCTGTGCACCTGCAGGACCGTCGACCCCCGACGCACCACCCGCCCCGGCCGCGCCCGCCTTGTCGGTGGACGAGCACCCCGTAACCGAAACAAGAACAAGCACCGAGATGAGTTGAACGATACGCATGGTGAAACCTCCTTCTATTGTTCTTATGCCCGAAAGGGCCCAAGAATTGAGAAGTAGGGGGTAGAAAAAGGGGGTTCTTTTACCCCCTTTTCCCATGCCCGAGATCACTCCCTACGGAAGTTCTCCATCTTCTTCTTCACGAGGTCCTGCAGGTCCTTGTTTGCCCTAGAGATCTCGCGCTCTACCTCACCCTTTCTATCGGGGGAGTCGACGCCCTCATGCAGAAGAGAGCGCACGGTCCTCATGTTCTCCTCAAAAGCTTTCATGATGTACTCGTAGAAGCTCCATAGCCTCTTGGGTCTTCTGCCGTAGTAAAGAAACAAGATCCCCGACAGCACCCAGCACATGGGGTACAGGATCATCTCGATGATGGTCTGTTCTACCGTGATCTGTGCGTCTACCCGCCAGTGACGCAGCCTTTTACGGATGCTCATCTTCCACCCCTAAAAGTAGGTGGTCTCGAACCCCAGCTCGATCGCGATGGTGCTCCTGCACCCTCGGCACTGGCGAAGCTCCAGGTCCGGCTGAAATTCCTCTCTTTGAATGCCCTTTAGAGACAGGTTCTTCCACTCTTCTTCGGTGTACTCGATACCGCAGCCGCAGGCTTTGAACGGGGACGGTGCCGGTATTGTATCGGCGTTATCAAGTTCCATGGTTGTATTCTCCTTCTGTTTACTTATCCCCTAAACAGAAGAAGAGTTGAGAAGTAGGGGGTAAGAAAAGAGGGGGTCATGGCCCCTCTTTTCTACTGTCAGACCACGCCCGGGAGAGGCACCGGCAGTGGGAGCGGGAGTGGTCCCTCCATAATCGTCACTCTTATGCTCGGCTTCATCAGCGCGAAGACGCCGAGAAGAACGCCGCCGGTCGCAAGGACCAGCGTCACGCCGAGCACCGCGTCGCTCCCCATTCTTTTCCCTTCAAGTGCCGCGAGACGCTGTTCGATTTCTGAAGCCTTGTTGTCATTCATGGTGGTGATCTCCTCACTCTTCTTATGCCCGAAGCCGGCTTCTTTTTGACGCCCGGGGGGTAAAAGAAAGGGGGGCCTGAACCCCCCTTTCCCCGGTCTACGCGGCTTGCGGGCACCCTCGACCAAGGGGGGCCAACAGAAAGGAGAAACAGCCGCCGTTCCACCAAACCCCAGTGAGAGGTCTGCATACTTCTTATCTCTGAGTTAGACGGGCTTTTGCACGCTTCTGGCGCATGTAAAGCCGCATGCAAGTACGACAGCTCCGACTAGTTCCTCCCGAGCGGGTTTTAGTGACTAGGGCAATGCGTCTTGTTCCTGTTCATTTCTCCTAGCCTCCCTCTTTGAACGTTCTCTTGGTGTGTAACGGGTTCGAGGTGCCAGGGGTTGCAACAGGCCCGAACGCCGCAGAGATGGTCAAGTTCCCTCCCCGCCGGGATGGGACCAAAGACGGACAAGTACGCGCTCTTGTAAGAGAGCTGCATGCCCCCTCTTCTTCCACCTTGGCGGATCCTCCACTGGCCGTACCCGTAGGAGTCCTTTCCTCCTGTCCAGATCCAGCAATGACCGAGTTGCGGGCACCTTGAAGGAATGGATCCTTCTTCTACCTTTGACCAAAACCTGGGTGGAAGTTCTGGGAAAAGGGGGTCTACTTCGTCCTCCGGGTGCATGTTACGATCCTCCACGATGCTTATCCCCGAAGTACGGAGGCCCTGATGGCGTGGGATTCTTCTGTCACCGCCCAGATGACCGGCATGTACCAAGGCATGGCCATGAACCAGATGGCCTACTCGAACCAGATCGGGCAGCAGGGCCCGATGTACGGCTCGACGAGCGGGATCACGGGCGATCGGATGATGGGCGGGGCGATGAACGCCGCTGCTTCATTCGGTGGTCCGATGGCTTCCGCGGCCAGTTCTCTTGCCCCCATGGCGATGATGGGGATGGGGATGGGTGGCATGGCTGCGACCGGGGTGGGAATACCCCTCGCGGCGGGTCTGGCAGCGGGACAGCATGTAGGCAGCCAGATGTACACGGGGGCTCAACAGCAGCAGTCCCTGAACCAGACGCTGCGCGGTTCGTTCTCTTTCCAGAACTCCTACGGGGGGACCGGGTTTACGCGGTCGGACATGAGCCAGATCGGGAACCAGGTTCGGGGGATGAGCGAGCAGTTCGGGCCCGGGGGGGAGATCGCCTCCTTCAAGGAGCTCTCGAGCCTCGCCGGCAAGATGGGCCAGATGGGTTTCGCCCAGGGGGTGCGGGACGTCCAGGAGTTCGGCAAGCGCTTCAAGGAGATGACGACGGCGCTGAAGACCATGGCGCGGGACCTCGGGACTACGCTCGAGGGGGCGATGGAGTTCGCGGCTTCGGCGAAGGGGTCGGGCATCTTCGGGACGGGGAAGGTGACGGCCTTCACGGGGATGGCGCGCGCGACGGCGGTGTCGGGTGGGTTGGCGATGAGCGAGGTCACGGGGGCGGCGAGCATCGGCTCGCAGATCGCTCGGTCCATCGGTGGTCTCGGCAGTCAGGGCGCCAACGCCGGGATGCGCACGATCGGCCAGATCGGGACGGCGCAGCAGATGGGGGTGCTCTCCGAGGAGGACATCTACAACGTGACCGGGCAGACGGGCGCTGAGGGACGGCAGTCCTACGCGGCGAGCTCGTTGCAGCGCACGGGCAAGTTCCTACAGAGTGGGCGCGGCCGCCGCGTTCTCGCCTCCCTGGCGGAGAAGAACGGCACCCTCAACGAGGAGAACGTCGAGCAGCTTTTGAACGGGGGGATGAGCATCGGAGAGACGATGCGCCTCGACAAGCAGCAGCTCGGGAAGGTGGGGCGCGCGAACTTCATCCGGAACGAGGGGCGGCTCCGGGGGGCGGCGATGGAGCGCCTCGGCGGGTTCCTCCCCGCACTGCAGCTCCAGGAGTGGGCGCAGTCGAAGGGCGTCGACATCAACAACATGGACGATCGCTCCATGCTGTTCGCTCAGCGGCAGCTCGGGATGGGTCGCGACGAGGTAGATCAAGCCATCAAGATGGCCAACAACATGCCGCAGATCATCGAGCGGCAGCGTCGGGACAAGTCTGACGACCAGTACATGCAGAAGCTCACCCAGGCCCGTAAGGGTCAGGGCATTCAGGGCATTGAGCAGCGGCTTGAGCAGGCGCGGGAGATCGTGAACGGCAAGATGCAGAAGGCCGGTCAGGAGTTCTTCAACCAGGGGTCCGAGCAGATCGACGAGTTCTTCAACAAGCTCTCGGGCCAGTACGTGGAGACCTATTCGAAGGACATTGACTCTGCCGCCCGTTCGATGGGACAGGGCGGTGCGATCGGCAAGGCTGCTGGTTCTCGTGTCTTCGGAATCGGCGGAAGCGGGATGAGCAAGTACGTATCGGCTACACCCGGCGCTCTTTCGTCTGCTTCCGGGGGGCTCAAAGGGGGACTCATTGAGGGCTCAGACAAGTCACTAGAGGAGAATCTGCACGCAGGCTCTCTCAGTGGAATAGCCCGCAACATTCTGGGGGGTAGAACAGATCGAGGGCGTATCAGTGAGGCCGGCTTCGCGACGGAGGGCTTTACCGATAAGGAGCTCCAAGATCGGATGGGGGATGTTGCGAATACGCAGTTGGCCGCGGCCACGGGCTTCAACCCGGAGCAGATAGCTACTGGGAAGAAGAACGAAGCTTGGGTTCGAGATGCGTACTCCATGGGGAAAGTATCTGGAGAGGGGGACTTGCGGATGCAGTCCTTCGGCGACGTCTTGAAGGAGAAGAGCCCCGAGTTGTCTGCGGATTGGGATCGAATGAGTCAGGCTGAGCGCGCGCAGATGATGAACAATATGGAGCGCGGGGCTGGCATTAATGAGAAGGAGCAGCTTGCCAATCACTACGGTGCTCCTGAGGGGCTTCTATCCGGTCTTGGCAAGGGCGGCTTCAAGAGTGTTGGCAAAGAGAACGAGGCCTTTGCAGACGCTGTCGGGTACGGGGATCGACGAGGCGGTGGCGAGAAGTCGGCTGCCGGCCTTGGAAAGGGTCTTCTTGTTGGGGCGGGTAACCTGCTCGGCGGGGCTGTCGGTAGTTCTATTGCCGGGATGTTGGGTGGGCAGGTAGACGAGTTCGTCAGTCGGCAGACGGGCAGTCATGCGGACAAGCAGGCCGTGGGATCTTTCTTGAAGGGGGAGCAGGGCAGAGACTTCCTGAGCGGGATCCTCAGCGACGACAACGAGTCCGCCGCGAACACCCGTCGGCAGGTAGAGGACGAGATCGGGCGGCGTGGTGATAAAGATCCGGTCACGGGAACACTGCGGGACATGCTCAGTACTCGTGATTACCTCGACGCGAAGAAGAACGGCAACGGCACTATCTCCCCCGAAGCGGCGAAGGAACTTGAGAAGCGCACGGGCAAGTCCGTCGCGGAACTTGAGAAGAAGTCAAACCAGTTTGGAGACGTCCTCGTTGGTGACCAGGCGAGAGACCGTGCGGAGGGCGCGCGTAGGTGGACCGAGCGGGGCAAGAGCGACCTCAAGTCCCTCGCATCCGTCGGCGTCTTCGATGCGGCTACGGGGAATCTTGCTTCATCTCGAATGAAAGACATCGAGAAATTGGGTCCTGGCGCCTCGCAGTATGCGGCAACCGCCCTGCAGTTTACGAAGGAGCAGGCGGGCGGGCAATTCAACTCTTACCTCGCGGACACGATGGCCCACGAGCGCGAGGGGATGTCGGCCAAGGACAAGATGGCTCTTGGGGGGATTCTAGGAGGGGGTACAGAGCAAGGCGCGACCCTCATGCGCACGGGTGCGCTACAGGGACGTTTGGAGAAGGCGGGAAAGAAGGGCGGCCGCGGTTCGTTCTACAGTCAGGCTTTGGGCGCTGGGCTCTCCAAGGAAGAAGTAGGAAAGCTCGACTTTGGGTCGGAGCAATCTGCTTCTGTCTCCGCGGGGATACTTGCCCGAGGCGCTGGCCTCGCAGGCGACAGTCCTCTCATCAAGCAGATACAAGAGGCTGGTCTTGCCGGCCGGCAGGGCAAGTCTGGCAAGGCGGCGGAGCTCCTCGACTCGATCACCCACAGTGAAGAGTTTCAGAAGGCGAAGAAGAAGCAGCAGGAGGGTAAGGATGAAGCAGAGAATCCTCTGCAGGCCGCCATCAAGAAGAACGGGGAGGTCGCGAATGACCTTCTGAAGAAGATCGCCATTCACTCGGGAGCCATGGCCGCCGAGCTAGCTAAAACCAATGCGGACACAGAGGGACCTAAAACAACATGAGCGCGAAGAGCCTTCTGTTCACCGGAGCGCTTCCGTACACGGATCCTCCCGGTTGTGGCCCCTGCCGCACCGAGGTCACCATGACGATTCAAAAGAACGGGAGGCTCTACAACTTCATCGTTCGGGACAAGATCGTCATCGAGGACCCGTACCTGGTACTCGTGAAGGCCGGCGCCTTCTCCATCAGAACCGGCGAGCCCTACGCGGGCGCGACCCCCGATCGATCTGTCCGCGACTTCCTCATCAAGTCGAACGTGGTGATCTGATGGAGCGTTTCTGGAGCAAGGTCGAGAAGACTGAAACCTGCTGGAACTGGCGTGGCGCGCAGAACGAGCAGGGGTACGGACGCTTCCGCGTCGGCGGAGAAACTATCGGCGCTCACCGCTTCGCCTTCGAGCTGGAAAAGGGACCTCTTCCTGCCGGTCTTTGCGCGCTTCACAACTGCGACAACTCCTCGTGCGTGCGTCCCGACCATCTCTACGCCGGGACGAAGAAGGACAACGCGGAAGACAGAGAAGCACGCGGGCGCTCGAACCATGCGAGCGGTTCTCAGCATGGGACTTCGACGCACCCGGGTCTTCATCGAGGCCAGCGCAATGGGCGCTCCAAGTTGAATGAGGACCAAGTGCGCTCCATCAAGAGGGCGCTACTCGGCGGGGAGAAGAAGGCGAGCATCGCTCGTTCTTACTTGGTCAGCAAAACGGTCATCGGGCACATCTCTGTCGGAAAACTCTGGCCCCACGTGGAGGTGTGACTTGTCCGTATTTATTGAATTGACCACGGATGCCTTCCAAGAAAACTTCTCCAAGCAGAAGAAAGGAACAGAGTCAGCTCGTCGAGCTGGAACAGCCAACGCGCGACGACCCGTTCGAGGTCTGGAGATCAAGGACGACACGTACGCGCTCATCAAGGTCATCAACGCAGCCGGTATTGAGATACCCCTCATCGACTCCGAGTCGCCGAGCGGGTTCAGCAATCGGTACACGAACTTCATTCTCCAGTCCGTCAGCGAAGCGCGGATGGAGAAGCATCAGATCGTCGAGACGTTCGGCGAGAGCTACATCTTCTTCTTTGGAGAGGCTCCTCGCTTCCTGGATGTCCAGGCCATACTGGTCGACTCGCAGGACTTCAACTGGTATGCGGAGTTCTGGGAGAACTACAACCAGTACCTCCGGGGGACGAAGAGTGTCGAGATGGGCGCCCGTACGTACCTCTTCTACGACGACAACATCGTCGAGGGGTACATGCTCCAGGCGCAGGCGCAGAAGGTGAGCGAGACCCCGTTGATGGCGAGGCTCTCTTTCCGCTTGTACCTCACGAGCTACCAGAACATCTCGTTCGTCGGAGACCCGAACTTTCCCGTGCGCGGCAGCATCATCCTTCCGGGTGGTGTCTCGGACGTGAACGTCCTCACGGAGGACCCGTCGGCCTACGCCGCGACGCTCGGAGCGAATCTCCAGCAGCTTGGGTTCGGTGGCGGCAACACGCTCTCGCAGGCGCTGCGCGAGGGCGCGGACGCATCGAGTGTTCCGATCGCCCTCGAGCCCATCCTCCGGAACGCGGAGCAGGCCTTCGGGATCACGAACGGGTCGTTCCGGCAGAAGCCCCTGCGCCAGCTCATCGCCGACAACGTCGACGAGTTCATCGGCACGCCCCCCTCGGACCTGGAGATCAATGAGGAGCTCTACGCGGACCAGCTCCAGGAGGCCCAGGACCTGGCGCAGCAGGCGCTCGGCGCGCTCCAGCAGATCTCCACCCTCCGCGCAACGCCGACGCTCACGAGCCGCCTCGGCCTCGCCCCGAACTTCATCCGGAATGGCATCGGCATCGGGCGCGGCGCACCCGTAGGCATAAGCTTCAACGCGCAAGCTAACGTCCGTGCCTCCTTCGGAGTCTCCGCTGGGGTCAGCTTCCGAGGGCAGGTCACCACGGGCGGAGGACTCGGAGGAGGATTCGGTCTGTCCGGCAGGTCCAACACGGGCATCGGATTCGGCTCGAGCGCTGGCTTCCTCCCGGGCTCCGGGTACTCAAGCCAAACGAAGGGCGGACTCTCGAATCAGCTCAATGTGGCGAGCTTCCGTGACGTCCTCGATACAAACTTCAACTCGTCTATCAGCGCCGGCAGCGGCAATTATCAGGGCGGCGTTCTTGTCACTGGAATCTCCGCGGGCGTCGGCGTTGGAGGTGGAGTGAGCGGTGGCCTCCCCGCAGCATCGGGCTTCAGAAGCGGCCCGTCTTCTCTTCCTCCCTCTTCCGGGGGCGGTTCAGGAGCGAACAGGTCCGTCGGCGGCGTCACAACCGCGTTCTCGATGGTCGCCGCCGAGGGCACGCTCACGCCCAACGGGTTCTCGACGAGCAGCAGCTCCTTCAATGGATCTACCTTCTGATGGCCGGCTCAGCCCAACAGCTCAAGCTCCGACTCTTCCTTGAGGGCGTGGAGGTCCCCGTCATCTCAGCGTCCGTCCAGGCCGCGCCGAACTCTCCCGCGGTCTGCTCCATCCAGATCCCCCCGCTCCCCGAGGGCACGCGCTTCCTCCCCCGGACGCTCGTCCATCTCTACTTCCTCGACTTCTACGAGGCGCAGAGCCCACTCATCTCGAAGCGCGGACCTTCAATCGGGGCCAAGAACCAGAACAACCCCACGGCCTATGAGCAGTCCCTCATCGCCGCCAAGAGCAACGGCCTAGACTCCGAGGCCGATGATGTCACGAACCACCGCTACAAGCTCCTCTTTGGAGGAGAAGTAGTCGGGTGGCAGTGGACGAAGAACGCGGTCAATAGGTCTCTGGTCCTGCAGTGCCAGGACTGGTCGAACTATTGGGACTACGCGTACCAGTGGAACAACACCGACCTGTTCGGCCCTGGACTCAAGGCCATGTTTTCCGGGGGTGGTACCAGCCTCTTCACCGACTTCCTCGAGGACGAGGGGCAGGCGATCATCAAGATCATCCAGCAGCCCTCCTCGCAGTACCCGAAGCTCAAGGGCCTACTTGGCGGGTTGATTCACCTCCTCGAGGCTGTTGGCGGGAGCTACTACTACGGCAAGCAGTTCGCGGGAGAGAACCTGTTCTTCTCCCTGGCCGAGCTCCGCCTCCACATCACCCAGATGATCACTGCCTACGAGGCAGACCCCACGGCCTCGAGGCTCCTGAACGCGGACGGGTACGACGGGCTCTTTGGACGCACGCTCGGTGGGCTCGGCCAACAGGTCTCTATCCGTCAGGCGATCAACGCGCTCACGCCCATCATCTTCCATGAGACGTATCCCATCCCGACACCACTCTACGTGCCGGGAACCGGGGGCACCGTTTCCGGCTCGGTGCGCAAGGACATCAAGGGGGACCCGAGGTTCTCCGGTTTTGCGGCAACATCTACAGCGGTTGTGGCGACTCTCGAGGACATCAAGACGAGCCTCAGCATCCCGTTCACGAACAGCGTGGCGATGGTCGATGCTCAGCGCGCGCTCATCAAGCGGTTCCAGAACGTCGAGGTCTCGATCAAGGGGCGCATCAACCAGATCCGCGACAAGCAGATTCAGCCCCTCAAGGGCTTCTTCAGCACCGCGCTCACCGTGGTGGCGCAGGCCAAGGCCAAGGCCCTGAAGTGGCAGCCAGGCTCCAACGCGAAGACCGTCAATAGCATCACGGCGCTCCTCGACGACGCGATCGCAAAGCTGAAGCGAGTGGGAGAGTTTCAGATCGTGGTGTCGTCGACCGCGCAGGGAATCCCCGCTCGATTGAACCAGCAGATCTTGCGACCCGACGTCTGGTTCTCCTCCCCACCAAGGTGCAACGTGCTCTTCCCAGAGCACTACAACCAGTTGAATTACTCGAGGATGTTCCTCGCGGAGCCCACCCGCTTCCTCCTGAAGACGAACGACGAGTTCTTCGGCGAGGACGAGCTCTTCGATCAGTTCTACTTCGCGCCGAAGTCCTTCACCGTGGTGCAGGACAAGCGGCAGTTGCAGGCGATGCTCGGCAACGACATTCTCGACCACGAGCTCTTCACGGGGATCTTGCCCATCTTCGAGAAGATGGGAGAGCTCAACATCTTCGGCGCGCGCTCGGGCACGTTGCGCACCGGCAAGATGCCGAAGATCGGTCTCGCGCAGCGGACCACGAACTTCCTGTACTTCAAGCACCGCTTCGCCGCGAGGCAGATGCAGGTGACCGCCCGCTTCAACCCGTACGTCGTACCGGGGTTCCCCGGGCTCATCATCGACAAGTACATCGACGCGCAGAGCCTCATCGACCGTCAGAACTTGATCAACAAGTTCGGTAAAGTGAATCCGGACATCAACCAGCTCCTCGGCACGCACTTCCTCGGCAACTTCACTGAGGTCTCACACACGGTCGATCAGCAGCAGGGCACGACGCAGATCAACGTGTCCTACGCGCGGCAGCCCGATGAGTCGGTCGAGTTCCTCGGGGCGATAACGCCGGACCAGACCATCCTGAAGAGGTTCGACCAGGATGCCTTTAGGAGTACGGACATCGCCGCATTGAACAATCCGAAGGTCCTCTCGATCGGTCCGAACTACGGGCAGATCGTGAAGGTCACCGAGGTGACGGACAAGTACAAGGCGGACTCGTCGGGGCAGGGACAGCTTCTTCCCCTCTTCGAGGGCCCCCGTCGAGAGGGCACGGGCGAAGCGAAGATCAAGGTTCCCATCGGGGTGGTTCTTCCGGCCAGCGGGTACAGCGCCGACGTCGTGAAGCTCGTGGGCAACAGGGACACGATCGTCACGTTCCGCGCGTTCCGTCTTGAGGAGACGGTGCCCCGCTACCGAAAAGAAGTCGTTGATCTCCCCGCCGAGGAGTACATCCGGCCGGGTTGGTACGGGGACTGCTGGCATCCTTCTGTCATCGGGAAGGTCTACGAACAGTTCTTTCAGATCGGGTCGATCACGGACTTCCAGCAGGTGGGAGATCCCGGAGGCGCTTCAACGGGCACCCCGCTTCAAGAGGCAGAAGACGTTCTCGCTGAAGCAGCGAACGGAGTCTCCTTCGACGACCCCCGCACCGTGGCGCCGGCGCTGCTCACGCTCGACAACAACTCGAGCATCCAAGCAGCCGTCGGATTCATCGTTCAGACGTACTCGTACGTGAGGATCGCAAACCTGGACGTCGACGAGTTCATTCGAGCCTACGGATGGCGCCCGATCGCCTCCATGGTCGACATGTTCGGCTCGAGTGACCTCCAGCTCTCTGCCGACGGGCACTCCGTCATCCAGGGCATCGAGGGCTTCCACTCTCGCGCCTTCGGCCCGTACGCAGATCTGTTTGGACTCGTCACCCCAGACCTGGATTCGATCATCGGAATCAAGAGGGGTAGTACCGCCGCGCAGAAGGCAGACGTTCGGAAGCGCCGTCAGGACGCGGTCAAGGAGTACATGGCATCCCTCCAATTCGCTCGAGCGATTCTGGGCTAGCCTTCCGATACAGGGGCGGTGGATGATACAACTGGGTGCGATGAACACCCTCTCCATCGCTCAGGCGTCCTTTCTCGACGAGCTCGAGAAGATCGCCGTTTCGAGTGCGAGACTTCGCATCGTAGCGGGGGAAAGAAAGGGCGTGCGCCCGATCCGCGTCGAGAACTTCCTGAAGAAGGAAAAAGACGGGACGCTCTACAAGAGTACGGGTGATGAGAACAAGATCGCCGCAGATGCCGGCGGTACTGTTCTTCCCTTCCTCGCAGGTCCCTACGATCCTGGTGAGGCTCGCCGCCCGAAGAAGCGGGGAGAAGTACCCAGCAAAGACGATCCCGACATGGTGGACCTTCGCGATACGCGCGATGCGACCACCATCACGCCGGGTG
>Ga0315274_10010260_pt1 | contig 13485 bp, 16 predicted proteins | sample YL17G02_20_MG_FD_203700 | JGI IMG/M metagenome (GOLD analysis project Ga0315274, IMG submission 203700) | Sediment microbial communities from Yellowstone Lake, YNP, Wyoming, USA - YL17G02_20 | ecosystem: Environmental > Aquatic > Freshwater > Lake > Sediment | place: USA: Wyoming | collected...
GTGCTCGGTAAAGGCGGACGCGGCATCGTGGATCATTTCCACTTGCATGGGAAGGTGGATGTAGAGATTGGCACCTTATCGAAAGCATTCGGCGTGATGGGCGGGGTGTCGGCGGGCAGTCCCATCATTGTTGAGTGGCTGCGCCAACGCGGCCGCCCGTTCCTGTTCTCGTCGGCGATGACTGCTCCCGATGTGGCTGCTTGCCTGGCGGCATTGGATATTTTGGAGGCCTCCACCGAGCTGGTGGACCGGCTGTGGGACAATACCCGCTATTTCAAGACAGAGATGAAACGGCTGGGATTTGATACCGGGTGGAGCACCACCCCCATTACCCCCATTATGCTGGGAGAGGCGCCTCTGGCGCAGCAGTTCAGCCAAGAGCTGTTCGAGGTCGGTGTGTTCGCCATGGCGATCGGCTTCCCGACGGTGCCGCGCGGCAAGGCGCGCATCCGTGTGATGATCTCCGCGGCTCATGCCAAAAACGATCTCGATCAGGGATTAGAGTCGTTTGCTAAAGTGGGGCGAAAGCTGGGTGTAATCGGTTAATAGCACAAGGGTGCCGCGGCGCATTTGCGCCGCGGCACCCTTGTTATCTGGGGGAAAAGCTAAGCGCTAATCTTCATCTTTGAATGGATCGTAGGCGGGGTTGCTGCCAGCCCACACACAGGCCGGGCGAGGATCCAGGCTGCAGGAAAAGGCGTGCGAACAGCGATGCGCCACAATTCGGGCGGGTTGATCGGGCATCCATTCTGCGGGATATACCGCCTCGACTTCCAACCCAACATCCTTAGCAGCGTGCTGGCAATAACGCACTTTAATCACTTCCCACGATTTCTCGGCCATCTGGCACCTCCGAAATTATTTCCCACAATTATACTCCAATATACTCACAAAAAGTTTCTCTAGCATTGTGGGTCTGTGGAACATGCCGTGAGGAATTTCAGATATGGGGGTGTGCGGAGAAGAGATATCTATCGTCACGGGAATTTGACAATCCACACGCTCCCGGCTAAAATGTAAGGGATATGGAAAGACAGGAGTAATCATGAGCGCCTGGCCGGGTAAGTATGTCATCGGGCTGACGGGAAACATCGCCACCGGAAAAAGTGTGGTGCGCAAGATGCTGGAGCATCTGGGTGCGTATGGCATTGATGCCGATACGCTTGGTCATCGCGTCATCGCTGAGGATGCACCCGGTTATCAGGCCGTTCTCGAGACTTTTGGCAAATGGGTTCTGGCCGCGGATGGGCAGATAGACCGCGCCAAATTGTCGCGGGTGGTTTTCAACGATCCCGACGCCATGCGCCGGTTGGAAGCCATTGTTCATCCGCTGGTACGCCAGGCGGTTGACATCTTGGTACGCCGCTCAAAGCAAAATGTAGTCGTGATCGAAGCCATCAAGCTGCTCGAATCCCCCCTGCGCCAGGCGTGTGACACCATCTGGGTGACGGTAGCGCCTCCCGAAGCGCAAGTCGTACGCTTGGTTCAAAAGCGTGGGCTGGCTGAAGACGCTGCCCGTCAGCGGATGAGCTCCCAATCCTCGCAGGAAGAGAAAGTTAAAGCAGCCAAGGTGGTCATACGGAATGAGGCCAGCTTCGAAAACACTTGGAAACAGGTGTGCGCGGCCTGGCAAGCGCGGTTCCCGACCATTGAAACCGGGCCCTTGCGCTCTGAAGTGGTGAGAACCCCTAAGGGCGAACTACGCGTGGATCGAGCCCGCCCAGGCGAATCGGCTGAGATCGCCACCCTCATCACTCGGCTCAGCGGCGGGCAGCGCAAGATGACCAGCGATGATGTAATGGAGGCTTTCGGTGAAAAGGCATTTCTATTCCTGAAAGTAGACACTCGTCTGGTCGGGGTATTGGGCTGGCAAGTGGAAAACCTGGTGGCGCGCACCAACGATGTGTACCTCGATCCGTCTGTGTCGCTGGCCAGTGCCATGCGCTTACTTATGGATGCAGTTGAAAAGACCTCACGCGATTTACAATGTGAGGCCTGCTTGTTGTTTTTACCACCTTATCTGGCTCAGCGTACCGATGTCTGGCGTGCACTTGGCTACGAGAGCCGTACGGTTCAGAGCCTGGGAGTGCGCGCCTGGCAAGAGGCCGCCCAGGAGTCGATGTCTTCGGGTTCAGCCATGCTTTTCAAACAATTACGTAAGGATCGTGTACTGAGGCCAGTGTGAGGCTGGTGTAGAGGCTTTTAACGGTTCAGCCAAGGTCGGTACAGATCACCGTCGAAGAGGGGGACCGGAAAAGCCCTGGGTGTGAGAGTTGCCAGGAGAGTTGCATCGTGAGTGTCATCAACCACCTGATTGATACCCTGCTGTTTGTCTTCGAGCGCTTGAATTGGCTGAGTGTGATCGATTTGACATTGGTCACGTTGGTTTTTCTCAGCATTTTACTCTGGCTGCGTGATACCCAGGCGATGACCTTGCTGCGCGGCGTTTTACTGGTGCTGGCGCTGCTGAGTGTCCTGACCAGCCTGAAAGTATTTCCGGCCTTTTCCTGGCTGGTAAAAACCACCTTACCCGCGTTACTGCTGGCGGTCCCCGTCGTTTTTGCCCCCGAAATTCGCCGCGCCCTTGAAGGGTTGGGGCGGGCCGGGCTTGTACAACACAACGTTACCGCCTCTTCTTCCATCCCGACCACCATCTCGGCAGTCGTCACCGCCGCGGCGCGTCTTTCGGAGCGGCGGCATGGCGCTTTGATCGTCATCCAACGGCTGGACGGGTTGGATGAGTATATCCGCACCGGGGTGGCTCTTGATGCGCAAGTAACCCCCTCGCTGCTCCTGCAAGTATTTTATCCCAACACCCCTTTGCACGATGGTGCCGTCATCATCTCGGGGACGCGGCTGGTGGCTGCCTCGTGTGTGATGCCTCTGTCGGCCAGCGGGGTTTTAATGCCCATCCCCGACCGTAAAATGGGGCTGCGCCACCGCGCCGCGCTGGGTATTTCGGAAGTCAGTGACGCGGTGGTGGTAGTCGTTTCGGAGGAAACCGGCGCGATTTCGGTAGTTCACACAGGGCGGATGATTCGCCGCTTGGACGCCGAACGGCTGGAGAACATCCTGCGCGCATTCTATGGGCCTACCAGCCCTCCGAGAGGGTTGGCGCGCTTGTGGGCGCGGGTAACTCCCGGCAAAGTATTTCGCCGCGGAGAAGGGTGAAGATGATCATCGCACTATTGCGGCGGTTCGGCCGGAATCTGAGTAGCTTACTGCTGGCGTCTATGCTGGCGGTGGCGGTGTGGGTTTCGGCGGTGATGGCCTCCGATCCGAATCAGGAGCTGGATCTCTCGCAGCCCGTAACGCTGGAGATTGTGGGGCAGGATCCTGGACTGCTGTTGATGGGAAATACGCAAAGCCAGGTGCGGTTGCGGTTGAATGCTCCGAAGTCTGTATGGAGCCAGTTAAATAGTAACCCCAACGCGATCCGCGCCTGGGTGGACCTCACGGCGTTGAAGACTGGGACATATACCGTACCCGTGCGAGTGCAGGTAAATATCCGCCCGGTGCAGATTGTCCGTTTTGATCCGGAAGAGATTCAGATCAAGCTTGAAAACCTGGTTACGAAAAATTATGATGTCTCCTTGCGCGTGACGGGCCAGCCTGCGCAAGGATATGATGCCGGAATCCCTAAACTCGATCACGACCAGGTGACGATCTCCGGACCCGAATCGTTCACTTCCCGCGTGCAGCAAGTACGGGCAATGCTGGATATCTCCCAGAAAAGCGAGTCAATCCAGACCACTTTGACATTACAGCCGGTTGATGCGGATGGCAACCTGATTACCGGTGTTTCCCTCAACCCTCGTTCGGTGGAGGTGACACAGCCGATCCATTTACTCGGTGGTTACCGTAATGTGATTGTCAAAGTGATCACCAAAGGGCAGGTGGCGAGCGGATATAAGCTGACGAATATTTATGTGAATCCGCCGAACCTGGTCGTCTTTTCAACCAACCCCCAGGTAGTCAATAAGCTGCCTGGGTATGTAAACACCAAGCCGCTCGATTTGACCGATGCTAAGGATTATATCGAAATTTACCTGGATCTGGACCTGCCGGAGGATATCTCGATTGTCGGCGATCCAAAGGTGCTCGTGCAAGTAAGCATTACCGCCTTGGAGGATAATATCAAGGTATCGCTGCCGGTGGATATCAGTGGATTGATGCCTGGTCTGGTGGCGCGGGCTGCTCCCGAAACCGTGGACGTGATCCTCACTGGCCCGGTGCCCGTATTGCGAGATCTTATACCCTCCAACCTGCGCCTGAAAGTGGATTTGACAGGATTGTCTGTGGGCACATACACACTCGAGCCGACGGTTGAGCTGCTGCCTCCGGATGTGGAGATGGTATCTATCCTGTCGCCCAACGTGGAGGTGACGATTTCGCTGGCGCCTACATTAACACCTACGCCTACCCGCACGCCCACGCCCACCCGCACGCCTACCATCACTCCCACGCCTACATCAACCCCTTACACGGGGACCCCCGGTACTCCTGGAACACCCGAGACGTCGCCAGTGGATACTCCCATCGTCACACCTACGCCGAAACCCTGAGGAAATAGCATGCCCAAGCCAGTTGTTGCATTGGTAGGCCGCCCCAACGTGGGTAAAAGCACCCTGTTTAATCGCCTGGCGGAGGAACGCCTGGCAGTCGTTGATTCCGTGCCTGGTACCACCCGCGATCGGTTGATCACCGAAGCGGAGTGGAGCGGTACCGCGTTCGATATCATCGATACCGGCGGGATTGACCCGTCCCAGACCGGCCCTGGACGCGGCCAGCAGCCCCTCTCAATCGGCTCCGCCGAATTCATCCAGCAAATTCGTGTCCAGGCGGAGATCGCCATCGAGGAAGCTGATGCTGTGCTGTTTATTGTGGATGTCGATGGCGGGGTCACGCCTGCCGATCGCGAGGTAGCTCAAATATTACGCCGCCACCAGCATGAGGTAGACGGGAAGCGGATCCCGCCGGTGTTGTTGGTGGCCAACAAGTGTGATAGTGAAGAGCGCCGGACGCTGGCGGTGCAGTTCTATGAGCTGGGGTTGGGCGATCCGCACTCTATCTCGGCTTTACACGGCACGGGTATAGGCGACTTGCTCGACGTCTTGATCGCCACCTTCCCGATGCGGGGGGAGGAAACAGAGGATGAGTCGGTCAAGATTGCCATCGTGGGTAAGCCAAACGTCGGAAAATCCAGCCTGCTCAACCAGCTGCTGGGCGAGGAACGGGCCATTGTCAGTCCCATTCCGGGCACCACCCGCGACGCGATCGACACGCACCTCGAGTACGATGGTATTCCTGTGACCCTGATCGACACAGCTGGCATTCGCAAGCGTGGACAGATCGAACCGGGCGTTGAAAAATACAGCGTGCTGCGTTCCCTGCAGGCCATTGAGCGCGCCGCTGTTGCCCTGCTGGTAATCGATGCCGAGAGTAGAATCTCCGCCCAGGATACGCATATTGCCGGGTTTATCCTCGAGGCCTGGAAGAGCACGGTGGTGGTGGTAAACAAGTGGGATGCTATTGAGAAAGATACCTACACCATGGATACTTACACTGCGCAGGTCCGCCAGCAGTTGAATTTTATGGATTATGTTCCAGTTTTATTCATCTCAGCCAAGACGGGCCAGCGGGTGGATAAGGTGCTGCCCATGGCTCTGCAGGTGCAGGAGGAGCGCCTGGTGCGGTTATCCACTTCCCAGATCAACCGGATTCTACAGGATGCCCAATCGCGCCACGCTGCGCCCTCGCACGCCGGGCGGCAGCTCAAAGTTTATTATGGCACGCAGGTGCGCAGCGACCCGCCCACATTCCTGCTGTACTGCAACGATCCCAAGCTGGCCCATTTCACTTACCAGCGTTACCTCGAGAACTGTATTCGCGAATCCTACCGCTTCCTGGGTACGCCGGTGCGGCTTGTCTTTCGCCCGAGGAGATAGCCCTTGTCATGACAACCCAAACCCTCTTTCCGTTTACCGCGCCGGAGCTGGCGCGCATGATTGACCATACCCTTTTAAAGCCGGAGGCCACGCCGGGGCAGATCGACCGGCTGTGTGCCGAAGCCCGCCAGTATCGTTTTGCCTCCGTGTGTGTGAATCCAGTGTATGTGCGCCGCGGTGCAGAAGCGCTGCGCGGCAGCCCGGTGAAGGTTTGTACCGTGATCGGCTTTCCACTCGGCGCCAATACCTCCGAAGTGAAAGCTTTCGAGGCGCGCAAAGCCATCCAGGACGGCGCCACGGAGTTGGACATGGTGATCAACATAGGGGCGTTAAAGGCTGGTGAAACGGCTCAGGTGGCCCATGACATCCGCCAGGTGGTGGAGGCGGCCAGCGCATCCACGGCACTGGTGAAAGTTATTATTGAGGCCTGCCTGCTTACCGACGAAGAAAAGGTAACTGCCTGCCATTTGTCGCAACAAGCCGGCGCCGATTTTGTGAAAACCTCCACCGGGTTATCGACGGGCGGGGCAACATCTGAAGATGTGGCCCTCATGCGCCGGACGGTGGGGTCAGAGATGGGCGTGAAAGCTGCCGGCGGGGTGCGCACCCTGGCGGATGCGCGGCGCATGATCGAGGCTGGTGCCTCGCGGATCGGTTCCAGCGCCGGCGTGAAGATCCTGCTAGAGATGGAGAGTTAATTTTCTGCTACCCTTGCCCTGCTCTCCGGTGGGTTTTATAATCCATCCGGATGGTAAATGTGGATAATTTACAAACCGAATTCATCCCCGAAACTCCGGCTGCTGAACAGCCCAAAACGCGTTCATCCCACGTTGTTTTGGATGTGATCGAGACGCTGCTGCTGGCGTTGGTGTTGTTCGTTGGGATCAACCTGATCACAGCCCGCATCCGTGTGGACGGCCTTAGTATGGAGCCAACCCTCCACAATGGTGAGTACGTGCTCGTCAACCGGTTGGCCTACAAGTGGGCGAAACCCCGCCTGGGCGATGTGATTGTGTTTCGTTTTCCACGCAATCCCCGCCAGGAATTTATCAAACGCGTGATCGGGCTGGCGGGTGATGAAGTGTACATCACAAATAAGCAGGTGTTTGTCAATGGCCAATTGCTGGATGAGCCCTATATCGCAGAAGCGCCGCAGTATTTTGGCACATGGAGAGTCCCGCAAAATTCACTGTTTGTGCTCGGCGATAACCGCAACCATTCATCCGATTCGCAGGAATGGGAGTATGTGCCGATGCAGAATGTGGTTGGTAAAGCGTTGGTAATGTATTGGCCTCCATCCGCGTGGGGTCTGATCGGACATATCACCCCGCGGACGAGCCCGTGAGAGATTTTATCGTTAATGAGAGTAACCAATGACTGAGATTGAACAAAAAACGGAAGAGAATCCGGCGGAAAGCAGCCCGGTAGATGGCGCGTCATTATGTTCGGAATGCCACGCAGGTGTGCTGCGTTTGCAGTATCTGACCTATTTCACCTGGTTGAACCAGGAGCTGATCACCGTGCCGAATTTTCCATCATGGGTATGTGATGTATGTGGACGGCGGGAGTACGATCCGCGGGCGATCAGCTGGTTGAACACATTATTAAACCCGGGGGCTGGACGGCGTGTGCCAATGCGGCGTAGAAACCTGCCGCCGAGGGATAACCGTCTGCACCGGAATCCTGTTGCGAGGGAGTAAGCATGTTATCGACTACCAGTTCTTTTTCTCGCCTGATCCCGGTGGAGTTTTTGACCCTGAGCCATTACATTTTAGGGCAGGTAAAGGTGACTAATTCGGCGATGATGGGGGTGTTGAGCGACCGGACCACCGCCTTTATGGAGGTTTCAGAAGCCAACCTGGCACGCGTGCAGACGCCGGATAGTATCATCAACTATTCGCCGACGATGTGGGTGGCGAAATCGCGCGTGGTTGCAGTGTGTATGGGTAAGAAGGATTATGTGGGCCCAGCAACCATCCAGCGCGGCGGTTACCAGAGCATCTTCCGCTACGCGATCACGCTAACCACAACGGTTTATGAATTACAGGGTCTGCTCGAATGGCCTGGCAGGTTCGACTTTTCTGCCCTGATGGCCGAAGGCACGAGCGATTTCATTATTATTTACAACGCCGTGCTGGTATCCACGCTGTTTCCCACACTGCATATCGAGCGCCCGGCCATTTTGTTCCACCGCAGCTTCCTGGATACGCTGGTTGTGACGCGCAAGCCGGTGGAATAAAAGCCAGCGTTATTTCTGCAGGCTTTCCCGCACCGTATTACAGCGTTCGCAGTCTGGCTTCTCACATAACAGGGCGAGCGGGTCTTGCTGAATCATCGCCAGCACCGTCTCGACCAGCGCGGCGATGGGGATGGCTTGCACCAGCGACGAGCCGACTAGCACACGGCGGATTACCTGGTCGAGAGAGGGGGTGATGGCATTGAAACCGTTCGAACAGCCCGGGAAGTTGGGGCATTCGATCACACCATCGGGGGTGAGCGCCCAGCGCACGAATCTCTTCCGCCCAGCCAGAAGCTCGCCATAATGAATGCTGGTATTTACCGTGTGATCCACCCCAAGCAAGATTACCCACCCTTCGGCTTCTCTCAAAGCGTGGATCGGAGCCAGCGGTACATTCAGAGTTTGCTGCTGCAGCTCCTGGTCGGCGTTTATCCCGCTAAATGAGAGGATAGGATGCGGCGAGCGGTGCGCCTTTGGGTGGCGGCGCAGCGCTTCCGGAATGGCACCCATCAATGGATCGACGGTCATGTCGGGGGTAAAGAATTCCGCCATGCGGTTCAGATCCTTTCCGCTGCCATAGCGCATCGCATTGTTGTCAGGGCCTACCTCGGGAATGAGCATCGTTTTGAAAGTGAAGGTGGGCATTATGACCGAGTTACTGACGGACAACAACGCTCCCAGAACCGTATCCCCCCCGCCGTTCACCTCTCCGAAGGAGGACAGTGATCCGTGAGCGATGACGGGGCGCGCCCGGTCGAGATCGAGTTTGCGCATTGCGGTGTAGAGGTCTCGGAAAGTGATCATGGTTGGTTTCCTTTGTGGTAATTTTACAACTGTTCTTTCGCACGCGCCACCGTCAACGGCTTCAAATTACGAAATCGCATCCCCTAATGCTCCCAGCACGCTCATCAGCGTCGGGTAATCATCGCGCAGCAGGGTGATCAGCTCGCGAGTGGCGGCGTTAGCCCAGTCGGGGTTGCTGGCTGCTTCATGGGCAGCACGCGCCTGCTGTAAATGCGCCGCCAGCAGCTCGCCCACTGGCAGGTCAACGGCGCGCAGCACGTGCCGGAAATAGCCGAAGCGACCCGCCGCGGTGAAGCCGCGCAGCTCTGCTGCATCGCACAGGTAGATCACATCCAGGCTGAGTGGAGGGCGGGGGGGTAACAGGTGGTAGATGCGTGCGCCCTGGCGGTAACCCACCGCCAGTACGCTCATCTCCACCGGCACGTTGCGGTTGACGCGGTTGTCGGCAATCACGGCGGCATCCACCTGGTCGGCGGTGACGAGTTGGCGCACCAGTCCGTCATCCTCGATGTGGATATCGTGGATCAGACCGAAGACGTGATATTCCTCGGCCGTGTTGGGGGTGACACGCACCAGCGCCCCAAAGGCGGGTACATTCAACTGCGAAACACTGCACCCCACGGTGAACTCCGTGTTTCCAGCGGAGAGCAGGCGGCCAATCTCAATTCCCGTTGCCTTCATCTCGGTCGTCTCCTTTTCGCGGTCAGTTTGAGGGCTTGCTTGTACGATTCGCGGCCCACGGACACATGCTGCCGCTGCAGCTCGTGCAAGATCATGCGCGTCAGCTGCTCTTTCTCATCGAGGGTCACCACGGCGGTCTCGTGGGCGCGGTGCAGCAGGTAAGGGTACGGACGCCCGCCCATGATCCGGCACTGGTGGATCAACACGGCATGCAGGTTGTCCAGCTTGTGTGCATCGGCTGCCACCCAGGCGGGGACCTCGATCCTGGCCAGCCAGGGATCGTCCGGCAGGCCGACATTCAGGTAAAAGAAGTGCAGGGCCAGCGGACCACTGTAATCCTCCCATGAGCGGGATTGAATGGCAAACATGGCGGAGCGTTCCCCGGCTGCCAGGCGATCGCGGTAAAGATCGGTATCGGTCACCCCGCGCAGAGGCCGCTGCTTGCGGATATCGGGCAGGGCACTCTCGGTCGTCTGAGCGATTTCCAGCAATCGCACAACCAGGTCCGCGCCTGGTTTGTCAACGTAACCGGCGGTGGTCACATCCAACCCATGCAGCTTTAACAGGGCATCCAGGTATTCACGCAGGTGTTTGCGGAACCCGGACTCCCCAGCCTCGTCTTTGGCGCCCCACAGCTCCATTGGGCCATCCATGAAGGTGATCACGGGCGGGGCGGCAGCCTCAGCCAGCTCGACCAGGTAGCGGCGCTCGTTGAGGTCGCGCATCAGCGCCACCGATTCCTCGGTCAGCGTACCGGTGGCGGTGTAAAGCTGCTCATCGTACAGCAGCCGGCATTGAGTGAACGGCAGGGGCGGTTCGGAGCTGCCGTGGCGCATGCGGATAGCGCCAACGTTAATCAGACAGTAGTTTACTGCCGCATGCCGGTCGGGGTTGATCTGCGAGCCGTCCGCAGCGATCAATGTGGCCTGCGCAGGCAGCGGGGGGAGCGGAAAATGGGCATCCAGGGGCTCGGCGGAGGGTCCGTCGAGCGGCAGGGCGCAGCGCAGTGAAGGGTCATGCTGGCGGGCGTCCTCAACTTTGGCGCGCAGCTGCGCCAGCTCGCGGGCATTATGCTGGAGCAGGTCACTGGCGCGCTGGCGCAGCTCCTGCAAATGTTGGGCGCGCTGCGGGGCGTTCTCCCCCAGCCTCCGGACCTGCTCTTGAACCTGTTGAAAATTGAGAGACATAACTACCGCCAGATCATCCAGTGGAATTGGGCGATCGCCAGCCCGAGCAGCGTACCCGCCAGCACCTGGATGGGGGTGTGGCCTAATACTTCACGCAGCTGCTCGCTTTTCAGGGGGTGGCCCGTGGCCAGATCGCTGATCATGGTATTGATGATCTCTGCGTGTATGCCTGCCTGTCGGCGGATGCCAGTGGCATCGTAGATCACCACCACCGCTACCACCACCGCCAGGGCGTAGATTGGCGAGTCAAACCCTACGTGCAAGCCTATGGCATGCGCCGTGGCCGCCACCAGCGCCGAATGCGAGCTGGGCATCCCGCCTACACTAAACAGCAATACCCAATTCCAACGCCGCGCGCTCAGATAATCTAACGGGAGCTTGATTGCCTGCGCCAGGCCCCAGGCGATCAGGGCGGGGATCAGGATGTGGTTGGAGAAGAGGCTGTGCATAGCGGTGCGCATCCATGTGCCAGCGGGTTGAATATGGGGGGCGATACTCAAGCCGGAGGCGTGAAATCGGTCAGGTTTCCTCCGGAAAGCTGCTGTACCTTCAGGTCGGCCTGCTCGAGCAGGCCGGCGCAGTAGCTGGCCAGGGCCTGCCCGCGCTCGAACAGGGTCATCGCTTCTTCCAACGAGCGCTGGTCCGATTCGAGGCCGGTAACGATCGCTTCAAGCTCGGTAAAAGCCTGTTCGTAGGTGAGTTGATCGAGGGAACTAGGTTCTGGCATAAGAGATTCCTTGATATAAAGGCAAATAAGACCATTCGTTTGTAGTAGCGGCTTTAGCCGCTCTCCATTGTACGTTCAACCTCCAGCATCCAACGCCCGGGCGTGGAATTGTCCATCGCTCACGCGTACGTTCAATTCATCATCTGGATGGATCTGGTGCACGCTGCGTACCACCTGCCCATCGGGATGCGAGACGACCGCGAAGCCGCGTCCCAGCACCGCCAGCGGGCTGAGCGAGCCCAGGCGCTGATCGAGGCCGGTCAGGCGGGTATGGCGCAGCTCAAGGCTGTGCAGCACGGCTATTTCGGCGCGGCGCGCGAGCTCATCCAGCCGCTGGCGGTCTGTGCGCAGGCGGGCCTGGGGAGAACGCAGCTGCAGCCGGTTTTGCAAGCTGCTCAGTTCCCAGCGCTGGTTGGATAGGACAGCCTGTATCGTGCGGCTCAACCGCCCGGCCTGGTCAGCCAGGGAGGCGCGCAGGTCGTCGCGGTTGGGGGTGGCCAGCTCGGCGGCGGCGGTGGGGGTGGGGGCGCGCAGGTCAGCGGCGAAATCGGCGATGGTGAAATCAGTCTCGTGGCCCACGCCGGTGATGATGGGCGCCTGGGAGGCGGCGATGGCACGCGCCACGCGCTCATCGTTGAAGGCCCACAGGTCTTCGATCGAGCCGCCGCCACGCGCCACCAGGATCACCTCCGGGTGGATAACCTCATTTAGGGCGCGGATGGCCTCCACAATGTTGGGCGGCGCCTCCTCGCCCTGCACGGGGGTGGGGGCCAGAACCACATCCACGAGCGGGTATCTGCGCCGCAGGGTGTTGAGTATATCCCGCAGGGCCGCTCCCGTGGGCGAAGTGACAATGCCGATGCGCCGCGGCCATTTGGGGATGGGGCGCTTGCGGGCCGGGTCGAACAGCCCTTCGGCCTCCAGGCGCGCCTTCAAGCGCAGGAATTCCTGGTACAGCACCCCCTCGCCGGCGGGGCGGATCAAGTCGGCGTAAAGCTGGTACTGCCCTGCCACTTCATACAGGCTGATCGACCCGTGCACTTCGATGGCCTCGCCGTCGCGCGGCAGGAAGGCCTGCCTCAGGACGGCGTTGCGCCACATCACGCATTTCAGGGCTGCTGTCTCGTCTTTAAGCGTGAAATACAGGTGCCCGGAGGCGGGGCGCGAGAAATTCGACACTTCCCCCTGCACCCACAGGTCTTGCAGGTTGGCGTCACTCTCGAGCAGGTCGCGCAGGTAGCGGGTCAGGTCGGTGACGGACCAGGAGGGAGGCGGTGAGGATGGGAGGAGGGGCAGTTGGGACATCCGCAGGGCAGGGGAGAGAGAATAAGGGATAAGGGGTAAAACTGGTGCGCAACTAGGATACCCCGCTTCGGGCGAGATGTCAACTGTCTGCGGGGCATAAGCTAATCCTGGCTGAAGGGATTGACGATCTGCACGCCGCGCACCTGCTGCCCGGTTTGTAGATCCTCTGAATATAGGATCGCACACCCGCCGCGCTGCGCCCCTGCCAGGATGAGCGAATCGTAGAACGAGTAACCGGTCTCTTGTTGTATATCCAAGCTGGCCTCATACAACGCCAGGTCCGGGTAAACCTGGCACAGCGGGTGTAACACCTTGATGAGATATGCCTGGCAATCTGCCATTTTCATGGGCGTGGTAAATTTCCGGGTGGCTACGTTCAGGAACTCCTGAATCACTTGGGTGCTGATCAGCCCATCGCCGCTTTGCAGCGCTTCGGCGATCAGTGAAAGGGCGCGTTCCCGTTTTCTTGGTTGGCTTTGATCGAACGAATACACGAATACATTCGTATCGAGAAAGTGCTTAGCGTTCATTCAACTCGTCCCGCGTGAAAGTCTTTCCGGACTGTACGTAATCCAGGCCGGTCATGAGCGCCGC
>Ga0315274_10010261_pt1 | contig 13485 bp, 9 predicted proteins | sample YL17G02_20_MG_FD_203700 | JGI IMG/M metagenome (GOLD analysis project Ga0315274, IMG submission 203700) | Sediment microbial communities from Yellowstone Lake, YNP, Wyoming, USA - YL17G02_20 | ecosystem: Environmental > Aquatic > Freshwater > Lake > Sediment | place: USA: Wyoming | collected...
AAGTCCCCCTACGGGGACTATATCCACAGTGTCCGGAGGGACACTTTGTGCCTTCGTTGCCGTGAATTCATTCGCACGGGGAGGAAGCACTCTGTGTCAGCGTTACGCTCCTCATGAATAATGCAGGTGAATTCCTGGGCTATGCAGGCGCGAAATCCGCTGAAGCGGATTGGGATGATCCCAGTCCGTCAGGACTTCGCTCTTGCTTAGCCCAGGGTTTTCAACCCTGGGCGCGCACTGCCGGAGCGGGATCCCGCAGTCGGGACAACGCCGGGCTGGAGTGGGGCGTATCAGGTTGCACGGGCACTAAGTCATGGCCAGAAGGCGTAGGTTTGCACGTTCAGGGCTATGCCTATGATCGTCCACAGGCTGCCCATCACGCATTCGCCGAGGATAAGTCCGAGGAAGAGAGGTACGGCGCCTCGGTACAGCCTCAATCCTCCGTACCGCAGCAGTATGAGCTTGATCACCCACGCGATGAACATGCACATCCAGAGCTGGTGCATGGACCAACTGCTCGATACCGCATATCCCACGGGGTGAAACGGGAACCAGAAGAAGCGCATCCGAAGGCTGTTCAGCAGAATGGTCAGTCCGAAGCCGACTCCGATGGCCCACATGATGTTCGCACTGGGCGGCGGCGCTCCCTTCAGCCACGCGTCCAGGCGTCCGTAGGGTTCGCCTCCGAATATGAGAGGAACCGTCGGCGGCGCCATCTTCGCAGCCGCGCCGACCTGGTAGCAGATGTGGAGTTGTGACCAGAAGCTGGCTATCGTCCCGGCAACGACGGCTATCAGGATGGCCGCGAAGAGCCTCCGGTAGCTCATGGCCGCGCGCTCAGCCATCTTGAAGCCCTCGAGCTGAAACGGCATCGGGTGAGAGCGGTACGCGCGGTTGAACCAGAACATCATCGAGAGCACGACCAGGTTGCCCGTCCCGAGCTTCGCGGGGCCTATGATCGCAGGCAGAATGGCATCCGGTCCGGCGGCATGCAGATCGTGCGCCGGCGGCCCGAGTTCGGCCCTCATCCGCGTGACGGCGACCGACATCGCGAAGTAGATGGCGAAAAAGACGATTATCAGCCACCACGACATGCCCATCGCCCGTACGAAGGCCATCAATGCGAGCGTGCCGATTGCGGCTCCGAAAACAGCAGTCCTGTACCGGAGCGGCTCGCCCGCGTCATCCGCTTCGCCCCGTCCGGTGAACAGGTGAACCAGGATGTTGGCTATGTGCTTTCTGCTCGCCCAGATCGCGAATAGGCAGATCCCCATGTACGCGCCGAACGACTGCTCGTTCACGTAGGGGAAGCGCGGAATCTGGTTCCAGCCCAGCGCGGCGGCTGTGACGACCTCTGCTTTCCAGAAGAGGAAGAAGAACCACGACGAGAAGGACAGGTCGAGCGGCAGCAGGGTGCCGAGCCCTATTGCGAACGGATAAAACGAGATGGGGCAGTTGCCTATCGCATTCCAGGGCGCGGTGGTGATGTAGTTGATCAGGTTGATTTCCTTGATCTTCAGCCCCGGTATGGCCGGCCACAGCACGTGAAGGCCCTGGAGAACGTCAATGGCCACCGCTATCCCGATGCCCGCCCACAGCAGCCGGTTGCGGAAGAAGCTGGTTTTCTCGGCGGAAATGTCAAGCGGCAGATGAACCAGCGGATACGTCAGCTTCTCTCGCTCCGTCCACTGCTTCCTGAGGAGCACGGTGAAGCAGAGCATCACCCAGAGCAGGGTGATGATGAACAGCGTCCACATCAGCACCGGCAGGGCCCACACGAGCAAAGTCTCCCGCGTATACAGGGTGCTCGCGCCCTGATAGAATCCGTTCAGCGCGTCTTTGTCCCTGACCGAGAGCCATTTCGGGATGTAATCGAGGAAGAGGGCATCCCACTTGTTCTCCGGCGTCGCGAACCTGAACGGGTGCGCCATGCCGGGGATCAGCACTTGGATCATATCGTGCCCGGCCAGCGCCGAAGACAGGTTGATCATTATGTAGATTGTCAGCAGCTCGCCCTGCGAGAATATCCATCTTGGCACGAATCGGCGCAGGAGCATGTTGAGGCCAACCAGGAGAAGCAGGAGGAACACCGCGTTGTAGAAGAGGGAAATCGTGGTTGGATGTCCCGCATACCGCACGATCTCAGTCATGAAGATCCAGTAATTGTTGAAGGGGATGATGATAAGGGCAATGATGATCGCCCTGGGGGTCACGCCGGAGAGATACTTTTCTGGCCTGCGCTTGTCCAAAGCTGAGTCCTTACACAGCGGAAGGGGCAGGTGAATGGTAGCAGAACGCCCTCCAGGAGTCAAGGTCAGGCAGACGGGCCGGTTATCAGTGGCTAGTGGTGAGTTACCAGTAGGTGGGAATACGGGATCGCCGACTTCCAGGCGCACGGACGATGCATGGAATTCGGGCCCGGGAAAGAAGGAGATTGGGGGCTCGGCGCCGCATGTTAAAGATGACCGCCGAACAGGAGCCAGCAAGAGGTTCCGCGTCATGTTGGGCCCAAATTGGACTATCCGCTTTAAAGGCTATCTCCCGGTAGACGACAGGATGGAGGAGCGGCTTCGCCGCGTCTGTGCGGAGATTGACAAGCTCCCTAGCTCGGCGCTTCACATTGATGAGGAAGCCGGTGTGATCACCGTTGACTATTCGCAGGTCAAGGGCTGGCTGGCGGCATCCAGGCAAATCCTGTGCACGGTTCGCGTGGGCGAGCACATCGTCGTGAAACCGCCTTGGGAGGATTACGAAGCACGGACCGGCGACCTCGTCCTGGAGATTGACCCGGGGACGTCCTTCGGCTCGGGGCTTCATGAGTCCACGCGGCTGTGTCTCCAGGCGCTGGAGAAACATGTGAGGCCCGGAATCACGGGGGTAGACTTCGGCACCGGAACCGGCATCCTCGCGATCGCCGCCGGGAAGATCGGGGCATCCCGCGTGATCGCGTTCGATGCCGATCCGGATGCCGTCGAATCGGCTCGTGCGAACGTGCGCCGCAACGAGCTTGAAGGGGTCATCCAAGTACATCAGGCGGAAAGTCCGGATTTCCTTCGTATCGAAGCGGACCTCATGACCGCGAACATCACCGCCGAGACGATCATCCGACACCTGGAGGCAATCGCACGCGTTCTGAAGACCGGAGGCGTCCTCATCGCCTCCGGGATGACTGTGGCAAACGCGCAAGACGTCGAGTATTTACTCCCAGGCGCGGGATTCGAGATCGTAGACAAGTCGAATGACGGCCACTGGGTGGCCGTCATTGCACGGAGAGTCTGAACGATGAAGGGAGGGCCAGACATGGACGAGCAGAAGATCAATGAGCCGTTGGATGAGGAGTCGTCAGATCAGTCGAAGCGTGAGTTCATCACGAAGCTCGTGACTACTGCAGGTGCGGTGGCCGCAGTGGGACTCGCGGCCGGTGGATCGGGCGAGGCCGCCGAGGGCACTCTGCAGTTCCTGAAGATCAGTGGAGGCGGGACCAGCCAGGTCAAGTGGGGCAAGTTCTCAAACGGATTCCGGCTGACGATGTCCGGACGAAACCTGGGAACAGCGCTTCAGCGGTGCGGCGTCGTGATAGAGGAACGGAATCTGCAGAACGCCCAGTTGACCATCGAGTTCAGCTACTAGCACTTCATGAACTCGAAACCGCAGTTTCGAGTTCATGAAGTCGCGACAGCGGCCATTGGCAGAGAGGAAGGTTGTGCAGTGAAGGAACGGATGAAAGCCGAAAGACAGACGGAGGAGTCGTCGGATCAGTCGAAGCGCGAGTTCATCACGAAGCTGGTGACCGCTGCGGGGGCGGTCGCCGCGGTGGGACTCGCCGCCGGTGGATCGGGCGAGGCCGCCGAGGGCACTCTGCAGTTCCTGAAGATCAGTGGAGGCGGGACCAGCCTGATCAAATGGCACAAGGTCAGCACGGGCTTCCGGCTGACGATGTCCGGCGCGCAGCTCGGACGCGGGCTCCAGCAGATGGGCATCACGATCGAGGACAGGAACCTGGCTAACGCCCAGTTGACCATCGAGTTCAGCTACTAGCGGTCGGCGTCCAGACAGCGAACACGGCCCTTCTGTGTCCAGACTCACCGCAGGACACGGGAGGGCTGCCGATGGCGGATGCGAACCTTGCGTTGTCGGCGGCCGGCTCGAAGGTGCCATGCTTAGCTGACAGGTGAATGGTACCAGAACGGAGGGCCTGAGTCAAGATGGAGCAAGGGGCCGATGGGCAGACGCGGGGAGGGGGAGAATGCGGAATGGCTGATGGCTAATGGCTGATGGTTGATGGTCGGATGAGGAAAGCTCAACTTTCAACTTTCAACTCTCAACCCTGAACTTCCCCGATTCGCCTCCTCATGCTTGGCCCGAATCGCGTTCGCGCGTCGGAGCACCTCCGCCGCCTCAGCCCGCCGACCTATCCCGCGGAGGAGGGCAGCATAGTTCTCCAGGACGGCTGGACAGGAGGCAGGGATTAGGGTATACTGTCATGAAAGCCGCAGAAGCCAGATTGCTCCGAAACAGATCAGGCGCTGGTCTTTTGAGGCCTAATACGATCATCTTCTGTAACCCATGGGACAATGAAAAGATGGCACGTGAAAGAGCATTGGTATCTGAATCGCGGAACTACTTGGTCACGACCGTGGCTCAAGCTAGGACGATAACTGAAGGGTGGCTGTCCGAGATTGACCTCGTCAGGGCGGTCACACTTGGGTTGCCTGAGGTGGACGACCGCTACCACGTCTGGCGAGTTCCACTGTGTAACGAGCAACGTGTGAGAATTGGCGAACTGGTTATTGATGCGTACACATCGGAGATACTTGCTGACAAGACGACCAAGCCACACATACTTGAGGCGCGGTTGCTCCACAAAGGTGAGGGTCGGATTGTCCGCAAGCCTCGCGAGGCTCCTGAGTACCATATCTCGCCTCTTCGTAACACCATCGGATTGGGAGATTGCGTCGATCTCATGGAAACGATGCCTGCCAATTCAGTGGACTTGATATTTACATCGCCCCCCTATTTTAACGCTCGGCCAGAGTATAGCGAGTACGAGCAATATGAAGAGTATCTGCACAAGATGCGCCACGTGATGAGGCGGGCTCACAGGGTACTCAACGACGGACGGTTTTTCGTGATGAATACCGCTCCAGTCCTGTTGCGGCGCGCCAGTCGAAGCGAAGCGTCCAAGCGTATTGCCGTCCCCTTCGATCTACACCGCATTTTCGTTGAAGAAGGTTACGATTTCATAGAGGACATCATATGGCTTAAGCCGGAAGGAGCAGGCTGGGCCACGGGCCGCGGAAGGCGGTTTGCCGCCGACAGAAACCCTCTCCAGTACAAGGCAGTCCCGGTAACGGAGTACGTATTGGTCTACCGAAAGAGAACCGACTTGCTGATAGACTGGCATATTCGCAACCACCCGGACAGGCAGGCCGTCGCTGCTTCGAAGATCGGCGACGATTACGAGCGTACCAATGTGTGGCGAATTCAACCTGCTACTAACTCCAAGCACCCGGCGGCATTCCCAGTTGAACTCGCTCGGAAAGTGGTAAGCTACTACTCCTTCAGGGGTGATGTGGTCATGGATCCGATGGCTGGTTCTGGGACGGTTGGCGCAGCTGCGGCAGGTTTGGGAAGACGCTTTGTACTGTTTGATATCAGCCCAAAGTTTATCGAAATAATGCGCGAATCGCTTGCCGGTTGGCTTGGTAGGGCCGCTGAAGACGTGCTGTGGATCAACTGCGAGGCGGGGCCACCGCCATCCTGTCTCTTTGAGGCACGCGCAGAGTATACTTCTGAGTGAACAGACTATGCCCATACCCACTATCGACCACCTGTTCCCAAAGGGCAGTCGCCTTCTACTCACCGGCGGAGGAAAGGCGTTTATCGAGCGGATCGGGGTAGAGGCCGCCAAGAATGTGGTTCTTGGCATACTCATGGGGGAGAATGTCCGTGCGCAAACCGAACCGCTGACGCGCCGCCGTATTGCCCAGGTGAGCGGGGCGATGATAGTGCTGTTCATGCGGGGACTGTCCGAGTTAGATGATTTTGGTCAGCGCCTCTCAGACATGGCAGAGAAGCAGATTGCTGCGCGGAAAAACGATCGTGCTAGTCTTTGGCTGGCACAGTGGCTTCTGGGCCTTACTGGGAAATCGGTCCAAAACGTTCTTAGAAGCGACCCCAAGGCGCGGAGGCAGTACATCTCTGACTTTGAGACCGCCATCGCCGCCGCCTCAGAGGGGTGCCGCCAAGAGTTCGGAGATGTGAGAATGACATTGGGCTATGCTCAGGATGGGGGGGGCCTGGGCCGTTGCGTAGAACTGGATTGGAGAGATATTACTCGTTTGACCACCGCGATTGGGAGCCTGACGCTCACGATACGAGGGTCTGATAAGTCCATATACGGGAAGCTATTTGAGCGGCTGGTGCTGGGTTCTGTACTCACGATACTCGGCTTTCAGAGGGTTGATCGGGCGACCAATACTAAGCCAGAGCGGGTGTTTTGGCTCTCTGACAGTTCTGATGTAAGAGAATGTGACGCAACGCTGCTTTATCAGATGGGCAAAGTAGTCCGCTTCGACATAGGTTTCATAGGGCCGGGAAACCCCGAAATCTCCAAGGACAAGCTGACAAGATACGCTAGCCATCTCGAGTTCGCCGGAAATGCGCATGCCTCGCACACGTTCATAGTCGTAGACCGGTTGCCGCCCACGGGCAAGACGCGCCAGGCTGCTGAAAACATTGGCGCTGAGATAATTCAGATGAGCATGAGATACTGGCCAAAGGACTTGGCAAACCGCCTGCGAGATCATGTGGGTTTCAAGCATAAGCTGCAAAGTATGCCGGAAGGCCAAATTCGCGGTTTCTTGGAACAGGAATTATCGCGCGTGGAAATCCAGGATTTCTTGACCGGTATCTCGGTCAGCGACGTAGCCAACGCCGTTGACGCATGTTCTGCGGACGAAGCAGTGTGATTTTCCGCTCCACCTGCTCATCACACAATGTTGTCTCCGAAGCACGCCTTGCAGACGCCTGAAATGGGGGCCTGCCCTGAGGTGCGTTCTGTACTATTGCCTCAGCCACGACCCCTGCGCAACCTCCCTATTCAACGGCCCCAGAATCCATCCTCCAACTTTTCGGAGAGCCACTTGACAACGTAACTATCAGGTGGTATGATGCATTCAGAATCAGGTTTCTGGGTCCGCCCGCCAGGGACAAGTGCTTGCGCTGGGAGGAGTCTGGCGCATGGGGTACCCGTTACTCCAGTACTCCAATACTCCGGCGCAACCGGGGGTTCACGCCCATGAGGCTGGACAAGCTTACGATCAAGGCTCAGGAAGCGATGATGGAGGCGCAGAACATCGCCGACCAGAACGGCCATCAGGAGATCGGACCGGAGCATCTTCTGCTCGCACTGCTCACGCAGGGGGAAGGCGTCGTCACGCCTGTGCTTCAGAAGATCGGCGTGGACCCGCGGGCAGTTCAATCGCAGGTGGAAGCCGTCCTCCAGCGGATGCCGAAGATATCCGGCGTCACCGGCACGCAGTACATCTCCCCCGTTTTGAAGCAGGTTCTCGACAAGGCCTGGGATGAGGCCCAGAGGATGAAGGATGAGTACGTCAGCACCGAGCACCTGCTCGTGGGGATATCCGAGTCCCAGGGCGAGGCCGGAAACACCCTCCGGAGCCTCGGCGCGACCAAGGATAAGATCTACCAGGCGCTCGCGGATGTGCGCGGAAGCGCAAGGGTCACCGACCAGAGCCCGGAGGAGAAGTATCAGGCCCTGGAGCGCTACGGCCGCGATCTCACCGAGGCGGCTCGCAAGGGCAAGCTCGACCCGGTCATCGGCCGGGACGATGAGATCCGCCGGGTAGTCCAGGTTCTTTCCAGAAGGACGAAGAACAACCCCGTGCTGATCGGCGAGCCGGGCGTCGGCAAGACCGCCATCGTGGAGGGCCTGGCCCAGCGCATCGTGAGCGGCGACATCCCGGAAGGACTGAAGGACAAGCGGATCATCGCGCTCGATCTGGGGGGCATGGTCGCCGGGACGAAGTTCCGAGGCGAGTTCGAGGACCGCATGAAGGCCGTCCTGCGTGAAATCGCGGAGGCCGAGGGGCAGATCATCCTGTTCATAGATGAGCTGCACACGGTCGTCGGCGCAGGCGCCGCCGAAGGCGCGATTGACGCTTCGAATATGCTGAAGCCGATGCTCGCACGCGGCGATCTCCGTTGTGTGGGCGCGACCACTCTCGACGAGTACCGCAAGCACATCGAGAAGGACGCCGCCCTCGAGCGAAGATTCCGGCCGATTGTCGTCGGAGAGCCCGACGTTGACGATACGATCGCGATTCTCCGCGGCCTCAAGGAGCGGTACGAGGTCCACCACGGCGTGAAGATCAACGACTCCGCCCTCGTGGCGGCCGCCGTTCTCTCGAACAGGTACATCGCCGACCGATTCCTGCCGGACAAGGCGATTGATTTGATAGACGAGGCCGGCTCCAGGCTTCGCATCGAGATAGACAGCATGCCGACGGAGATTGACACCGTCGAGCGGCGCGTCCGCCAACTGGAGATCGAGCGCGAGGCGCTCAAGCCTGCCGCCGCCGAGTCGAAGCAGACCAACAAGGCCGCCAGGCAGCGCCTGGAGAAGGTCGAGAAGGAGCTCGCCGACCTGCGCGAGCAGAGCGCCGAGATGAAGGCTCACTGGCAGAACGAGAAGGAGATCGTCCAGCGGATTCGCCAGATCAAGGAGCAGATCGAGCAGGCCAGAACCGATGAGCAGGCCGCCGAGCGCGCCGCCGACCTGCAGAAGGCCGCGGAACTGCGTTACGGCACGCTTCTCAGTCTCGAGAAGGAGCTCGAAGATCAGACCGCAAAGCTCGCGGAGATCCAGAAGGACCGCAAGATGCTCAAGGAGGAAGTGGACGAGGAGGACATCGCCGAGGTCGTGAGCAAGTGGACCGGCATCCCGGTTTCGAGGATGCTCGAGGGCGAGATGCAGAAGCTGGTTCACATGGACGGGCGGCTGAAGATGCGCGTGGTCGGCCAGGACGAAGCGATTGCCGCCGTATCGAACGCCGTCCGGCGGGCGCGTGCCGGCCTCCAGGACCCGAATCGGCCCATCGGGAGCTTCATCTTCCTCGGCCCGACCGGCGTCGGGAAGACCGAGCTGGCCCGGGCGTTGGCCGAGTTCCTGTTCGACGATGAGAAGGCGATGATCCGGCTCGACATGTCCGAGTACATGGAGAAGCATTCCGTCGCGCGGATGATCGGCGCGCCGCCGGGATACGTCGGCTTCGAGGAAGGCGGCCAGCTCACCGAGGCAGTCCGCAGGCGCCCGTACAGCGTGCTGCTGTTCGACGAGGTGGAGAAGGCGCACCCGGACGTCTTCAACGCGCTGCTTCAGATACTCGATGACGGGCGGATGACCGACGGCCAGGGTCGCACGGTGGGCTTCAAGAACACCGTCGTCATCATGACCTCGAACGTCGGCTCGGAGCTGATCCGCGAGCACGCGTCGCTCGGCTTCCGGTCGCACGACGCCGCAGCCGACTTCAGACAGAGTATGATGAACGCTCTCCGGCAGCAATTCCGACCCGAGTTCCTGAACCGGGTTGACGAGATCATCATCTTCGACTCACTCGGCCCGGAGCAGATCAAGCAGATCGTGGACATCCAGCTCGAGCACCTGAAGAAGCTCCTCGAGGAGCGGAAGATCACGATCGAGCTGACGGACAAGGCGAAGGAAAAGCTCGCGGCTGAGGGGTACGATCCGGTCTACGGCGCGCGTCCATTGAAGCGGACGATCCAGCGGCGGGTTCAGGACCCGCTGGCGCTGAAGATGCTGGAAGGCGAGTTCCACGAAGGCGACCACGTGAAGGTTGACGAGGCGGACGGGGAGCTCAGGTTCGCGAGGGCGGTCGAGGCGGAGGTGGTGTAGCAAACCGCCTTGCGATTCGTGTATAATGTAGGGGCCGGCCTCCGTGCCAGGCCGTGGGATACTCCAAACCGTGTAGGTGCAGGTGGGCGAATGAGAAATTCGGCTCCGCTGAAGAGGCTCTTTGCCAAGGCAGAGTCTGGAGGAGGACTCGATTATGTCTGCACCCTGCTCAGGGTGAGGGGGATGACATGCGGTGTGCCCGATCCTCTGCTAGAACTGCGATCGCTACTGCAACAGAGTGCGGTGGCTTCAGATGATGGTGAGGGGGTGGCTCAGTATCGTTCCCTGCTCGACATGGTCGATGAACCCCTGTCATTGGTCGCCAATCTGCTTGACTGTGCTCAGGGCCGACCCTACAATCCGCTCCCCTTCCTCCACCTTGACACGGGCCCCTTTCCACACCGCGTTAAGGCTACACCAGCCCAAATGGTGCAAGAGGTAACATGCATGGCTCAGGGAGCCCGGAGGCCTAGCTTAGCCCGGATGATTCTTGAGGCCTACCGTGAAGAAGTCATCAGGAACTGCTATTGCACGGAACTCTCCGTCCCACTCGCGCGCGTGCGGGTTGCCCTCCAGAACTGTAGATCCTTCTTGGCTGCGCTTCTCGAGCTTTACTTTGCAGCTCGTCTGGGATTTAGGGAGCAGCCTACTAGATTATACAAGCTCCCCCGGTTTACAGTCCTCGAGCTGTTGGTTGACGACGAATTCGGGCTTAATGGGTTTCACCTACACTTTTCTAACGGGGAGCATGCCACTTGTACTCGTGGGCCGGAATCCACAGAGTGTATCAATGTGTGGTGGGAGGATGGCGTGCGTTACTTCGTCGGTGACCCAGACCGGCTGCGGGACGAGTGGCGGGTGGGGGAGAGGCGGCTGTACGAGATAGGTTTGCCGGGGCGTTACAACAAGCTGGGCGAGTGGAAACCGATCATTTATCCAGTGGATTTCAGATCCCTGGAGCAAGAAGCCCGTTCCCTGTCGCCGGATACCAAGGTGCAGGGGGTCCTCTTTTACATGATGTGTACAGGGCATCGGGTAATTGAATTCGTTGTACGCGGGGCAATTGATCTGCCAGCGGAAAGTATCACGCTGGGTGAGAGATTTCACCTTTGGAAGTGCCCTGCACTTGATGACGCGTCCCCGTGGGGCGAGAACCTTTGCGTGTATGATGGTTGGTTTGATTTGCAGGCTACGGACCCCAAGTACATCAGGAGAGCCATTGCCGAGATTGGCATCCGCGTGAACAGAGTGGCCTTTGCCTACAACTTGCCGCTGGATTGGCGGCTGAAGTATACGATGCGCAGTGACCCACAGGCGCGTGTAGCCCCCACCGAGGAGGAACTCGGCATATTGGACTCAATGCTTCGTAGCTTCCCAAGTGCTAACGAGGGCATTATACTGGACGCTGCGATAGACTGGTACAATCGGGGCAAGGCCTCGCCCAACGTATTCACTGCGTTTCTCTGTTACTACATAGCCCTAGAAAGCGTAGCTATCGCGGTGGCAGAGGGCAAAGGCGACTTTGGCCTGAGCTATTCACGCGAGAGCAAACGCCAGCGCAAACAGCAAATGGTGGAGTGCATAAGTCGGAAGCATAAAAGCATTTATTCGCAAGATCCAATAGGATTTGTCAACAGCGCTTACTTGGAGTGTGTGGTCGGGCTGAAGGAAAAGACTCGCCGTGTGGCCGAGTTAGTTTTTGGCGCCAGGCACGAGTATCTCGACTTGCTGTTCCGCAAGGGTCCAGATCGCTGCTCTCTCAGCGATATCCGTGGCAAACTCGCACACGGAAAGGTTACGCTCCTTGATTATAAGCATGAGGAGCTTGTTTGGAGGCGCCTACATGAGATTGCCGCTATCTCTAAGGAATTCCTCACTCGGCTACTCTTCCGCTCGGCGCCCAGCGATCCTGTGCCCTCGTGGCACGGACGTTACGTGGTTTCATTGTGGATGGGCGATCCACGTGCGACCACGGCCATAACGCCCGATGCATCCCTCTTGGCTTCCACAGATTGGCGGATCAGGCCCGAATGGTGTGACTGAGCGTGCTGAAGGATCGACACGCTTGGGACGTATTCGGTGTTCCGGCATCTGTGCGCAGGCAGGGATTCGGAAATCCCTACCTATCACAACGCAGGCGGACTGGATGTAGGGGCGGCCGTCCGCGGCCTCCCTGCCCTTCATCAGAACCAAAGCTCGCGCCGGGCGGCAGGGTCGCAGCTCACCGCAGCGGTATCAGGGCAGAATTCGAATTGCACTGCATTGGTGGGAAAGAATGTTCGCCCAATCCGGACTAACGCCCAGGGATTGTGGAGCACGTATGCCTGCGGCACCGTCGGCTTCAGCACTAGCCATCGGATCAGCATCACGCCGCTCACCCTGGTATTCTTCCCTCCGCCCCAGAATCCCGAACCACGCCCTGTTAAAACGAACTCACCTGGTCTTTGGCCTCGGTCTGCGTTATCGCCGCCGTACAGGCCGCTTAGAACCTCCTTGCCATGAAGCCACATCGTATGAGTTGTGTCCACTATGGCGAGGTTCGCCACCTTCCCCCTCGGCAACTGGGAACGCGCGTCCTTAAGATCCCTGACCACCCTAGCGCCATCGTCGGAAAGCCATATCCCTCTGGAACTCGTCAGAAACCGCGCGTGCACGGCGTCCGGATTCCGCGCGGCCCAGAACGTCGCGCGGAATCCGGAACCATTGATGTATCGTGGCAATTGGAAGAAGTGCCTGGGCAACTGCTGGCCGTCGTTCGGAACCTTGCCGAGTTGGCCCTCCAGGAATCTGCGGAGGTCTTTGCGGCTGAACCGCAGGTCTGGCTTAACCCGGCTGACGACTATGTCGAAGGGCAGGTTGACTCGGCTGATGCACTCCCTTACGCAGCGCATAGCTCGCCTATGGAGTTCATCAAGACTCCCTTCCAGCATTGCCTTGACTTCTGCGTTGACCACTTTGCCGCCTGCCGCAGCTACCCGAAAATCGAAGCTGTTGCCAGTGCTACTGGGAGGCGGGAACTCCACTTCTGCGCCTGCTTGTTCGAAGTATAACGCTGCTCCCAATTCGCTGAACGCCGCTTGGGACTCTCTAAGCTCCTTACACCTTAGTCGCGAAAGGAACGCGGAATCCTCTAGCAAGTGGTGTTTATCAGCTACTGCTAGGCATGCTTCGAGGTGCTGTCGCCACAGTTCGCGCGCAGGTGCTTGGGTAGAGGTGAGTATGCTCTGCAACACGGATTCCCCGTCTTTCGACTGACCCAGGGAATTGATGAAATCGGCAGGGTAAACCTGCGGGAGATACTTGTATGCAGACAGAACGTCCATCCGTCACTCCTCAACGGCGACTACGGCAGCTTGCCTAGCCCGCACCTGTTCGCTGAGCCAGGCAATCCTGCATCTCACAGCCATTATATCACATGTCACTGCTTTTCCTGAGGGAAGCCCAGGGTTGCCGAAGCCATATGGAGTGCGGCAGCGAAGCTGCCGCTTTCGAAAGCGGCGAATCATCGCCGCACTCCAAAGGCCGCCGATGCGCGGCTTGGCCCCGGG
>Ga0315274_10010263_pt1 | contig 13482 bp, 14 predicted proteins | sample YL17G02_20_MG_FD_203700 | JGI IMG/M metagenome (GOLD analysis project Ga0315274, IMG submission 203700) | Sediment microbial communities from Yellowstone Lake, YNP, Wyoming, USA - YL17G02_20 | ecosystem: Environmental > Aquatic > Freshwater > Lake > Sediment | place: USA: Wyoming | collected...
GATCGTTGATTTTGCTTACATCATCGTCGGTCCTTTCCGCGGGGGCTTGGCCATGGTCAACTGCGTCGATTCCATGTTTTTCGGTGGCGTTTCTGGCTCCGCCCTCGCCGACATCTCTTCCACCGGACCTATCATGATCCCCATGATGGTCCAAAAAGGGTATGACCGGGAGTTCTCCACCGCCATCACAGTGGCCTCAGCCACTCAAGGAATCATCATTCCACCGAGCCACAACATGGTGATCTATGCCATGGTCGCAGGAAATGTTTCGGTTGGTAAGCTCTTTCTTGCGGGCTATATCCCAGGCATCATGGTCGGCCTCGCCCTCATGGCGACCTGTTACTACCTGGCCATCAGGCGCGGCTACCCTTGTGAGAAAAGGCCACCTCTCAGGGAGTCATTGGTTATTGTGAGAGATGGCTTGCTGGCCATCGTCGCAGCCGTTGTGATCGTGGGCGGTATCGCCTTCGGCATCTTCACCGTGAGCGAAGCTTCTGCAATTGCCGTCTTTTATGCAGCTTTTCTCGGGATCGTCGTCTACCGCGAGATGGGCGTTAGAGACCTATGGCCCGTTTTGATCGACACAACAAAGACGACCACCTCGGTGCTGTTTCTGATCGGCTGTGCATCGGCTTTTGGGTGGATGATGACGTTTCTCCAGATTCCCGCCAAGGCGACCGAATTCTTACTCTCCTTCAGCAGCAATAAATATATTCTCTATTTTCTTATCAATGTCCTTCTTCTCTTTCTCGGTATGATTATGGATGTGGCGCCGCTGATCGTAATCGTAACGCCCGTTCTTCTGCCGGTCATGCAGGCGACAGGGATGGATCCGGTAACGTTTGGAATTCTTTTGATGGTGAACTTAGGGATTGGCTTAACGACTCCCCCCGTTGGAACAGGGCTCTTCGTGGGATGTACAGTGGGTAATGTCACCATGGAACGGGTATCCCGATCCATGTTAGCCCTCTGGCCAGCCATGCTATTTGTATTGTTCCTTGTGACCTACATCCCGGAGGTCACCACACTGCTTCCTAATTGGATTATGCCGTAATGAAGGGGTGGGGAGACGAATGACCTCAAATTCAAAAGATCGATATTTGATTAACTCGATTCTTCGTGCTTCCAATGTCTTGAGATGCTTCTTAGGAGAGAAATCTCATTTCAAGATCAGTGAAATTGCGCGGCAGCTCAAACTCGATCGTAGCACCACCTACCGAATCCTCCTCTCTCTGGAGAAATGCGGCCTTGTGGAGAAGGACCAAAAAACAGGAGAATACTCGCTGGGCTTGTCCACCTTTGAAATCGGAAATACCTATTTGAGGCGAATGGACTTCATCAAGATCTCCAAGCCCATTATGACGGAGCTGTCATTGAAGGTTCAGGAGACAATCCACCTTGCTGTGATCAGTGACACAGAAATCGTCTATGTAGATAAGGTCGATTCCCCCCGAACCTTGGGGGTTATGTCGAAGATCGGTCAGCGGGCACCTGTTTACTGTACCGCACTGGGGAAAGTGCTGCTCGCCTTTCAGCCTGAAAACGAACAATCGAGGATCATCCGTAAAATAAGATTAACCCCCCTTACCCCAAGGACCATCACCTCGAAGGAGAAACTGGTGGAGGAATTGAAGGCGATAAGGAAACAGGGATATTCACTTGATCACAGGGAAATCGAAGGAGAGGTGGAGTGCATCGGAGCACCCATCAGGGATCATCTTGGAAATGTGATTGCAGCCCTCAGCATTTCAGGTCCACAGAAGAAGATCGGTACACCTCAGGAAAGACAGTTCGTCAGCAGTGTCGTAAGGGCCACTGCTCTCATTTCCTCCAAGTTGGGTTATATGGAAGCCAAAGAGTAGGCGATTGAAGACCGTGAGAAGTCATGGATAGTCTATCGATGATGAAGAAAGGAGTAATGTATGGATATCCGATATGCGATTCATCCTGACCATATGAAGCGATTAGATACGAATGAAATCAGGAAGCATTTTTTAATGGATAGGCTTTTTGAAAAGGATAAATTGAATATGGTTTATTGCCATATCGATCGAGTCATCGTTGGAGGAACTTGTCCGACCGACAAAAAACTGGAGCTTAAAGTGACAAAGGAGTTAGGAGTTGATTCCTTTCTCGAAAGAAGGGAATTGGGAATCATTAACATTGGTTCAAAAGGTGTTGTTTTCGTGGACAGCAAAGAATATATGATGGAGAAGAAAGAATGCCTCTATATCGGCATGGGGTCTAAGGAAATATCATTCAAAAGTTTCGACAAAAACAATCCGGCAAAGTTCTATTTCAACAGCACCCCGGCTCACTTTTCCTACCCCGACGTTAAGCTTTCAATGAATGATGCCCAAAGCCTCCATCTTGGCGCGCCAGAGAAAGCTAATGTAAGAACCATCTATCAATTTATTCACCCCAAAGTATTAAATAGCTGCCAGTTGGTGATGGGGATGACGGTTTTGGAACCAAACAGCATTTGGAATACCATGCCATGCCACACACATGATCGACGGATGGAGGTTTATTTATATTTCGATTTGCCGAAAGATGCGTTAGTCTTTCATCTATTAGGGGAGCCAAGAGAAACTCGGCATATCGTTGTCAGGAATGAACAGGCGGTTCTTTCGCCAAGCTGGTCTATTCATTCTGGGGTTGGAACAAGCCATTACACGTTTATCTGGGGGATGGCAGGAGAGAATCAAACGTTCACGGATATGGACGAAATCCCAATGGCAGTATTGGGATAGTTGATACGTTCGACGGCGCCAAACCCCGATTTTTAAATTGGGGTAAAAAGCGCCGCTCAGTATCAACCCTGAGCATACCCCGGGCTTCAGGCCGGGGAGTCGAATGGGTTGATTTTAAGGGAAGGTTTCAATATAATAGCCAACAGTGCTTTGTTATAAAGGGGACAGAGTTTATGAAGGTAAGAGATATCTTTAATAGGATCCACTTTATAAGTGCCATTCTGGCGTGCATCTTTTTGGCTTTCCAACTAATTATTATCTCTGTAAATGTCATACTGAGATATGGTTTTAATTCGGGTATCTCATGGATGGAAGAGATCTCGAGCAATGTGCTCATGACAGCCTTTACTTTTCTCAGTATGGCCATAGGTGTTAAGCTCGATACACATATCAATGTTAATCTTATTCCTAAGCGAGCCCCTCAATGGATCACTACTGTGTTGTTTAAACTTAAGTATTTGGTTCTATCTGTTATTGGTTTTGTTCTCTTATACTACGGCATATTGCTCATCATGGGGATCAAAGGAAGCATTGCCTCCATACCCAGCCTGCCTGCTTTCCTTCAATTTATCGTGATACCCCTGGCTGGTGTATTGATCTTATACGACTCGATCATCAATCTTTTGGGTCTTGAAAAAGATGTTTATTATCTTGACCGAAAATTTATGGGTATCGGAGAGAAAAAATGATCGTTGACTCAATAGGAATTACTCTCTTACTGAGTATCTTCGGGGTCCTTGTTCTCTTGCGGGTACCGATCACGTTCTGTCTGGCCATTTCAGCCATCATCACGGGGACCTATTTGAATGTCCCCCTTGAGGCGATCGTTAAGGTCATGGCCGATGGCGTCATGAATTTCTCCCTCCTGGCCATCCCCTTCTTCATCATCATGGGCGAGATCATGAACGAGGGCGGCATTGCCCAGAGACTTGTCAATTTAGCCAATCTCCTTGTGGGGAGGCTCCCGGGTGGGCTTGCCATGGTTAATGTGATGGACAGCATGTTTTTCGGCGGCATCTCAGGTTCTGCTGTGGCGGATGTCTCTTCTCTCGGCTCCATCGTCATTCCTATGATGAAGAAGCAAGGTTACGATGATGAGTTTTCCGTTGGACTGACCATATGTTCTGCCTGTCAGGGAATCATCATTCCACCCAGCCATAACATGATCATCTATGCCTTTGCTGTGGGAACAGCCTCCCAACTGGCGGGGGGACAGTTATTAGTCGTCTCTGTCGGGAAACTCTTTTTGGGGGGATATGCTCCAGGAATACTGATGGGCGTCACGATGCTGATCATTGCTCTCATCATTGCGATCAAGAGAAAATACCCGAGAGGGAAAGGCTATTCTTTAAAAGAGGGGGTGGTCATCTTTTTTAATGGATTCCTCGCCCTCTGCACGGCATTGATTGTTGTGGGTGGCGTGATCATTGGTATTTTTACAGCAACCGAAGCGGCAGCTTTTGCTGTTATTTATGCCTTTATTGTTACTTTCTTCATTTACAGAGAAGTACCTTTAATCAGATTTGTAAAGATCCTCTATTCCTCACTCAAAACCTTGGCCATTGTCATGAGTCTGATCGCTGCTGCGAGTGCCTATGGGTACTTACTCTCCCGTTTGCAGGTTCCGAGACTTACCACAGAATTTCTCCTCTCCATCACGGATAACCATTATTTATTACTCCTCCTGGTCAATATCATGCTCCTCATATTGGGATGTATCATGGATATGGCCCCACTCATCCTCATCTGTACACCGATCCTCTTTCCTGTTTTGGTTCTGAAGATGGGAATGGATCCGACCCATTTTGGGATTATGCTTCTTTTGAATCTCTCGATTGGACTCTGTACTCCTCCTGTAGGCTCGGCCCTCTTTGTAGGAAGTGCCATAGGCAAAATCTCGATCGAGAGGGCATCAAGAGGCTGTATTCCGTTCTATATCTCTATGTTTATCACCCTCATGTTGGTCACCTATATACCGGCCATCACGATGTTCCTCCCGAACCTGCTCATGCCTGGAAAATAATCAAGCAGAGCCCAAGGCAAAGAAAATAAGGTGCATAGAGATAAAAAGAGGCAAGAGCCTAAAGGTTCTTGCCTCTTTCGCTACACGCTTCTTATATGCTTATGCCTAAGAATTTTGTTCTAACATTTTAATACTACTCCGACGGTTTGTCATTCTGAGGAGCAAAGCGACGAAGAATCTCGATCTTATCTGGGGCTCTTCTGAGATTCTTCGCTTCCTTCGGTCGATCAGAATGACACAAAGGATGATCTGTCAGAGTAGTATTAGGTTTGGTTGGGATTTACTTCAGATCTTAATATTTACTTCAGATCTTAACCTAACCCTCAACCTTAACCTTGTGTTGTTAACTTCTACTTAACGTCTCTGATCTTTTTTACGACAGCTAATATCTCAGCCGGCTGCTTATCGTAAAGAGGTTTCATGGCGTCCATAAATTTCTGTTTTTCGGCCGGAGTGACTTCTGTAATGACACTCCCCTTTTCGCGGACGGTTTTCTCAGCTACCTTTTCAAAGTCATTCCATAATTTAATTTGGTATGCCACCGCATCTTTGGCCGCTTTCAAGATGATGGCCCGGTCTTCTTTCGACAGTTTATCAAAGACTTTCTTGCTTCCAACGGTAATTTCAGGTATTCGTGTATGCTCATCAGTGATCAAGTACTTCGCCACCTCATAATGGCTTGTTGTGAGATAGCTCGGCCAGTTGTTCTCTGCCCCGTCGACAACACCGGTCTGGAGAGCTGAATAGACCTCGCCATAGGGCAACGGTGTGGCAACAGCGCCGAGGGCCTCCACCATCCCTACCATCAGAGGTGCCTGCTGAACACGAATCTTCATCCCTTTCAGATCACTCACTGTCTTGACCTGCTTCTTGGTATAGAAATTTCTGGAACCGCCTTCAAACCACCCCACACCCACAAAATTGAAGGGCTCATGTTTCTTGAAGATATCTTCGCCAATGGGGCCATTCAATACCTTCCACATGTGAGCAGCATCTCGATAGAGGTAGGGCAGTTGAAAGGCATCGAGTTCTCTGACAAAGGCAGAGACTGCAGAGATGCTCACACGGGTCATGTCGATGGCTCCCAATTGGACCTGCTCAATGACCGCCCTCTCCTCACCCAGTTGTTTGCTATGAAAGACCTCGATGACAATTCTGCCATTGGTCCGCTCCTTGACGAGCCTGGCAAATTCATAATCCCCTTTCGTGGTGGGATAGTCCTGGGGATGTGTCTCAGCAAGCTTCATGACGATCGGGGCACCAATAGCGAACGAGGAAAGACCTGTTTGAAAAATGATTGTCAGTAATACGACCAAGAAAAATATAAAGATTCTTTTCATATAAATTCTCCTTTCTGTAAGATTTTTTTGGCTCTCTTTGTCAAGTTGGCAGCTTGACAATTCATGAGGATATGATAAAGTCATAACCGCTCGGCTTTGAACCTATTGGTCATGACCCGATCATGAATGAAAGAGGGGGCGATCTACTTGAAAATGGAACACGTTGCACTGAATGTGTCCGATCCCTTAGCCATGGCTGCATGGTACACCAAACATTTAGGATTCGATATTGCACGCCGTGTGACGACTCCTCCGTATACCCATTTCCTTAAGGATAGCGGAGGCACCATGATGATTGAAATATACCACAATCCCCCAGATCAAGTCCCGTCTTATTTGAAGATGCATCCCTTGCTACTCCATCTGGCCTTCGCCTCAGCAAACCCAGAAGCGGATAAGTTGAGATTGCTCGAAGCGGGTGCGACATGGGTTCAAGATGAACATCTTCCTGATGGTTCACAACTCATCATGATGCGTGACCCCTGGGGGCTTGCCATTCAGCTATGTAAACGCGGTAAACCGCTACTCTTGTCAAAAGAATAGCGATTTTTCTCGACCGTCTACCCGAAATCATGGTCACCGATTCCACGCTTAAGTTATCCTTGGCCAATGGAAGAAGCTAACCAGAAATAGAAGCCCGTGTTTTCCCTTTCACTTCTCGATTGACCACCGAACTCGGCCACTTTCCTAATAGGACATTTGAGACGTTCCTCGCTGTTCTCCTTTTCAATTCACTGATCGATTCCTCTGAGTAGAATCCGATATGAGGGGAGAGGATGACGTTTTCCATCTTGAGCAGTGGATTTTTGGAATCAGGAGGTTCCTTCTCCAAGACATCGAGACCAGCGCCAGCAATGAGGCCTTGTTCCAATGCCTGGATTAAGGCCTTTTCATCAATAATTGGTCCTCTTGAAGTGTTAATGAGGAGAGGTTTTTTCTCCATCTTTCCGAATTCCCGTTCGCCAATCAAATGGTGTGTGGAATCATTCAAAGGACAATGGATAGCAATAAAGTCGGATTCCTTCAAGACGGTATCGAAGTCTTTCAGTTCAATGCCTCCAGGAGCCTTTTCGATATAGGGATCGAAGGCGATCACCTTCACATCGAAACTTGAAATTCTCTTTGCCACTTCCAGACCGATCTTCCCGCATCCGATGAGGCCCAATGTCTTTCCCTTGGTTCGATAGATGGGAATTCCCAATCGAAAATCCCAATGACCTGATTTCACCTTTTGGTCAAAGAATGCCATTTTTCTTATCAATGCGAGGATCATCGAGAGGGTCTGGTTCGCCACCTCATCTATACAATAATCCGGCACATTGGCAACAATCATCCCTAAATCCGTGGCCGCCCTGAGATCGACGGAATCCACCCCAACCCCGTAACGAGAGACCGCTTTACATTTTGGAAGATTTTCAAGAACCCTCCGGGTCAAGAGGGCATACTGATTTAAAAGCCCGTCTGCCTCTCGGCATGCTCGGGTCAGATCTTTCTCCTCCTGCACTTGTGCTAGTATGAGTTCGGTATCCATCCGATCAAACTCCTCTTTCTCCTCTTCAATGGAGCCATGATCGCAATCGGTGATGACCACCCGGTAACGATATTGTCCCATCCTGCCCTCTCTTATCTCTAAGGGATCAAAATTACCTTAGCGGCCTGAAGGTTTTCTAAAAGATGAAAGGCATCTTCCCACTTTTCAAGGGGGAACTTATGTGTGATCAACTTTTCTGCGGGAAGAAGTCCTTTTGAAATGAGGCCGATCGCCCTCTCCCAAGCAGTCCAACTGCTGGAGTAACAGAAGTCGTAGCGAAGGGCTTTGAAGATGCCCCGATCGTAAGGGATCGGAACCTCTTCCTTTCCTGAAATTCCGATAGCACAAATCCTACCCAATCTCCTCACCATCTCGAAGGCCTGGTAGATTGCCTTTCCGCCTCCTGAGGTCTCAATAAGGATATCCACTCCTAAGCCATCGGTCATCTCCAAGACTTTCTTAACAGGGTCATCTTTATCGACGTTGATGGTGAAATCCGCTCCCAGTTCCTTTGCTTTTCCAAACCGCACTCCCTCATCCGAGCTCCTTCCAGTTACCCCAGTCATTCTCACTCCGGCTGCCTTTGCAATGGCAAGGGAGATAAGACCAATTGGGCCAGGTCCGGTAATGAGAACGGACTCTCCTGCCTGAAGTTGGGCACGTTCGAGGACTGAGGTGACACAGATCGCTATGGGTTCAATCACGGCACCAACCTCAAAGGGAATATTATCCGGAAGACGATGTAGGAGACGGGCAGGGCCTGCTACATATTTTGTGTAGGCACCGTTGATTCCGATGCCATAGGCCCTTTTCTGTTCGCACACCTGGGGAAATCCGCTCTGACAGGTATAGCAGACGCCACAGGAGCCAGTCCTTGTCTCACTGACAATGCGGTCGCCGGTCTTCCAACCTTTTACATTTTTTCCAACATCGGCAATCATACCGGAGAATTCATGACCCAGGACGACAGGAGGCCAGTAGGGATGGCTGTCGTGATAGATGTGAAGGTCGCTTCCACAGACCGAGACAGCCTTCACCTCAATCAGGACTTCGTCATCTTTGATCTTCGGTTCGGGAACTTCCCGAACTTCAATCATCCCCTTACCCTTTCCGTACTTTACGACTGCTTTCATTTTGAAACCTCCAGATGAACAATGAATCAAGGCTGAAGCCTTGAGTTACCAATGTAACTCAACCCTTTAGGGTTGAAGCTATGATCGGTAAAATCTCGCCGCCTCTTTGAAGGACAGCAACTTTGCCATCGGGTCCGACCAAAGAAAATCCAAGTTCCAGGGCCTCCTGGGGCGTTCTTGCATGCAGAAATCCCAATCTTTCTTTTTTCTCCTTGGATATCCCAGGTGAAACCATGATCCCTCTTGCCCTCTCTTTGATCACCCTTCCCACATGGACGAGATGGGCAGCTACAGTCAATTTGTTAATCATTCCATTCTGAACTTTTTGCTCAACCTCTCCAAAGGTTTGATACCCAAATTCAAGGACTTCTGGATGGCTTGGGGAAACTCCCTCTGGGCAAGGTGTGACCAGGATCACCACACCTCCCTGTTTGACTGCCAGTTCGGCTGCATAAATCCCTTTGGCTGCCAACCAGAGCTCTGAATCATAGGGGTGAGAATCAGCAATGACAATATCCGCCTCCCGAGGAAGTTCAGATTGATAAACCTGATGGGACAGTATGGCACCGGCTCGATAAGCATGGATTGGATCTCCTGCCACCACCTTGATCAATCTTCCTGAACCATCCTGGATGGTATTGATGACCCATCTCAATCCCACCTTCTGGGCAACCCTCTCAATCTCTTCTTTGACAGGGTTTTCGATCTTTCCCAATATTTCCCGTCCAGGAAATTGTGCGCTGAGCCAATGAGTCCTTCCTGTCGTCTCCTCGCCACAGATTCCAGGTTGGATGATGTTTCCTCCTCCACTGAATCCCGAAACTCGGTGGGGAACGATCTGGCCCACACCAATAATGAAATCAACCTCTTCAACCATTCGATTCACAAAAATGGGAGTTCCTCTCTCTGTTTCTCCCCGCTTTATCAGCTGGGAGGAGTCCCACCATTGGTGATTGAAGATGCGGTATCGTTTCGGAATATCTTTTCCAAATTTTCTTACGATCTCCTCTTCGGTCATTGGCCGATGGGTTCCGAGGGCGATGAGAATTTTGATGTGACTCGATTGGATGCCGGCTGCGTCTAATTCCCTCAATAATCGAGGGAGAATTTTCTGGACAGGAGTGGTCCGGGTGTAATCATCGACCGCGATCAATATGTTTTCATGCCCTTCAAGCAGTTGGGGCAAAGGAGCAGAGCCAATGGGATGAGAGAAAGCTTTTTCGATGATCTGTTCCTCGGTCTCCTCGATCTTAACGATGGATGGAGAAAAAATTCCGAGGAGGTTTTTTTCCGGAACATCCAATGAATTCATTTCAGGATAAGGAAATAATATTTGCATGAATACCTCAATTACCAATGATCAATGACCAATTCCCAATTAGTGTTACTCTTTGCTTCTTACTGCTTTCTGCCTACTGCTTACTGATCACTGATTACTGCTCACTGCTCACTGTTTACCCCGTTAGAAATAATGCTCCGCTGCTCTGCAGCGGGGTTACATTTTAGAACAATTCCGGCGGGGTTTAATGCCCCGCTGGAATTTCTAACGGGGTTTACTGTTCATTTGCCTCGTGCTTCACGGATGGTCTTAAGAAAAGCACGGGTATTCTCTGTGATAATGTGAAACTTTTTCTCCTTGACGGCTTTCTTATCTACCAACTCCCCTCCTACTCCGAGAGCCGCTACTCCAGCTTTGATAAAGTCGCCTGCATTCTGAAGATTGACTCCTCCAGTGGGGACGAGAAGAATTTGTGGTAGAGGGGCCCTCAGGGCTCTGATATAATCTGCTCCTCCTAATTGAGCAGCAGGAAAGACCTTCACCATATCCGCGCCTGCATTCCAGGCGGCCAGGATTTCGGTGGGAGTCATCGCACCTGGAATGACCACAACACTATAACGGTGTGCGAGATGGATGAGATCAACATTGAGAGTGGGACTCACAATGAATTGGGCGCCAGCCAGGAGTGCAACCCTTCCGGTCTCAGGATCAAGAACGGTTCCTGCACCCATGATGATCTCATCTTTATATTTCTGGGTCAGCTCTTTGATCACATCAATCGCCCCTTGGACGCTCATAGTGATTTCAATAAAACTTACACCACCTTCCTTGATGGCATCGGCCACATCCATCGCTTCCTGGGCAGAAGTGACGCGGATCACTGGAATCAATCCCTCTGACATCATCCGATTGAACACTTCCCTTTTTTCCATATTTCACTCCCTTCCCCTCACCCCTCCCTCTCCCCAGCGGGGAGAGGGGTAGGGTGAGGGGCGTTATCATATCTGAATTATCTTGAGATCCTTAATCCTGCACCTTTGAGTTGGGCTTCTACTTCTTCTAAGGTACACCAGTTGAAATCCCCAGGCAAAGTGTGTTTCAGTGCCGAAAAGGCGTTTCCGTACTGAACCCCCTTTTCAATATCCTTGAGTTTAAGCCAACCATAGAGAAATCCTGCTGTAAAAGAGTCGCCTGCACCTACCCGATCCACAATCTCTACTTCATATTTTCTATCTCTGAAAATCTTTCCATCCTGATAGGCAATCGCTGTCCAATTGTTTTTCCAGACAGAGATATCTTCCCTTAAGGTGATGGCGACAATCTTAAATTTGAAGGTTTGAGCCAATTTCTCCGCTACGGTTTCATAATCTTTTTCTTTAATGCCGAAGACGACATTGGTATCTTCCTCGGTGGTAATGAGAATATCGACATCGGTCATCATGGGCTCTTGGATTCTTTTTGCGTCGGCAGGTGTCCAGAGTTTTTTACGATAATTGAGGTCATAAGAGACAGTGCAACCTGCTTTCCTTGCAGCCTTTAAAGCCTCAATCGTCGCCTCTGCTGCTGATGCGCTCAGGGCAGGAGTGATTCCACTCACATGAAAGTGCTTCGATCCGGTGAAGATCTTTGTCCAATCGACCTCACCAGGCTTGACCATGCTAATGGCTGATCCTGAGCGGTCATAGAGGACACTCGAAGCGCGCGGCGAAGAACCGAACTCCAAAAAATAGATTCCAGCTCTTCCCTGATCAGACCAGACGATATGAGAACAGTCCACTCCAAACTCCTGAGCTCGATCTTTGATCAGATATCCCAGTCCATTCTTCGGAAGTTTCGAAATCCACGCGCTCTTCATGCCAAAACGGCTCACACCAACAGCCACATTCAGCTCTGCACCACCCACATTTAAATCAAGACTTCGAGTCTGCTCCAATCTCTGAAAGTGAGAAGGTGAAAGTCTAATCATTGCCTCTCCAAAAGTGACCACATCGTACATAGAATTCTCCTCCTTCTCAATAGATTATCTTTTGAATTCTATCCGCACTCCTCTTTCTGCTGATACGTATGCGGCATAAATCGTTTCTACCACATCCCTTGCCAAATCTATGCCGGAAATAGGCTCTCTGTCAAATAGAATAGCATCGATGAAATCCTCCAATTCTTGGGGGAATCCTTTCATCCAATCGTCATCAGGGCTTGGAAAGTTCCAGCCTGCCTTCGTTTCGAGCTTCTCAGCGATATATTCCTCTCCGAAGATATGGGGTTCTGGTGCATAGACCTCCAAGACGTCGTGAGGGTTGATGTTGACATAAACAACCGCATTTGAGAGGTAGACGTTTAGAACGTTTCTCACTCCTCCCAATACGGTGTCGGAGGCGAAGACTGTTGCCTTTGAACCGTCTTCGAAATTGATAATCATCACACCCCAGTCCTCCACATCCTCCCATTCTGAGACAACATATTTCTTTTTCTCTTTCATAAAGGATTCTATTTTTGTGTGGTGTCCGACCTCTGCCGTCACCGACTTTGGACGGATTGGTCTTCCATACTTCAGCATCCCTTCGTAATGTTTGAGATGGAGAGCGCTTCCCAGCGGATGGGAACCCAATCGCATGAGCGCCCCTCCTCCAGAGGTTTTCCATCTTCTCGAATATTTGGCCTGGGAACCCGAATGACCTTGTTCTGCCCTGATCTCCAAAATCGTCCCTCCGCTCACCTTCATCAAGCGCTTCAGTTTTATGAAAGGCGGAGCATAGATCCAATTTTCAGCATACATGAATTTGACCTTGTTCCTTTCGATCGAGGAGGCGTCGGTAGTCATCATAGTAGTCAGGGATACTAAACCTCTTTGCGAAGGCTGCTGCATTCTCTTTATTTTTCGAAGCAATCGCGAGGACATCTACCTTCAAACCCCTCAGCTTCGAAAGGTTGCTGAGGTGGAGGTCGGCAGCAAGTTTCGAACCGACCATTGCAAGTCTTACCCTTTCCATAGCTGCTTCACTCCTTTCTCATCTTTGAACAATCACCTCATAAACCTGAACCGTGCTCTCAGTATAGAGAGCTTTGATCTTGGGCGAGAGAGCCTTGTGATCATCTGAATCCCTCCAAGCGGCGGCAGTCTCAAGGGATTGAAATCGTATCGCCATCTGGTAAAAGGATTCTTTTTCATGTTCCTTGAGAAGGGTCACTGAGATGAAACCAGCCTGTTTAGACATCGCCACACTATAAGCCTCTTTAAACAGGGCTTCAAACTCCTTCTCCTTTCCAGGAATAACATTAAAGATAACATGCCTCTCAATCATTTTACGACACCTCCTTCTGAGCCGACCCTCTCACTCCATCTCTCTCCCCTTAGGGGAGAGGGGAAGGGTGAGGGGGAGTTATTGATTTTGAATATACACGATTCTCTTTTCTCTTTCAGAT
>Ga0315274_10010264_pt1 | contig 13482 bp, 16 predicted proteins | sample YL17G02_20_MG_FD_203700 | JGI IMG/M metagenome (GOLD analysis project Ga0315274, IMG submission 203700) | Sediment microbial communities from Yellowstone Lake, YNP, Wyoming, USA - YL17G02_20 | ecosystem: Environmental > Aquatic > Freshwater > Lake > Sediment | place: USA: Wyoming | collected...
ACCGCCAGAGCAAGAAGGACCCCAAGCGCAAGAAGGAGAATACAAGGAAAAAACATAAATTAATGACTAATTGACCTAATTTCTAATTATTCTAAACACGGATTAGGTTAATTAGACTAATTAGTAATTAGAAATTTCGTGTTAAGGGATTACTATCAAATTCTTGGCGTCAAAAAAACATCCAGCCCGGATGAAATCCGACGGGCTTATTATAAGTTGGCGCACCAGCATCACCCGGATAAGGGCGGCAACGAACAGAAATTCAAGGAAATCAACGAGGCCTACCAGGTGCTTTCAGACAAGGATAAAAGAGAACAATATGACCAATACGGTCGTGTCTTCGAAGGTGCTGGCCAACCTGGCGGTGCGCCCCCGGGCTGGGATTTTAACTGGGCTTGGGGCAATAGGCCTGGTAATAGCGGAAACGAGGGTTTTGGCTTTGACTTTGGCGATATTGGTGATGTTTTTGAAGAATTTTTTGGCTTTGGATCTGGCAGCCGAACCAGAAAAGAACCAAGAAAGGGCAAGGATATTGAAATCGGTTTAGAAATTCCTTTGGAAGAAACTCTTTCTGGCCGCGAAAAAGAAATTGTCTTGGAAAAGTTTGGTCTCTGCCAACGCTGCCAAGGAAGCGGGGGAGAGCCGGGATCTCCAATAAAAGAGTGTTTTTCCTGTCGGGGAAACGGCCAGGTCCAACAAATCAAAAGAACGTTTTTGGGATCATTTACCAGTTTTATAGTCTGCCCGGAATGCAAAGGCGAAGGCCAGAGGCCGGAAAAACCCTGCAATGTCTGTTCTGGCGAGGGCCGCCTGAAGAGCAAAGAGAAAATCAAGGTTTTTATCCCGGCTGGCATTGACCAAAACCAGATCATTAAAATTGAGGAGGCGGGCGACCAGGGAAAAAGGGGGGCCAAAGCAGGGGATTTATATGTCAGAGTTATTATCAAAGAGCACCCGATGTACCAAAGAAGGGGAGACGATCTTTTTACTGTTTTGCCTATCTCGCTTTCTTTAGCAGTTTTGGGCGGAGAAGCAGAAATCATTGACCTGGCCGGCCAGAGAATCATTCTTAGCATCCCTGCTGGCGCAGAGCATGGAAAAATGTTAAGGTTATCTGGTAAAGGCGTTCCTCATTTCAGGGGTTCTGGCAAAGGCAACTTATATGTTGAACTAAATCTGAAAATCCCGAAAAAACTGACACCAAAACAAAAAGAACTGCTGGAAAAACTGAAAGAGGAAAATTTGTGAAATTATGTATTGTGTTTACTTTCTATACAGCAGAAAGACGAATAATGTTTATGTTGGATGCACAAAAAATTTAGATAGAAGATTACAAGAACATGATAGTGGTTTGGTTAAAAGCACAAAAAACAGAAGACCTCTTGTTCTCATTCACTGTGAAAAGTATAGTACTCTTGACCTGGCCAGAAAAAGAGAGGATTATCTTAAAAGCTTATACGGTTCAAGGGAAAGAAAAAGGATAGTAAAAGAATGTCTAAATGAAATTTGAAAAGCGCCCTATACAAGAATTTCTTAATAAGAAATTCTTGTCGGGCTCGACCAAAACGAAGTTTTGGTATAGAGCCCTTGTAGCTCAATTTGGTAGAGCAGCTCCCTTTTAAGGAGTTGGTTCCGCGTTCAAATCGCGGCAGGGGCACAAGAGTAGATTGACAAAAACGTAAAAAGCTATAATAATAGCTTATTCAAAGGAAAGGAAGGAGGCAAAATGCCTATCTGGTGGGGAATTGTCCTGATGGTGGTCGGCATCCTGGGCGTGGCATTGATGATCTACTCCATGACGCTGATGCCCCCACAAAGTATCGTTCTGCTCGTCGTCGCCTTCATTATTATACTGGCGACGACTCTGCCAATGATCGCCATCATGGTGGCCGAGGCGCCAAAACAATCCTCGGGAGAGATAATCATCTCTCAAACACCAACAACCACCAGCATGCCGCCCGCATGCTACTGGGTCTGGACCGATAAGGCCCACGACCCAACCGACAAGTGGGGCAAACTCCTACTTGTAGGAGAACCTGTCGTCGGATGCGAGCAACCGGGGTGGAACGTTAGTGAAGAAAACATACCACCCTATTGCTGGTGTCCTTAACTCCCCATCGCTTGCGGTGGGGAGATTCATATTTAACAACAGAAAAATGACTAAAATCAAATCCAAGTATCTTATTTTCGGAGCTTTGATTATTATCATTATTACTGCGACTGTCGCCTGGTTCTTACTGTTCAAAGGGCCGAAATCTACCCAGCAAACAGCAGTTGACCAATTCGCCCAATGCCTCAAAAACAAAGGCGCGGTTTTATATGGCGCTTTCTGGTGTTCGCACTGTAAAAACCAAAAAAAGATTTTCGGTTCTTCGGCAGATCTCTTGCCTTATGTTGAATGTTCCACCCCTGACGGAAAAAACCAACTGCCAATTTGCCAAGAAAAAACTATTGAAAGCTATCCCACCTGGATTTTTGGCGACAACTCGCGCGTTGTTGACGAAATGTCTTTCAAACAGCTTTCCGATAAAACTGGCTGCCCCCTACCATAAAAAACGTGGAATATAGAGGCGATCGCCGTCATTTATTCATCGATTAAACCAAATATAGTCTGTAAATTCTGGAAGAATTTTCATATTCCACGTTTTCTCTTGGCACGGATTTTTGCTATTTTTAATGGACTATCTGTTAAATTTCTGTTATTTTAAACTATATGGTTATAAAACCGATTCAGAAAAAAATTGCCGTTCTTTTCCTTGTCATTATCCTATTTACGAGCGGGTTGGTTTTTAGTTTTTATTCGGGCCAAAAGCAAGGCGAAAAAAGAGTCATCAACAGCATTTTTACGCAAGGGGCCGGCTCAGAAGCCAAGGGTTTTGACTTCACTCTTTTTTGGGAGGCCTGGCAGGCGCTTAAAAACAAATTCCTTGACCAAGGCAAATTTGACAACCAAAAGGTTCTTTACGGCGCCATTGCCGGCATGACCGGGTCCCTTGAAGACCCTTACACTGTTTTCATGGATCCGGAAGAAAGCAAAAAGTTTTTTGATGATGTTTCCGGCAAATTTGAAGGCGTAGGCCTGGAAATCGGCCAAAAGAAAGGCCAAATCCAGGTAATCGCGCCCCTAGAAGGCACTCCCGCCCAAAAAGCCGGCTTAAGGGCTGGAGATAAAATTGCTAAAATCAACAGCGAGCTCACTAATGATATGACCATTGATGAAGCGGTCAGTAAAATTCGCGGCAAAAAAGGGACCGAGGTGACTTTGACTATATGGCGCGATGGCTGGAACAACACCAAGGACTTCAAGTTAATCCGCGACGTTATTGAAGTCCCGTCTTTGAAATGGGAATTGAAAGACAATGACATCGCCTATATTAAGCTTTACCAGTTTTCAGCCAAGGCAGGTGCTGATTTTCAAAAAGCGGCTCTGGAAATCTTGAAATCGCCGGCAAAACGCATTATCTTAGATTTGAGGGACAACCCCGGCGGTTATTTGGAAATCGCACAGGACATCGCTGGGTTTTTTCTGGAAAAGGACTCGCTAGTGGTAACCGAGGACTTCGGCAAAACAAAAGAACCAAATAAATACTTAGCTGAAGGCAATGATGTCTTTGGCAAAACGCCCATGGTCGTCTTGATAAACCAGGGGTCAGCTTCGGCAGCAGAAATCTTAGCCGGCGCCCTGAGAGACAACCGCCAGATAAAATTAATCGGCGAGACCTCATTTGGCAAAGGTTCTGTCCAGCAGCTGGAAAACCTAAGCAACGGCTCTTCCTTGAAAATCACGGTCGCCAAATGGCTGACCCCAAAGAACGAATCAATTTCCGACCACGGCCTAGAGCCCGATATCAAGGTAGAAATCACTGACGAAGACTACCAGCAAAGCAAAGACCCGCAGCTCGATAAAGCACTTGAAATCGTTAAAGGATTAGAGTAAAATGAAACCGACCCTGCGACAAAACCGCAGGGTATCTGGGCGGTTTCGTTATCCAATGAGTCGGCTCCGCCGACATATTTATAGTCCGCCTTCATCCCTGCGGCGAGATCGCAGGGTATCAGACGGAACATAATAGTTAATACGATAAAAGATTAAGCTATTTTAAGATGAAAATTGTTCCTACCAACCAATTTACAGACAATATATTAATCAAAGTATAAAATGAGTCGTCTTCGACGCCTCGTATAATATAGTTGGTCAAAGTATAAAATGAAATTAGTTCTCCTAAACGATATTGAAAAAGTTGGTAAAAAATATGAAACAAAAGAGGTGGCTGATGGCTTTGCCCGCAATTTTTTAATTCCGAAAAACTTGGCCAAACCCGCCACCAAAGAAATGCAAGAATGGGTCAACCTTCAAAAAGAGATTGCTCAAAAGAAAGCTGAAGAAGATTTAAAGAACGCTCAATCTTTAGCGACCGCTGTTGACGGCCAAGAAGTTATTATTGAGGTTAAAATCGGCCCCGAGGGCCAGCTTTTTGAATCAATCACCAGCCAAAAAATCGTAGAAAAACTCAAAGAAATGGGTTTTGAGATCAAAAAAGACCAGATTGGCATAACTGAACCCATCAAAGAAGCAGGGGAGTATCCGCTGAAAATAAAATTCAGCCACAATCTAGAATCGCAAATTCAGGTCATTGTGAACGGCCTCCAAGAAGAAAAGAAAGATGAAGAGGACTAAAATAAAACAACTCCTGCTAATCAAGGGTTGTTTTCTTTTAAATGAGAATCAAGATAGGGGAGTAGAATATTAGTCAATACTAACGATCGTGGCTATTCTCCTAGAACCGTCAAAACGCTTGACTTTTTTCTGGGAAAACCGAACCGTGCCCGGCCTCAAAGCATACAAAGTATCGTCGCCAGCCCTTTTAACGTTTTTGCCGGCAATAAATTTCGTTCCGCGCTGCTTAATAATAATCATTCCCGGCTTAACTCGCTGGTTATTGGTGATTTTAATGCCTAAGTACTTAGGTTGGGAATCGCGTCCCAAAGCCGAAGAACCTGCCGATTTAGTCTTAGCCATATTAATGATCTATGTTATCAAGCTTCCGACAATTTGTCAAAGATAATATCCGCAGCCTTATCCTGACCCTGATGGTCTTTTTGATTTCGCTCCTGTCTTTTGCCTTGGGATACCTTATTGCCAAATATCAAGGGCGAGAACCTATCAGGATAGAAACACCAACCATCCAAGAAAACAATTAATTTAAACTTATAAAAAATGCAATTTATCTTTAAAAAACCGCGCGAAAACATCTACGATCTAGGCAGGATTCTGGGCTACCAACTGATAAAGACTTCGTCAGATCAAGAATATAATCTTATCAAACCTTTGGGCCGCGACTATCCCAGATTCCACCTTTATATCAAAATAACTGGTAAAAACCTGGTTTTCAACCTCCACTTAGACCAAAAAAGGCCATCTTATGGCCGGGAAACCGCTCACAGCGGCGAATACGAAGGCAAATTAGTCAAAACGGAAAAACAAAGGATTAACATTATCTTAGAAAAAATAGGATCATAAAATACATGATTAAACGAGAAAGAATTTTTGAGAACGGATAGAGAAAAATTATTACAGCTTTTCGTTAGCAAACAAATTCTATTATTTTATCGTCATTTGGGACTATCAAGTAAACACAGTTTTTCATTTGTTCGAGATTAATCCAAAGCTTGAAAAAAGAGGTCGTGCCAACTTCAACATACAAATCCAGTTTATCTTTTTTAAACACGCCGAGGTCGGCCCGACCCCAATATAGATTAGGCTCAAGTGCCGTTTTATAGTATTGCTGACGAAAATGGTTATCTATTTTCTGTGTAGTCTTTTTATGCCAGTCTCCTCCTCGATATTTCTCACAATTTCTGCTGTTTTTGCTTCTCCAAAAACTTTTCAAAGGCGCTGTCCTTGTAATTTCCGTGGCCTTCACCCTCCCGGAAACAATCAAGATAGCAATTCTTCTCAAAAAACACTCTCGACATCCCCGAGGAGCATGTTTTTCTTCAACAAGAAAAGTTTCTACTGAACGACGAAGCCAATCCATCTCTACTTTAATCTTATCTTCTACAAGATGCCAATCTTTCCAATAACGCAAGATTTCCTGTTTAGAAGAAACCATAATATTATTTTAATGTTATTCTTTTAACGGGTGAAATTTTCGGAAAGCCTCTTCGACGTAGTGATCAGAGGCCTTGATATAACGAGTGGTTGTGTCTAACGACTCATGCCCTAAAAGGATTTGAATTGCTGTGGGACTAGCTCCTTGTTCGGCCAAGTACGTTGCGAAAGCTCTACGAATGCCGTGAGGACTCACCGGGATGCTAAAACCGAGCAACTCACGATATCGCTTTATTTTTTCTTCCAAATAATTAGGAGAAATCTTCTTATCCTTTTTGTGAATATTTTTTCCCCTTAACGGCAAAAACAGAAAAGGGGATTCGGAATCGCCGCGTACTGCCAGATATGTTTTAATGTGTTTCTGGGCACGACCGGTCAGATAGACGAATCTTTCTTTCTTGCCTTTGCCGCGGATAAAGATATGTCCTCTTTCGTTAATCTGATCTTTTTTTAAATTGACTAATTCGGAAATCCTCATGCCGGTGGAGAAAAGCGTTTCCAAAATAGCCCGATTTCTCAACGCCACCAGTTTATTTTTTTCAAATCGGGTAGGGAATTCAATTAACTTGATAATTTGTTCCAGTTCGCCGACCCGCGGATATTTTTTCTCGGTTTTGACGAGTTTAACCATATCGGCCGAAATCGGGCTCTGACAGTCCATATCCGCTAAAAACTTCAAATAAGACCGCAGAGAGCAGAGTAAACGGTTCATTGAGAAACTAGAAAGCCGTTTTTGGCTCTTCTGGTGGCTGGCTGTTAGGCGGTCGCGCGAGACCAAATAGGCCTTATAATAGAGTAAAGTTTTTTTCTCAATATCAGAAAAATCAATCTTAATATCTCTAAGAAAATTCTGAAAAATTTCCAAATCTTTTTCGTAATTATAAACAGTTTCCGAAGAATAATTATTGGTCTGCAGGTTTAAGAGAAAATCGTCTAAAAGAGGAAGGTTAATTTCAGCCATCTTATTTTCCGAGCATTAGGGTTATTATACTCACTTCTATTATCTTAAATCAAAGAGGCTCAGTCAAGCCCCCTCTCGTCTTGCTACTGTCTAAAAAGGGCTTCATTCAACGATTTTCTTGAATTTTTCCCAAAGATAATTCCAATAACCGGATAAATCTTTATCAATGCTTGTTTTCATCTCGTTTTTCTCTTTCGGAAGTTCCTCGTTAAAGATCACTTCGCGATTGAAAAAGAGCTTTACTATCCGCTGCCAGGTCAATTTAACCCAAGCATCAAAATTAAAGGTAAAATGGCTCTGCCACCAGTTATTGAACCATTGATAAAGCTTTTGCCAGACAGACATCGCCTCGTTTAAGGCCGCCTTAAACGAACCCGGGAAAGTAGCCCAAACCCTATCCAGTATCGTTTTTAGGTCGCCCAAGCTCTCAGGCAAGCCAGTAAAGCTGGGGATCGGCTCCCCTGTTCCCTGAGATAAGGCCATCATGGGCTTTAAAACAAGAACGAAGCCAAGCATGACGCAAAAAATGAAAACTAATTTAGTTGTATTCATATATTACGAAGTTCGCTTTATTGTCCTTAAACGTGGAATATGAAAATTCTTCCAGAATTTACAGACTATATTTGGTTTAATTAAGGAATAAAATGACGGCGATCGCCTTTATATTCCACATTAAACAGCTTGGTTAATGTTAATTAAGCCTTCTTTATAAGGTTTTTGGCGACTTTAAGCCTGGCCATGGTTTTTTCTTTACCCAAAACCGCTGCAATCTCAAAGGGCCCGGCCGAAGCTTCCTTGCCAGACAAGGCCACCCTGAAAGGCCACAAGAGGTATCCCCTATCTTTTTTGTCAGTTTGTATTTCGGGACCGACTTTTTCTGATTCTGGCAAAATAATTTCTCCTAACTTTTCTTTTTGCCAATCATCTATTTTAATTTTGTCTAAAATCTTTTCTAGCCTTTCTAGGGTCTCCCCTATTTGTTTGGCTGTCATCTCTTTCCAGCGCAAAAGCCCGGGCTCGTAAATCAGTTTTTCTTTAAAGAAGAAATCTGTTAAATCCGTAATTTCCGATAATTTCTTCAAACGTTGCTGATAAAGCGAAATAATTTTTGTTAAATAAGTGAACTCCACTATTTCTCCGCTCTCCCCTATTTGATATTTTTTCTCTCGCCACTTTTCTTCGGTCGGCAAATCCATCAGCTGGACCGTCGGCTCCTGGGCAATCTTAATTAAATTGGCGGAAATCAGATAAGGCAGGCATTTTTCTGTCAAACTCTCCAAAGAAAGCCCTCTCAAGTAAAAACCGTTCAGCCAGTCAAGCCGCTGCTGGTTGAAAATCGCGGCCGACTTTTGAACTCTCTCAAGCGAAAATTCTTTGATGAGCGATCTAAGGGAAAAAATCTCTTTTTCCTCGCCGGGGTGCCAACCCAAAAGCGCCACAAAATTAATCAAGGACTCGGCCAAATAACCTTCTTGTTTATAATACTGGATCGGCACGGAGCCATGGCGTTTGCTTAATTTTGATCGGTCTGGAGCCAAAATCATCGGCAAATGAGCGTATTTTGGCCTAGTAAAGCCCAGTGCCTCTTGAATAAGAATCTGTTTTGGCGTATTGGAAACGTGCTCTTCGCCGCGAATAACATGGGTAATTTTCATTTCAAAATCATCAATTGTCACCGAAAAGTTCCATAAAGGCGTTTTGATGGCTTTGGCAATCGGGAAATCTCCGATTAACTTAGGGTCAAACTCAATTTTGCCCCTGATAAGATCTTCAAAAACAACTGGAGCAGCTGCCTCATTTTTAAAACGGAGGATCGAGGGCTTGCCCTGGTGCAGGTTTTTTTCCACTTCCTCGGCAGACAAATTCCGGCACTTGCCAGAATACACTGCTGGCTGACCCTGGCTCAGCTGATACTGACGATACGTCTCAATCTCCTCCTCCGAACAGAAGCAATGAAACGCCTTGCCTTCATTTAAAAGTTGCTGAAGGTATTTCTGGTAGATTTCGCTCCTCTCCGACTGCCTATATGGCCCGAAAGCACCGTCTTTGTCGAGGCCCTCGTCCCAATCAAGGCCAAGCCAGCGCAAATCCTCAAGAATACTCTGCTCGTATTCTTTTTTAGACCTTTCCCTGTCGGTATCCTCAACCCTAACAATAAAAATCCCTTGGTTAACTCTGGCGAAAAGAAAAGCAAAAAGAGCAGTTCTGGCCCCGCCCAAATGCAAAAGCCCGGTTGGCGAAGGCGCAAACCGCGAACGCACTATTTCTGTTTTTGATTCGTTTTCTGACATTCTTATCTTGAAATATTCTTTATTTCTAATAGTCTTAGAATCTTGATAAAAGCGAGGGCAAGCTTCTCAAAGAGCACATCGGAGGCGTGCCAGCATGGTCCCTGAACGCAGTGAAGGGTGGCACGCCGAGATCTGAATGGCGCGAGCTCGCTGGAGCGAGCGACCATGTCTCTTTGACGAGGCTCTGCCCGAGCGTATCGCCTCTGACAGAGTATACCTTCTTTTACCACTCTTTGAGGTAATTAAAAAGATACTCTGCAACTTGCCTGGCAGCCGTGGGCCTAGCCAACAAAGCTGTAGCTTGCCGCATCTTTTCTAACTCCATCGGCCGGGTAAAAAGATAATTCAATTTTTCCCAGAAAAAATTCGGGGTCATATTTTCCTCTTCCAAGACAACAGCCGCACCCTTGGCAGCAAAAGCATAGGCATTCTTTACCTGATGCCCCTGGGCCGCTTCGGGCAAAGGAATCAAAATAGAGGGTTTGCCAACAGCAGCAATTTCAAAGATCAATCCTGCCCCCGCCCTGGCAATCACTAAATTAGCCGCGGCGTAAGCCTGTTTTATCTCTTCTTCCCGAAAAAACGGAAAGGGATGATAGTATTTCTCAAGGCCCTTGGGAATAGTCACCTCGGCCTCGGCCCTCACTTTGGCAAAATTCTTTTCTCCGGTTTGATGCAAAAGCTCAAATTGCCCCAGAAGATTAGGCAAAATTGCCAGAATTAGATCGTTAACCCGCTGGGCACCCTGGGATCCTCCGAGTATCAAAATAACAGGTTTTTCGCCAGTCAACCTAAAAAGTTCGGCGGCTTCCTCAAGGGTACCGGTTAAAATCTCTTTTCTCAAAGGATTGCCCATGAGAATCATTTTCCTTGGGGGAAATCTTTCTGTTTTTTCAAAAGAAACAAAAATCTTTTTGGCAAACCTGGCTAACAAAGAATTGGTTAAGCCCGGATCAATGTCCGATTCATGAATGAAAATCGGTATTCTTAAAAACCAGCCAGCTAAGACGACGGGGAAAGAGCCATATCCCCCCTTGCTAAAAATCAGGTCAGGCGCCAGGAAAAAAAGCTTAAAGAATGACTGGATAATTCCTGCAGGGGTCTTGAAAACAATATCCACGCAGTTTTCCAAAAGACTCTGCCAATCCAGATAACGCCTTAATTTGCCCGCAAGTATCTCGCTCGTTTTCACCCCTTCCTGGCTTAACAAAATCAGGCTAAAGTCGTCGCGCGGCCCTATATAATAGAGTCCTAACTCTTCTTTTATCTGCTTATCTTCGGGAATTTGCTCGCCAAAAACATTCTTGCTTTCAACAAGCTTCTTTTGCAGATACAATTCTTTTATTTCCCTAACAACGGCAATGAGGGGAAAAATATGCCCCCCGCTCCCGCCGCCGGTGAAAACAATTCTCATCTTATACCTTGATTAAACTTATATAGTCTGTAAATTGGTTTGGCAAAAACAATTTTCATGATGTTAACTGTCTATCGTTTGCTTTGAAATGTTTAATAATAGTCCTAAACCCATCATTTCTGCCGCCAAATGCGAACCCCCATAACTAATCAAGGGCAAAGGCACGCCAGTCAAAGGCAAAAGACCAGTCATTGAACAAATATTAACCAGGGCCTGAAAACCAATCCAAAAAGTAATTCCTGCTGCCACCAACTGCGAAAACCTATCTTTAGCCAGCCTGCTAATTCTAAAACCCTGCCAGATAAAGACTAAAAAGAGCAAAATCATACTCATCGCGCCGATAAAGCCGGTTTCTTCGGCGAAAACCGGAAAGATCGCGTCGCCGATAGTCTGGGGTAAAAAGCCGTATTTCTGACGCGACAAACCCAAACCCAGTCCAGACCACCCCCCGGAACCAATGGCAATCAAAGACTGCTTTAGCTGATAACCCATACCCATAGGGTCTTGGGTCGGATGCAAAAAAATTAACCATCGGTTCAAACGATAAGGCGCAATTTTAATAAGGATTATCAAGCCCAATAAACCCAACCCCACAATCAAGAAATTCTGCCAAAAAGGAGTTTTCGCCAGGAAAAACATCACTATGGCAGTGGCGGCAATAACCACTAAAGTCCCGGCATCCGGCTGCAAAACCAGCATCAGAGCCACTAAGCCAATAATCAATAAAAATGGTGCTACAGGGCTTATGAGGCCTAAAAACCTCTTTCCCAGCGAGGACCTGGCAACATCCCGGTCTTTTGACAGCCAGGCGCCAAGATAAATGATAATCGCGAATTTTAAAAATTCAGATGGCTGAAAAGAAATCAATCCAAGATCAATCCAGCGGGCGGCGCCCAAAAGTTTTATGCCCAATCGATTAGGAAAAACCAAAATCGCCAGGGTCAACATTGTCGCCAAAAACAGCCAAAAACCGATTTTTTTAAAGACTTTTAAAGGCAGTAAGAAAGCGACTGCTCCCAAAACCAATCCCAGCAGCAAGCCATGCATTATTTGGTGAATCAGTAAATAGGAGGGGCTCCCGTACTTTTCTATGGAAAAGACCGCGGAAACGCTCGCCAAAACCAAAATCCCCAATAAAATAATCGTCAAGCTCACCAAAAACAGAATTCGCTCTGGTTTTTTCAAATTTGCCATGGAAAACCCAACCCTTAGGCTGACTTATGAATGTATTTTTTAAACAACTCTCCTCTTTCTCGGTAATCCTTAAAAGTTCCAAAGCTCGGCGAGGCACAAGAAAGCAGGCAAATTTTGCCCTTTTGAGTATATTTATAGACAAAAGCAACCGCTTTTTGCATCGCTGTTTCGCCTGATTCCATTTTACCAACAAAAAGCTTGTTAAAAAAGCGATTTCCCCTGTCTAGACTCTTTATTTCTTGCCAAATCCGTTTGCCAGTGCTCGGAAAAAACACCAGGTTTCTCGCCCGGCTCTTTAAAATTCGCTTTGCCAACTCTTTAAAATCCAGATCTCTATCAAAACCACCCAAAAAGATTGTTTCTACCTTGCTCCCTAAAGCGTCTAAGGCGGCAATAGTTGCTTCGGGAATAGTGGCCAAGGAATCATTGTAAAACTTAACACCATTAAACTCGCCCGCGAATTCCAGGCGATGAGGCAAAGGCTTAAAATTCCTGATCGCCTCGACGATCTTGTAATCAGGCACGCCAAAAATACGGCCGACTTCAATAGCCGCTGCCATATTCAAAAAATTAAACTCTCCCAGCAATCGGAGACCCGCTCTCCGATATTGTGGGAGGTCCGACCTCCCACATTTTTTCAGAAAAGTCTTGGCTTTTTGGGGATTTAAAGCGATTTTTCGCGCCTTGGTAATTTTAACGGCCTGCCTAACATATCTATTATCGGGATTATAAAGGAAAAAGTCGCTTTTTGCTTGATAACGACAGATATTCTGCTTGGCCTTCAGATATTCCTTAAAATCATGATAATAATCAAGGTGTTCAGGATAAATGTTCAAAAAAACCGCAATCTCGGGCGACTTTTTTAAGCCCATTAACTGATGGCTGGAAAGCTCATAAATAAAAATATCATCCGGCCCTGCCTTAAATAAATGTGAGAGAACCGGCTCGCCGATATTGCCGACCAGATGCGCTTTGAGTCCCCCACCTCTTAAAACCCCGTAAATCAAACTCGTAGTCGTGCTTTTGCCCTTGGTACCGGTAATACCGATGATTTTCCCCGGACAGTTTTCAAAGAAAATCTCGGTTTGGGAAGTGATTGTTTGACCACTCTTGAAAAAAGGTTTGATAGTTTTTGGCGAAATGCCGGGAGATTTAATAATCACATTATAATCCCCTATTGATTTTAAATAATCCTGGCCAAAATATGTCCTAATATTTTTCTCTTTTTTTATTGTCTTTCTAGCTTCTATTTCCAAACTTCTGGCTTCAAGCCGATCGGCAACGCCGATTGTTTTTTTCGGGAAAAACTTGCGCAAAAACTGCAAGGTATCTTTCCCCTCTCTGGCAAACCCCAAGATGAGAATTTTTTTGTCTTTCAGATAATCTAATATCATTATATCTTAAAATACCACAAAATCGCCTCAAAATGAAGCCGAAAATCGAATTTAAACCCTACGACATCAAAATCAATTAAAAATAAAAGTCCCGCCAGCGTTATGCTTTTGGGACT
>Ga0315274_10010265_pt1 | contig 13481 bp, 14 predicted proteins | sample YL17G02_20_MG_FD_203700 | JGI IMG/M metagenome (GOLD analysis project Ga0315274, IMG submission 203700) | Sediment microbial communities from Yellowstone Lake, YNP, Wyoming, USA - YL17G02_20 | ecosystem: Environmental > Aquatic > Freshwater > Lake > Sediment | place: USA: Wyoming | collected...
TCACCGTAATCGGATAGTAAGTCCCACCTTTCACGGTTTGATCGTTGGCAACAATCACGCAAGTCCGACCGCTGACTTGGCCAACGCCGGTCACTATGCCGCCAGCTGGGACATTCTCCTCATAAAGTCCAAATCCAGCTAGCTCCGACATCTCAAGAAACTGGCTACCGGGATCTATTAATGCCGCAATGCGTTCACGCGCCAGCATCTTGCCTTGTTGGCGCTGATAATCGGCAGCTTTCTCCCCACCACCGCGAGCCGCTAGAGTTTGTCGCTCACTCAACTCGGCTACTAGACGACCATGGAATTCTTGATTCTGATTAAACTCAGGAGTGTTTGTATTTACCTGACTGGTTAATTTCATGTTTATTTATACCGTATAGGGTTGAAAGTGAGACCAATTCGTCAACTGCGTTGCATCTTGCTGCAGCATCCCGGCAAGTACACCAACAGTAACTTTAATGTCGCCGATAGCACGGTGGCGTGACTCGAATTTCAGGCCGTAATGAGCAGCCAGTGTGTCCAATTTCTTGTTCTCGAGTTCAGCGAGAAAGGTACGGGCCATTTTGAGAGTACAGAAACACGGCCATTCCAAATCGATCCCTAGCCTAGAGCAGGCAGCCTTAAGCATGGACATATCGAATTCGGCATTATGAGCGACCAGAATGCTTCCTTCGATAAAAGATAGAAATTCAGGAATAACCGCAGCTATCGGTGGCTGACCCTTAAGCATATCGGGAGTGATTCCCGTCAACTTAATGATGTCGTCGGTCAGTTCAATGTCTGTGGTCACCAAAGATGAAAATTGGGTGACTTCGTTAAATCCATTGAGCCGGATCGCACCGATCTCGATGATGCGGTCAGCCTTGGAATCTAGGCCGGTCGTCTCTAAGTCGAAAACCACAATACTGCCGCTGCGCACGGGCGTCTCGGGTAGCGGCACATAACGCTTCAGCCGACGTAGCTGCAGCACATCGGATCCGTCATCCCCTGCGCCTTGCTCTGAGGCTGGGAAGAGCACGTCCTGAAACATGGAATAAATCAGCTGCGTGCTCAAGCCGAGCCCTCGCCAGTCGAAAAAGGTCATTGGAACTACCAGGCCTTATTTAGCCGATTGCAGTCCCATTGTCACCAGCCTCAATCCTTAAGACTGAAAGGCGTAAAGTTGGTGTCCCTGTCGAAGTAGTCTTCTTGTTCTGCCCGCTTCAAAAAGTTCACGACCACATAGGTCAGGGGGGTGGCCAGGACTTCCCAGGCAACTTTGATCACGTAGTTACCGAGCATGACCTTGAGCAGCAACTCCTGGTCCAAAATCCCCAGGAATGCCAGCGGGTAAAACAAAGCACTATCAACGGCCTCCCCGACTATGGTCGACCCGATAGTCCTCGCCCATAGAAACCGCCCCTCGGTGAATACTTTCATCTTGGCTAGGACAAACGAATTCATGAACTCGCCGATGAAATAAGCCATCATTGATGCCGCCGTAACCCGGGGTGTCGCCCCAAATACCCGCTCCATCGCCTCTTGACCGGTGTAGCCAGCAGCCGGTGGTATGGTCAACACCACCCACGACATGAATGACGCAAAGATTAGGGCGGCAAATCCAGCCCAAACAACCCGTCGCGAGCGAGCGTATCCATAAACTTCAGTCAACACGTCGCCGAACAAATAGCTCAAGGGAAAAAATAGTGCCCCGCCCCCGAAAGTAAAACCCGCAACTGTCACGGGTTTACCCACGCCGATCAGATTTGAACACAGCAGCGACGTGACAAAGGCTGCCATGATCAAATCGTAATATCGGTATGTGCGGCGCAAGCTAGCTCCCAGGCATCAATACCACTCGTCGGTAGCCTTAAGTAGGGATGCTGGCACAGCCAGAAGGCTGCGCACCGAAACCCTTAACCATTGATGTTGACTGATAAAGTCAGCTAAAGGCGGACTCCAACGGTAGTATAGCTGAACGCCGTATTGACCGAGGGGATGCTGCAGCAGCACGCGATCCCGGAATTTACGAAACAGCCTCAGATCTTGATGCAGCGGTGAGCCATATGCGGCCGTGGCGATAAAACAACGGAAGTCTACCGTTCGCCCACCTGCCTCACCGTTGAGTTCGGAAAGCGTAAAGTTTGGCGAAGGAACACCGATGACGCACTGCTGGCCAATGGCAGGAGTGATGCTTGGTGTGTCGTATTGCAGGAATACTACGTACCGATGGTTATTGATCAGTCCATTCACCGTCAGCGATCCAGCGCCATTGGCTGCCGTCTGCACAATTGCGCCGGGAATATTCTTCACTATATCGGCTGTCGATAAGTAAATCTGATCTTCGCCGGTACCAGTGCCCGACCCTGGACAGCTCACGCAGGTACTAAAGACAGTAGTCGGCTGGACATAAGAACACGTCGCTGACTGGTCGCTGCTAGTTCCAGATGTATTCGTGGAACCTGCCTTGTACTTAAATCCTGGCAGATCCTGGCTGGCCACATCGGCATCAATCACAATCACATTAACGCTGCTAGGCGCTGCTTTACCAGTACTGCCGGTAACAGCTACTTGTGCAGCCGGAACCCACGACACTGTGATCTGTTCCATACTTCCGGCAACTTGCGCCGTTGACGAAAACTGGGGCACTTCAGTAGCAACATAATCCGCTTGCTTGATAGTAGTGGGGGTAGACACATTCGAGCCCACTAGACTGTTGGAGCTGAGCCCCCCCAAGTAAAAAGCAGCCCCAATCTGGATCGATGCCGGAGATCCTTTGCCGGCTAAATTGGCTGGCGAATTCTTGCCACCAGAATCGAAAGCGGGCATGTACCAAAAGTTGACCTGATAGACGAAGTCAAAGTTAGACCCGCTAGGAGTCCCCGTGTCGGGCGTCGACGTCGTAATCGTCACGTAATAGGGCATACCTGAGGTGACTCTGGTAGAATTCGGTGCGGCAGGCGTATTGGTACCACCCACTGACTGCGGCAGGTATAACTGCAGACGATTAGTGGCAACCCGGTCGACGGTGCCTGCCGCCACTTGCTGAGCTGTGACCCCAACGACCTGAACTGTCACGGTAAAACTGCCGGCGCTTAAGTTGCGCGGCAGGGTACCGGTGATATTGAAGTTCACTGCTAAAGCCGGCCCTGCCAGCAATAGGCCAGCGATGACTGCCATTAAGCGCAGAAACTGCGACGCACACCTGATCACGGCAGCTCTCCTGGAAAGTCGTCTTAAAGCTCTACTTTTAGACCATCGTATGCAAGGCGCAGACGCGGCCCCTCGGGCTGCACTTTTTCCCATACGGCACGATACGAGTCTAACTGGGAGTGTAAGTATTTCATAGCATTGGCATACATACGCCGCAGTTTTTCCTCGGTCGACCATGGATCGTGATGGGTGAATAAGACAGTCTTAATCCCCTCTCTTAAGGCTAGATCGATACCAATATTTGGACTGCAATGCCCCCAGTCGAAACGGCTAGCTAACTCGGACATTTCATACTGAGCGTCGAACAGCAGTCCGTCGAGATTTTGATAGAATTCCAAATCCTTGCCGAGTTCGCTTGGGGTCAAACGCTTAAACTCACCGTCAACACCAATAGCGAAGGAGCGGCCACCGCCCTCGATACGAAACCCAAACGACCCGCCGGGATGGTCTAATACAAAAGGCCTTACGGTAAGCGGCCCTATTGAGATCGTCTCGTAGAGCTTCAACTGATGAAATTCTACGGTACTACCCAGTTGCCCCCAGGCTAGCGGGAAGTTGACGCCATTGAAATTGATGCGGATAAACTCCGGAGCGTTGCGGTGCACATGATAGATATTTACTTTATATCCAGGGATATGAATCGGGATGAAAAAGGGCATCCCCATGATGTGGTCCCAATGCATATGAGTCATAAATACATGAAATTCTTTGACCCCTTGCTGCATCGCGGCAGTACCAGCCTCACGAAAACCGGAGCCCATATCGATGTAAACTGACTGGCCTCCATGATGAAGCTCTGTACAAGACGTATTGCCACCGAAGACTATCGGATGGTTGAGCCGTCCGTCTTTGAGCGCCGTCAAAAGTTCATGGGCGTTAGTCACACCGATTTTGCTGCCTTGAACAACAGCGTCCTCAAGTATCGTTAAAAAACGTTCGTGACTCGTAGGCACCGGTAGGGAGCCACGTGTACCCCAGCATTTTACATACACTCGGTGCCTCGTGCATCTGCGCCGCGCATGGCGCCTACTTTCGCCAGAAATGTCGATGGTTAAGTTGTTTTAGTATAGCTCAAGCGCCCCCTCAGGGTATACAATTTTAACAAACAGGGGGTCCATGTGACGACGGGAATCCAAATCGAGCAGAAGGCCGACGTTTTTTTTATTAAAGGCGTGCTGGACGAGTACGCAGACCTGAGTCCCCTTTTAGAAAAACCTGCCCCCCTACGCCTTGATTTGCGCGGCCTGACCCGGTTGAACAGCATCGGGATTAGGAACATGCTCAAATTTCTCGCTGGATGGGGCGATAGACCTCTAATTTACGAGCATTGCACTAGTGAGTTCATCGATCAAGTAAGCATGATTCCGGCTTTGCTGGGCATTAAAAAGCAGGGCACTATAGCCTCTTTGTACGTACCTTACGAATGCAACAGCTGCGACCACGAAGAAGACATCTACCGGGATCTTCCTCAATATTCTGAGGCACTTAAATCAGGTATATGGCCGAAAGAAGTTTGCAAAAAATGTGGCACCGACATGCAAGTGATCAGCGACACGTTTTTTGCCTTCGTCGCTAGCAAAGACGCATAGCCCAAAAGCTAAGGGCCAAGTTGGGATTGTTTAGTCCTAGCCTCTCGCCCACCCCTGTGTTATACCCTCCCGTCCATAGGGGCTACACCCCTGTTTTTTGGAGGAATACCTTACATGGCAGTGCACGTACGCCTCTCTCGGCACGGAACTCGCAACCGTCCTTTTTATCACGTGGTGGCAGCTGATCACCGAATGCGCCGGGATGGCCGTTTTATCGAAAAACTGGGCGTTTACGACCCAGGTCAAGAACCCTCCCTGTTCGACGTCAAACATGACCGCTTACAGTTCTGGTACGAACGCGGAGCTCATCTCAGCGACACAGTAGCTAAACTACTCAAAGTCAAGAACGTCAAACTTGAGCGCAAAAATACCGCAAAAAAAGCCTGAAACAACAGCGGCGTCAGCCGCTAACGCCTATGTGGTTATCGGCCAAGTCGGTAGACCGCATGGGCTTGCTGGGGCATTCTTCGTGTCTGGGCGAGATGGCACCATCGACCCTCAGTACGGAGAGCTGCGCATTGGACCGACACTGGCCAAGGCTCAGAGCGCTAGAATTGAATCATCCGCAACGCAAGCTGGCAGACCTCTACTCAAGTGCTCCTTGGCCAGTGACCGGACAGCCGCATCACTACTAACAGGATGCCTAATCTTTGCCGAGAAGCACAAGATCGAGGCTCGAAGCGGCAGCGAGATGCTCTGGAGCGACCTCGAAGGCGCAGAGGTAGTCGACTGCGACGGCGAAGTAGTTGGCCGAGTGCATCATGTCTACAATGCCGGATCCAGTGACATAGCCGAAGTGAGCGCTAACAACCGCAGCGTAGACATCCCACTGATCGCCGACTACTTAGCTGCGGACAAGCCACTGGTAAAATCCGAGCAGGGTCGACATCGCTTGCGTTTGCGCGTACCAGCATCCTTCTTCCTTGATGTTTGGAACGATCAAACAGCTAATCGGGACAAAGCTGACGTGTCCGATGCTTAGTTGCCACGTACTTACAGTTCACCCCGAGTTCATCCGCGCCTACAGCTCTTTTGGAGCACTACGAACCGCGCAAACGAAGGGGCTAGCACGAATCGATCCCATCGCTTTGCGTGACTATGCGGTAGACCGTCACGGCAGTATCGATGACCACCCCTACGGTGGCGGTGACGGCATGGTGCTGCGGCCAGAGCCTCTGGCTGCCGCGATAAATGCCCTGCCCACTCGACCGACTATCATCCTGACATCACCCGTCGGCAAGCGCTGGACTCAGCAAGACGCACAACTCCTTGCAGCCTCAGAGCGCCCGCTGGCCTTTGTTTGCGGCCGCTTTGCCGGAGTCGATCAAAGATTCATCGACAAGTATGTCGATGCTGAATATTCCTGCGGAGACGTCATCTTGACTGGCGGGGAACTCCCCGCCCTAATGATGATCGACTCGATCATCAGACTTCTACCGGGTGCTCTAGGCAACCCGAAGAGTGCCGTTGACGACTCTTTTGCCCCCGGCTGCGGCGGCAGGCTCGAGCATGCACTTTATACTCGGCCACCTGTTTTTGAGGGCAAGACAGTTCCAGAGGTTTTACTATCGGGAGATCACAACGCCATTACTTCATGGCGCAAACGCGATGCTCTGGAAAGAACCCGCAGGTACAGACCAGACCTTATCGACGATGACGCAGCCCGCGATTAATGCCATCATTCGATGATTAGCCCCAAACGCACAGCTCTGCATTCACGAGAGTATTACCGGTGATGGACCAATCTGCTGCCGAAAATATGCGAACAATTGCTACGATATTCTTCGTAGTTGCCGTACTGCATACATTCGCTACAAAGCCAATCCTGACACTCGCTAGACGCTTTAAACCTGGATCCGTGCAAGAAAACTTGCTCCAGTATTTAGGTGAAATCGAGATTATCTTTGGCGTCTGGGCAGCCGCTTTAGTCACCGTTTGGTCATTTCGTTTCGGTACGGACTCAGCGGTACGGTTCGTTGAAACAGTTAATTTTACAGAACCAGCGTTCGTTTTCGTCATCATGTGCATGTCAGCAACGAAACCGATCATGTCTCTGGCCAAATGGGCGATCGATTTAACGTCTCGCGCATTGCCTATACCGCGCCGCATGGCTCTCTACATTGTGACGCTGATCGTTGGTCCCATTTTGGGTTCCTTCATCACAGAGCCAGCAGCCATGACGGTGACCGCGTTACTTTTGAAAGAAAACTTTTTCGACCACTCGATGAGTACGCGTTTTCGTTATGCGACTTTAGGACTTCTGTTCGTCAGCATCTCAATCGGCGGAACTCTGACCCACTTTGCAGCGCCGCCGGTGCTTATGGTAGCGGCAGCATGGAAATGGGATACACCCTTCATGCTGCAAGTATTCGGATGGCGTTCAAGCGCCGTGATTGTGATCTCGACAATTTGCACGGCAGTATTTTTCCGCAAGGAACTTACGGCAGCAACAGCGTCCAATCAAAGACTGGACGATTCAACAACAAAAAAACCCAAGCTTTGGCTTGCTGCATCACACCTTATTTTCATCGCACTAACCATCTTCCACAGTCATCATGTGGCATTTTTCATCCCTATATTTCTGTTTTTTCTTGGGTGGTGCGCCGTCACAAAGGAATATCAAGACGAATTACGCATTCGCGAGAGCCTACTCGTAGCATTTTTTCTCGGCGGCCTGGTTACTCTAGGCCAGCTGCAAGACTGGTGGCTGAAGCCACTTTTAGCCAACTTAGGCAGCACACCGCTTTTTTGGGGAAGTCTCACCCTAACCGCCGTGGCCGACAACGCCGCCCTGACCTACCTTGGCACCCTCGTGCCCAATTTAACTGATGAGGCAAAGTACGCCCTAGTCGCAGGCGCTGTCGCGGGCGGTGGACTCACCGTCATTGCCAACGCACCGAACCCAGCAGGATACGGCCTTTTACGCGAGACATTCGGCGAGGGCGGCATCAACCCCCTCGCTTTACTCGTCGGCGCATTACCCTATACAGTTTTAGCCGCCGCGGTATTTTTGATTTAAATTTCCTCTAGGCGCGACGAGCCTAATATCAAATAGTGACTTAGCCTTGCAGCAGCTTTAAGGCAATTTCTGGCTGCTGATTTGCCTGGGCCAGCACCGCTGCGCCAGCCTGCTGCAAAATGCGACTCTGCGTGAGCGCTGCTGTCTCACTCGCAAAATCAACATCCTTGATCCGCGAACGGGCTGCGGTAAGTGATTCCGTTTGGACCGCGATAGCTTTATCGGTTTTCTCGAGGCGATTCTGCACGGCACCAAGCTCAGCGCGGTAGCGAGCAACCTTCTCCAATGCATCATCTATTTTGCCAAGAGAACTCTGGGCACCGACTTTGGAATCAATCCGAGTCCCGTCCTCCGATTGAGCACTTCCAAGCCCAAGCGATCCTTCACCACCGGTGAATGCATTCAACCTCGACATATCGATCCGAATGACGTTCGTCGGATTCGGATGAGTGAGTGCATCGGACTCTTTGAAATAGTTCTTACCGACCTGGACTTCTAACGGCGGAGGGTTGTGATGCGATCGCAGCTCCTCCGGAATTTCCCGCGTGCCCGTCAGAAGCCGGGTACCGTTAAATTCGGTACTGGAAGCAATCCGGTCGACCTCGTCTTTCAGTTGAAAGAACTCCTGATTAAGATAACCACGCTCGCGTTGGCCGATCGTATCAGACGCCGCCTGCACCGAGAGCTCGCGTAGGCGAACCATAATGTTATTAATCTCGGATAGACCACCCTCAGCTACCTCGACCAGCGAAATACCATCGTTGGCATTGCGTCGAGCTTGCGCAAGCCCGCGCACGTCCGCCCTCAACATCTCTGAGATGGCAAAGCCAGCAGCGTCGTCTGCGCCTTTATTGATCCGATAGCCAGACGCCAAACGTTCCGTAGACTTAGCTAAGTCTTCACCGGACATCATCATGTGACGCTGAGCAATGAGGGATTGAACATTAGTCCGGACGCGTAAGCCCATGGGTAGCCCTTTTCATTAGGTCATAAGATAAGATTACAAGGTTTCCCATGACCTGAGAAGAAGCCAGCCTAAGATAGATAGGAGAGGGTAAGTCGGGCTGGATAAGCGGTATAGCGTCTGATCGGGCAAGAACTAAGGGACAAATCGTGACAATTAGGCGATTAACCAAATCCGCAGAGTAAAACTCGCGGTTTACCGAAGCGCCGCCGAAAAGCAGGACGCGCTCAACGCCAGCCGCAGATAATGCCGCAACTGTTGCCTGTGCCGACGACAAATCACCGCTGACAATATTGCGTAACACGCCGCTATAATGAGGCAATTGTAAAGGCTGTGGCGAAACTAACCACCGCGTCAGCTCTGCTTGCTGATAAAATGGCTGCTCAGCGGGCAGTCCACGGTTGGTTAACACTGCCCAAATGGGGTAGACGCCACGATCATTGAGGCAACTAAATGCTCGCCCACTGGCTTTTAACGAGCTGCTGCCGACTATCACCGCATCAGTAGCCTTAAGTAGCCCTAATAGGTGATTGAAATCGTCACCGTTAGTAAAGCCAAGCGCTAGACGCTCGGAATCAGACTCGTTGGTATGGGAAGCTATCCGGCCGTCAACACTGACGGCCATCACATTGGTAATCAGCATGGTCCCTCACGCTGTCTACGAATATTAGTGCTATTTCCGGGCTCACTTTGCCAAGCCTATACCTAAATCAGTTAGGCATGAGGAGCTGATTAAGCTCGACTTCAACCTCGGTAGCTTCACGGCCAGCGGCAGCACTGATTTCGGATACAAGCATAGCCAATGCTTTATCCATCATCTTTTTCTCGCCGTAAGAGAGATCCTTGTCACCTTTAAGTGAACAAAGATCACGTAAAACCTCGGCTATATCCGCCACAGAACCCGTACGGAGCTTATCATTAAACTCCCTAAAACGGCGGTTCCAGGTCGTGTGGGAAATTTTCCCTGGGCTACGTAAGATGGTGTAGACCGAATTGATCTCTTCATCACTGATCAGGCCACGCATTCCAGCGCGCTCACAGCCGCTAATTGGCACCATTAGAGTCGCCCCGGAGGCCAGAATCTGAAGCACATAAAAGTCTTGGTCAGTGCCACCAATTTTGCGAGATTCGATTCTCTTGATGACGCCGACACCGTGGGCAGGGTAAACCGCCTTGTCACCGACTTTGAATTGCATACATGACTCCGGTTTGATGAGGTTCGGTCAATGATGCGAGCTAGGCTGATCGCGAAAGTGAGGAAGGACGCACGGCAATAACTGGCAGGTCGTATCGGACCTGCGACAGAAGACCCAATGCTAGGGTGCGGGCGCCTGATCGACTGGCCCCGATGGGCGGACTTTCAGCCAATTTAGATTCACACAAGGGCAAATTAGCTATTTTTAAAAGAAATGTCAATTATTTAATAACAAAATGCCTGAGTTATTTCTGGAATTTTAATTATAACAGCAGTTTGAAAGAGCTTCACTTGCCTGTTTCGTTAAATTGCGCTAAACCACCACCCTTGCTACCCGCAAACGCGGATTTCCCTGTTAGCTCGTAGTCATCATTCAGTTTTATTTGGAGATATAGTCCATGTCATTGACCACCGCCCAGACTGCGGAGTTGCTGAAAAAGTACGGCCGCCACGAGACCGACACCGGTTCCCCAGAGGCCCAAGTCGCCTTGTTAACCGCCCGCTTAACTTACCTTAATGACCACTTCAAAGGTCATAAAAAGGACCACCACTCGCGCACCGGCTTGATGAAACTCGTAGGCCAACGTCGCCGCTTGTTAGACTTCTTGCACCGCCAAAATTACGAATCGTACAAGAAACTGATTAGTGAGCTTGGAATCCGCAAGTAATGGGTTCGTCGGTAATGCTGAGTGCTTTTTCCCACGCGAAGGATGCTGCGAATGAGTCTGATTAGAGAAGTGACCGTCGGCGATAAGTTGATTAAGCTGGAATTCCAAAAGTTTGCGAAGCAAGCTAATGGATCGGTTATGGTCAGTTGCGGTGACACCCAAGTGTTAGTCACCGTGTGTGCTTCTGATGATCCGAAAGAGGGGCAAGATTTCTTCCCTCTCACGGTAGACTACATTGAGAAATTCTACGCAGCTGGTCGCATCCCGGGCGGCTACTTTAAGCGCGAAACAAAGCCTACCGAGCGCGAGGCGCTAACAAGTCGAGCGATCGACCGCCCTCTGCGGCCTTCCTTTCCGGAAGAGTACATGTGCGAAACTCAAATCGTCGCCACTGTGATGTCATTCGACCCTAAACATAATCCAGCAACTCTGGCCCTACTTGGTGCCAGTGCTGCCCTTATGGTCAGCGATATCCCATTCAATGGACCAGTTGCTTCTTTGCGCGTCGGCCTCCACGAAGGAAATCTGATCCTTGACCCACTGGCAAATCAGCCTTCAGACTTAGATCTCAATGTAGCTTGTCGCCCAGATGCGGTCCTAATGGTCGAAGCGGGCGCCAACTTCCTTAGTGAAGAGCAAATGCTGAACGCCATCACCACGGCACAGCAATGGATGAAGCCGCTCTTCGACGTCCAGCTTGAAGCGCAACGCCTAATTGGCAAGCCAAAACGTGAGCTAGTTAAAAAAGTAGTCGACGAAGCTTTGAAGGCAAAAGTCTACGCTGCCGCAAAGGGCCCGATCGCGGCTGCCTTCGGCGTCAATGACAAGATGGAACGCAACAAAGCACTCAAACTAGCTGGCAAGCAAATCGTTGCTGCAGTTGTCAGCGCTGAAGACGGTCCCGAAGTTAAAGGCGCAGTCAAAGCAATCATCGAAGACCTCAAATACAATATGATGCGCAGCCAGATCCTCGACGAAAAACGTCGGATCGGTGGCCGCGGCTTCCGCGACATTCGTGACATCGCCTGCGAAACACGAGTTCTTGGCCGCCCACATGGTTCGGCCTTGTTTACTCGCGGTGAAACGCAAGCACTTGCCACAATCACTCTGGGCGCTGGCGATGATGAGCAGCGTCTTGATTCGATCCATGGCGCAGATGAGTGGAAGAGCTTCATGCTCCACTACAACTTCCCACCTTTCTCCGTCGGTGAAGCAAGACCACTTCGTGGCCTGAGCCGCCGGGAGATGGGACATGGTGCCCTGGCTGAGCGCGCGATCGCTCAGATCATGCCAAGCAAGGCGAAGTTTGGTTACACAGTTCGTCTGGTATCCGAAGTTTTGGAATCTAACGGCAGCTCTTCTATGGCGACGGTTTGCGCCGGTACCATGGCACTTCTTGACGCAGGCGTGCCGATCGTCGAGCCTGTCGCCGGTATCGCTATGGGCCTGATTAAGGAAGGCGACAAGTACGCCATCCTTTCTGATATCCTTGGTGACGAAGACCACCTCGGCGACATGGACTTCAAAGTCTGCGGCGGCGAGAATGGGATTACAGCTCTCCAGATGGACATCAAAATTGGTGGCCTATCCAATGAGATCATGAGCTCTGCCCTGGAACAAGCGAAGGAAGGACGTCGTCACATCCTGAGCAAGATGCGCGCGTGCATCACTGATCCGAAAGAGCTGAGTGAATTTGCTCCGCGAATCTTCCAGATTAAAGTAGCTACCGACCGGATCCGTGACCTTATCGGCCCGGGTGGTAAGATGGTCAAAAAGATCGTCGCTGAAACCGGCGTCAAAATTGATATCAATGACGACGGCATGGTCAACATCGTATCTCCAGACGTGCTCTCGGCTGAAGCAGCCAAAGCAATGATTCGGATGGTTACGACTGACCCTGAGATCGGCGGGATCTTCCTCGGTACAGTTAAGCGCATCATGGACTTCGGTGCATTCATCGAAATTCGTCCAGGCCAAGAAGGTCTATGCCACATTTCCGAGCTGGAAGAAGGCCGGGTCAATAAAGTGACCGATGTCCTTAAAGAAGGCGAAGAAGTCATGGTTAAGGTGTTGGACATTGACCGTCAGGGTAAGATTAAACTCAGCCGCCGCGGTGCCCTTGACAAAAAGCCAACTACCTAAGCTGATCATTCTCTAGAGCAATATGGTAATTAATTAGCCGAGACTTCTCGGCTAATTTTTTTGTGTAAATCACGTGTCTTTAGACATTGATCATTGGCTTTGGCTGCTCCAACAAATCCTGCCCGTCATAAACTTCACGGAGTATCAAAGACCGCAAAAGGGACTATTGCATCAGCATTGGCAGTCAATGACACCTGCACAATTTTATCCGAGCCCGAACTGTACCAAACTAGCTGACTATAGCCTTTGGAGGTGGCAAGTTTCACAGTTCTCTTCGTGAACTTGCCGGGTCTTCCGGCCAACGTCTCACCTGCTGTCGATTTGAAGTCGGAGCAAACACTGATCGGGCGTAGCGCTGCACCTGATGCGTCACTGGAACTTACCGTCTGGATGGTTGTCCCTGAATTGCTGATAGTAATAGGCGTTACGGTGCGAACTAGACCTCCGTCACTGCCTCGGATCTCCCAAGTTTTGAAATCGGGCGCAGGTTTCATCGCAAAGTTTCCGCGCTGCTCGCCACTGATACTTAATTTAAATGCAGCTGCACCCACTGCGGATAAATCGGCTAACGGAGATCCACATCCTGTAAATGCGAGATCGACCAGGAGCAACGGAAAATTAGCTTCCGTAAGTTGGCTGTCACTGATAGCGACTGGCACAGCAGACAAATCAGACTTAATCTTTGCTAATTCGCTTCCGCTGAAGACAC
>Ga0315274_10010266_pt1 | contig 13481 bp, 12 predicted proteins | sample YL17G02_20_MG_FD_203700 | JGI IMG/M metagenome (GOLD analysis project Ga0315274, IMG submission 203700) | Sediment microbial communities from Yellowstone Lake, YNP, Wyoming, USA - YL17G02_20 | ecosystem: Environmental > Aquatic > Freshwater > Lake > Sediment | place: USA: Wyoming | collected...
GTCCTTGAAAAGAGTCCGGGCATCATCGAATGTCTGCGGAGAGCTTTTGTCGTATATTCCCGTATAGCTGTTGTAGCATATTCCCCAAAGGTCATTGTCCTGTAAAAGCTTGCTCAGGTCTACCTTACCTAACATATTAGCTTTCTTAGGTACAAGCCCAATAGGATTTGTGGCTCCTCCACTGGAGCACCCTATAAGCGGAGAGACGACAAGCAGCAGAACCATAAGCAGCAGAACTATAACCCTTTTCATCATTTGGCCTCTTTCATTAGTAGATCACGAATGTCTTAACTATAGCATCTCCTTTTCTCCCTTGTCAAGGAGAAGAGCGTGCGATTAACTTGACCGCTGCTAATACCCTGGCTAGAATAGGCTTGAGGGTACAGATGTTTGAGACGTTGTCTGACAAGCTGGGGGCTGTGTTCAAGAGGCTCGCCGGCAAAGGTAAGTTAACCGAAAAGGACGTTGATGAGGCGCTACGCGAGGTGAGGCTGGCGCTCCTTGAGGCTGACGTCAACTTTAAGGTGGTCAAGAATTTTATATCCAGGATAAGGGAGCGAGCGGTAGGAATAGAAGTGTTGGAGAGCCTGACCCCGGGGCAGCAAGTGCTCAAGATTGTTAACGAAGAATTAATCACCACCCTGGGTGGTGGGCAACAGAAGCTTAAACACGCCAGCCAACCACCTACCGTGATTTTGCTGGTTGGGCTGCAGGGTGCAGGCAAAACCACTACCGCCGCCAAATTAGCTTTGCACCTGAGAAAAAACGGACAGCGACCATTAATGGTCGCTGCTGATACCTATCGTCCTGCTGCCATAACACAGCTTGTTATACTGGGTAAACAGTTAGATATTCCGGTCTATAGTGATGGCGATTCCGTGGTAGATATTTGCGCTAATGCTATGAAGCGAGCTAAAGAGATAGCGGCCAGCGCATTGATCGTTGATACGGCGGGACGGCTTCATATTGACGAAGAGCTTATGAAGGAGCTTGCTGAACTCAACAAGAATCTTCATCCCACGGAGGTACTGCTCGTAGCGGACGCCATGACCGGGCAAGAGGCTGTGAAAATAGCTGATGAGTTCAATAAGACTGTGGGGCTTACCGGTGTGATCTTGAGCAAGATGGATGGCGATGCCAGAGGTGGAGCAGCTCTTTCCATTACCTCGGTTGCCGGTGTTCCCATAAAGTTCATAGGAATAGGCGAAAAGACGGATGCTCTGGAACCTTTCTATCCCGAACGAATGGCATCCCGGATATTGGGAATGGGCGATATGCTCAGCCTTATCGAAAAGGCGGAGTCAGCCGCTGACAAGCATAAGGCACAGGAAATCGAGCAGAAGGTGCGACACGGCAGCTTCGACCTTCAGGACTTCCTGGAGCAGCTCCGTCAGCTAAAGAAAATGGGCCCTCTCGGTCAAATAATGGAGCTTATCCCGGGTTTCTCAGGCCTTGCCCGGAAATTGCCTGCAGGGTTAGACGAAAAACAGCCCAAGAAGATCGAAGCCATAATCTTATCCATGACTCCTGAGGAACGTCGCAATCCCAGCATCATTGATGGCAGCAGGCGGCGACGCATAGCGCGTGGAAGCGGCACCACACCCCAGGATGTCAATCAGTTGCTCAACCAGCACCGTCAGATGCAGAAATTGATGAAGCAGCTAGGCAAAGGGCAGAAGCCTCGTTTTCTCTTGGGTAGGTAGGTAATCCTCAAATGGTACATGAGACATCGGGGAATATCCCCAAGCTCTCAAAATCTGATATCGAGAGGCTGAGTAATTTAGCCTTCGAGGTCGGACCAATCAGGCCTCCCAGTGAAGGTGGGAGCCATTCCTTGCTGCTCAGGGCAACGCGAAACTGTCCCTGGAGCAGGTGCAAGTTCTGCTATGGCTTGATGTACAATCGAGAGAAGTTCCAACTGCGAACTGTAGCAGATATAAAGAAAGACATAGATACTGTACGCGAAATCGCTGAGGCAATAAAAGGAGCTTCGTGGAAACTTGGATACGGCGGTGCGGTGAACGCAGATGTGGGGACTGCTCTAATCCGAAGCTACCCAAGTCTGAATACCAACCAGTTGTTTATCCTGGTCTTCAACTGGGTTTACTTCGGCGCAAGGACTGTCTTCCTTCAGGATGCCAATACCTTAATTATGCCGAGCCATGGACTCGTGGAGGTCTTAAAGTATTTGAAGGAGACATTCCCCACTATAGAGCGGGTTACTTCGTACGCCAGAGCGAAAACGCTGGCCAAGAAAACACTCGATGAGTTGAAGGAGTTGCGCAAGGCAGGCCTAACGAGGCTTCATGTCGGGCTGGAGACAGGGGATGACGATCTCCTTGAATATGTGGATAAGGGTGTGACTGCAGCAGAGCAAATACAAGCTGGGAAGAAAGCGAAAGAGGCAGGTTTCGAGCTATCGGAGTATGTCATGCCCGATTTGGGAGGAAGAGATAGATCAGACCAGCATGCAAGGAACACTGCAAAGGTTTTAAACGAAATAGATCCGGATTTTATCAGGCTGAGACCTTTTGTTCCCGGGCCGGGGATGCCGCTATATGAGGACTACTCAAAAGGGGAATTCAAGCTCTCCTCGCCCCACGAGCGCCTGCAGGAAATAAAAATATTGGTAGAGAATCTTAATGTTACCAGCAGGATATGCTTCGACCACTTCCTCAACTCGTGGTATAGGGATGCTACTCACCATCACACCCTGTTCAAACAGGATTATGAAGGATACAAACTTCCCGAAGAAAAAGATAAGGTTTTGAGACTTATAGAGGAAGGCCTGAGAGTAGATGAGTCGGTACATATACACGTTAAGGATATAGTCGGGATGGCACTGTAGAGTTGCAGGATTACTCCTGCTGGGGACTCAGGGGGTTGAATGGGAGTCATAATTTATAAGGAACCCAGGCTTGAAAATCCGGTTATGGTAGCTAGCTGGCCCGGTATAGGTAATATAGGGATAATAGCAGTTGATACACTGAGGAATATGCTGGAGGCAGAAGAGCTTGGTGAGATAGAGCCTTGGGATTTCTTCTACCCCAAGAAGGCTCTGATTAGAAATGGCGAATTGAAAGATTTGGAGTTTCCCTCCAGCAAGTTCTATTTTAGAAGGACCGGGGAAAAGGATTTGCTTTTCTTTATCGGAGAGGAGCAGCCTGCTGATGGGGGCAGAACCTACGCTGAGGGGAGGAAAGCCTATCAAATGGCTAATCTCGTCATAGACGTTGCCCAAAGGTTCGGCTGTCAGAGGGTATACACCTCCGGTGCCGCAGTTGCTCCTATTCACCATACCACCAGGCCGAAGGTCTGGGCCGTGCCAAACAACAAAGGTTTGATAGATGAAGTTAAAAGATATGAAAACACAATACTAATGTCGGAGATTGAAGGAAGAGGAGGACAGGGCAATATAACCGGTTTAAACGGCCTTTTGCTGGGAGTTGCCAGGAAACGGGGCATTGAGGCTATCTGTTTGATGGGTGAGATACCGGTTTATCTTCAAGGATTCCCCTTCCCCTATCCCAGGGCTTCGAAGTCGGTATTGGAGGTATTGACCGCTGCTCTAGGGATCGAGATTAACATGGACAGAATCGCTGCGTTTATCGAACGGAGCGATAAAGAGATCGAGCAATTGTATGAAAAGTTCCCTCCTGAGATTAAGGAACAGCTTGATAAATTAAGATATGTGAGTTATGCCAGGCCAACTGAGCCGGCGCCGATAACTGAAGAGGATAAAAAGAGAATACTTGAGGATATAGACAAATTCTTCAAAAAAGAGCCTAAGGAAGATTAGTTGGACGAAATTCAAGCCTTCAAAGTATACGGTAAAAGGGAGTTACAGGATTCGTCCTTGATAGTAGGATGGAGTGAAGATGCTGCCAACCTGGGTACCAGGGTTATTGATTACTTAAATAGAAAGCTGGGTACCGAGGAGTTCGGCGAAATCGAACCCATGGATTTTTTCCCGCTTGGAGGAGTATCAGTAGAAGATGATATAGTGCAATTCCCCGAGAGTAAATTCTATTGCTCCTATGAAAAGAATCTGGTAATTCTCAAAAGCAATGCCCCGAGAGCCGAGTGGCACAGGTTCCTGAACTCAGTCTTATATGTAGCTGAACACTATTGCCACGTGAAGGAGCTATACACCATTGGTGGCATGGTTTCGCTGAGTGCCCACACTTTCCCCCGAGAGTTGCTGCTCGTATCCAATCTGTCCAGGATGAAAACGGTGTTAAGTCGGTACGACCTGACTAGAGGCATGGATTATGAGACCCCGCCTGGACAAAGACCGACTTTGAGCTCTTTTCTGCTATGGGCTGCCAGGAATAGGGATATCCCCGCAGCAAGCCTTTGGGTGCCCATTCCCTTCTATATGGTAGCGGCTGAAGACGCGGCAGCCTGTAGAAAGGTTGTTGACTTCTTTGACCAAAAACTTGCTTTGGGAATCGACCTAAGAGACCTTGATGAAGCAGTGGCAAGTCAAAACGAAAAGTTCACCCAGATAAGATTCAGTTTTCCAGAAGTCGATAGTATTATTCGAAATCTGGAGAGCAACATAGCCCTGAGTCAAGAGGATAGCGAAAAATTAGCCAGAGATATAGAGGAATACCTTAAGAGAATAGAATAAGGGTGCCTTATCTCGAGGGCTCGGGCTTTTACTTTTAGTGGATATATGATGGGTAGCGAGCCTTTTGTAGAAGGAGGGATTACATGACTAGTAGCCATGAATCGGATAGCGCAAGCTCTCTACCTACAGGGCTGCGTATGTGGCCGTCCAAGCGGTATGCCGAGATGCATCAGCGATCTCTCGAGGACCCAAATGGTTTTTGGTCGGAGCAGGCGCGCAAGCTTGACTGGTATAAGACCTGGGATCGTGTTCTCGATTGGAACCCACCATATGCGCGGTGGTTTGTCGGTGGAAGGCTCAATGCCTGCTACCAGTGTGTTGACCGCCACGTTAAAACATGGCGCAGGAGCAAGGTGGCGATATACTGGGAGGGTGAGAACGGTGAGACGAGGGTGTTGAGCTATTCCACCCTTTTCCGCGAAGTCAACCGCTATGCCTCGGCGTTGCAGCAGATCGGGGTCAAGAAAGGGGACAGAATCGCCCTCTATCTCCCCATGATTCCAGAGCTGCCTATTTTCATGCTGGCCTGTGCCCGAATCGGCGCAGTGCACACGGTGATCTTCTCAGGATTCGGAGCTCAGGCCATGTGCGACAGGATTGCAGATACCCAGGCGAAGGTAATTGTCACAGCGGATGGAGGATATCGTCGTGGCAAGATAACGCCGCTCAAGGAAACGGCTGACGAGGCGGCTACTACATGCAGCTCAGTTGAAAAGATCATCGTGGTTAAAAGAACCGGGCAGCCGGTCCCTATGAGAGCGGGAAGAGACTTCTGGCTTTCCACATTGCTCGATAAGGCAGAGGTGCTGGTTAAGCCCGAGGCCGTGGAGTCTACTCATCCACTGTATATACTCTACACCTCAGGGACTACCGGGAAGCCCAAGGGCGTGGTGCATAGCACAGGTGGCTACCTGGTGTTCAATCACTCTGCGTATGAGTGGGTTTTCGATATAAAGGAGGAGTCTGTCTACTGGTGCACTGCCGATGTGGGCTGGGTGACCGGACACAGCTCTATTGTATATGCCCCCCTGTCACACGGCGCAGCCATCGTGCTGTATGAAGGTGCCCCCGATTACCCCACTGTAGACAAGTGGTGGGATATAGTGGAAAAATACGGTGTCAGCATCTTCTACACGTCGCCTACAGCGGTGCGGCTGTTTATGCGCTACGGAACGGAAGGCCCTCAAAAGCATGACCTATCCAGCCTGGAGCTTCTGGGCAGCGTCGGTGAGCCTATAAACCCCGAGGCATGGCAATGGTATTATAAATATATAGGAAGAGAGAGATGCCCTATCGTTGATACCTGGTGGCAGACGGAGACCGGGGGTATTATGATCTCCCCTACCCCGGGTATCGAACCCATACCGCTGAAGCCGGGCTCAGCAACCTTTCCTCTCCCTGGAATAGACGCCGCCGTGGTCGATTCTGAGGGCAAGGAAACCGCTCCCGGTCAAACAGGATACCTCATAATTAGAAAACCCTGGCCTGGGTTGCTTCTCGACGTCTACGGCGACCCGCAGCGTTATAAAGAGGCTTACTGGTCACGCTTCCCCGGTTCCTACTATACGGGCGACTTCGCTATGCGTGATGAAGATGGTTACTTCTGGCTCCTGGGCAGGGCAGATGAGGTTCTTAAAGTGGCAGGACACCGCATTGGTACAGCAGAACTCGAGTCCGCTGCCGTATCTCATCCTGCTGTAGCTGAGGCAGCGGTGGTAAGCAAACCAGACCCTTTGAAGGGTGAGGCTATTGTTCTCTTCGTTACCCTCAAGAAAGAGGTTTCACCGTCCCCCGATTTGAGAAAGAAGATTGCCGAACATCTTAGACGCGTAATCGGTCCCATCGCTACCCCCGATGAAGTCTATTTCGTGGAATCACTGCCTAAGACCAGAAGCGGCAAGATCATGCGCCGCGTTATCAAAGCGGTAGCCATGGGTAAAAGCCTGGGTGACCTTACTACCATAGAGGATGAAACGTCTGTGGAGGAAGTAAAAAGAGCCTACGAAAGCCTGCGCAAGATATCTGATACTGAAAAGGGCGCTTAATACATCTGGCAACGCACTTGGTCGCTATTCAATAGCTCCTCGGGTTGTAGTGTTATGTAAACTATAAACGTGGTTTTGTCTCTTTTACCCAGATGCGGTACATCTTCTCGCCTGCCTCTTCAAAGCATTGAAAGCCCTTCGCATCGACCTCTTCCACCTGAACATTCTCTTCGCCGCATAGCTCTATAGTCTGCTCAAGCCAGTTTCTGAAATGAGGGCCGCCCCCAAAGTAGACTTTCCTCCACCTTTTTCCATGCTTGTCTACTTTTTCCCTGATTCTTTCTTCCTTGTCCAGTACCTCTTCGTGGGCTTTATCTTCTTCAACCACTTAAGGGTCTCCTCTTTGATATTCACAACATCCTGATTGCCTTCAGGGGGCAGGCCTTAACACACTTGGCACAGCCATGACACCATTTCGATGGATTGATTACGGGTGTTTCGTAGGGCATTTCTTGTTTTAAGCTTCCGTGCTCGCACTCGCGTGCAGCTACGCATACGCCGCTATCGCATTTCTCGGGACAGCACTTCGTATAATCAACCGCAGCTACCTTCTCGGGCATGGGTTTCTCTTTCAACCCCCTGTATCCCCCAATCTTGGGGGACTTTAAGAGTTGAGGGACACCCCCAAACCCCTGGCAAAGGGGCTTCGCCCCTCTGCACTCCACCACATCAATGTAGTCATCTAGTAGTTATTTTAGTCTTTTTATCGGCGCAGGTAGCGCTACCCTTCTCGCTATCCTTGAAGACCAGGGCCCCGACAGGGCAAACCTCAATACACTCGTCGCAGACATGGCATCCTGACTCAGCGATAGGCTTGTCTTCAAAGGTGGTGACTACCCTATCGAAGCCGCGATGGGCAAAACCCAGCACTCCCACGCCGAAGCGCTCCCGGCATACCCATACGCATCTGCTGCATAGGACGCATTTATTGGGGTCGTACGTGAAAGTCGGGCAGCTTGTGTCTATAGGCCAGTGGTGCACAAGCTTCCTGAACCGCTTGCTGTCTATCTTGACTCCCAGAAAAGAGCAGAGCTTCTGGAGCTCGCACGAACGATTCTTAGCACAATGGGAGCAGTCCACTGGATGGCTGGCCAGGAGAAGCTCCAGAGCGGTGCGAGCCAGCCGTTTAGCTTTGGCGCCCTGGGTGTTGACCACCATACCTTCAGCCACCGGCTCTGTACAGGAGGTGACCGGCCCATTTCGTCCTTCTATCTCCACGAAGCAGAGCCGGCAGCCGGCAAAAGGCTCTGCAGCCTTACGTATGGCACACAAGTTCGGTATGAAAATCCCGTTGTCCAGTGCTGCCCACAGCACCTTCTGCCCATCTCGGGCTACTATCTTCTTGCCATCTATGGTCAATGATACTGTCTTCATATGTTCAATCTTTGGTAGCCGGCACCTTCTCAGGAGGCGACAGCTTGATTACTGCATTGTACTGAGGCGGACAGGCAGTCATGCAGGTGCCGCACTTGACGCATTTTGCCGGGTCGATGACCTTGATGCGTTTCTTATTCGAGGAGATGGCTTCCACAGTGCAAGTGCCCACGCAGGCATCGCAGGAACGCTCGCACTTCTGGGGAAGAATGTAATAGGCGATGAGATCATGGCACATCAACGCCGGGCAGCGCTTTTCCTCGATATGCGCCTTGTATTCGTCACGGAAATAGCGGAGGGTGGTCAATACTGGATTTGGCGAAGTCCTGCCCAGGCCACATAAGGAACCGGTCTTTACATCCTCCGCAAGCTCCATTAATGTGTCCAGGTCTCCCATTTGACCCCGTCCGCAGGTGAAATCCTCCAGCATCGCCAGCATCTGCCTTGTCCCCAAACGGCACATGGTGCACTTGCCGCATGATTCTCTCTGGGTGAACTCCAGGAAATAGCGGGCTACCTCCACCATGCAGTCGTCCTCATCCAGTACCACCATGCCGCCTGAGCCCATCATAGCTCCCACTTGTTTCAAGGAATCGAAGTCTATAGGCATATCCAGCGCCGACTCGGGCAGGCAACCTCCTGAGGGGCCGCCGATTTGCACAGCCTTGAACCGCTTGCTCTTGGGTATCCCGCCGCCGACATCGAAGATAATTTGCCTCAGCGTGGTTCCCATAGGCAGCTCAGTTAGTCCGGTATTCACCACCTTGCCTGCCAGAGCGAAAACAGCGGTGCCTTTGCTTTTCTCTGTACCGATGGCCGAGAACCAGTCGGCCCCGTTTCTGACAATGCGCGGTACATAGGCCAGCGTCTTGACATTGTTGATTACAGTCGGCTTTCCGTGAAGCCCCTTGGTGGCTGGGAAAGGAGGACGGTGGTGCGGCAATCCGGGCTTGCCTTCCAGCGAGGCGATGAGGGCTGTCTCCTCTCCACATACGAATGCACCTGAACTCTGGAACAGCTTAATGTCAAAGCTGAAGCTGCTGCCTAATATATTCTTGCCCAGCAGCCCTAAACTTTTCGCCTGGCCCAACGCTATCTCTACGCGGTGTACTGCCAGAGGGTATTCTGCCCGGACATAGATATAGCCGTGGCCTGCGCCTACCGTATATGCAGCGATTATCATGCCCTCTATGACAGAGTGCGGGCCGCTCTCCAGAATAGCCCTGTCCATGAAAGCGCCGGGGTCGCCCTCATCGGCATTACAGATAAGGTATTTAGTCTTGCCGGGTGAGCTGCGGCAGACCTCCCACTTTTGCGCCGCGGGGAACCCTGCCCCTCCTCTGCCCCTGAGCCCTGACCTCCTTACTTCGTCTATAATATCCTCGGGTTGCACCTGAAGCGACTTGGCCAAGGCTTCGTAGCCACCTTTAGCGATATAGTGGTCTATATCCTCGGGGTCGATACGGCCTATGTTTTCCAAAAGAATATATTTCTCATGCTTGAAGCGAGGGAGGTCATATAGAGACGGCAGCAGCTCGTTCTCCTCGAGAGCCCCTAGAGCAAACTCGGGGGAAATGTCCCCGCCGCGAATGTAGTCCTTCACCAGGCGGCGGGCTTTCTCCGGGGTGATATAGCCATATACTACAGTCGGGTCGCCGGGCTTTTTGATGATGACCAGAGGCTCAGCATAGCAGTGCCCCATGCACCCAACTTCGATCACGCGCGCATTCTGCTTCTCTGTGCTCAGCTCATCTTTTATCGCCTCGAGGACTTCCAGGGCACCGGCTGACCTGCCGCAGGTGGCTGCACTCACCATGATGACCGGCTTCTTGCCATCCCAGAGATCCTGCCATCGTGAAAGCGCACGTCCCTTAATATTCTGAAAAGTTGAAGCAACATCCTGCGAAGCTATTACTGTCACTGGTTCCCTTTATCCTTCTTAATTCCACAAGGGGTAGCCTGGAGCATCTGCTCCAGTAACGGTTGGAGCGGGTGCTCCAACCTACCCACATTATTAGTCGGGCTTTTCCTTAGCCTTCTTTTCCTTATCTATCTTATATGCGAGGAGGATGCCATCAACCCTGGTGGGGCTGATTCTGCCCTCTGCCTTTTTATCAATCACGTTCACCGGAGCCATAGCGCAGCAGCCCACACAAGCTACGGTATCCAGGTCAAACTCGCGGTCAGTGGTGGTCTCCCCCCTACCTATCCCCAGCCTCCTCTTCCAGGCATCCAGAAGGATATAACCGCCCTTCATGTGGCAGGCGGTCCCCAGGCATACTCTTATCGAATGTTTGCCCGGCGGTTTGAGACGGAACTGGTTATAGAAGGTGACTACGCCGTAGACATCCACCTCGGGTATCTTGAGATATTCGGCGACCTCAATCATCGCCTCGTGGGGAAGATAGCCGAGGTCATCCTGAACCTGCTGCAGGATAGGCACCAGGTTCTCCCTCTTTTTATTGAATCTCTTGAGCACCTTTCTGGTTCTCTGGCGAATGTCCTCCTGTTCCTCAGGCGTATTCGCTATCTTTGTGCTGGAAATAGGAGGCACAGTAGAAGTATCTTGCATTACAATTTGACCCCTGACGATTTACTTTTCAACCCCAGCAGGGCGTTCAGCCGAACACCCCTATATAGCTTCATCCCCGGCTTCCCCAAACTCTCTGGGCTTAATTATGTCCTTTGCTTTTTCGGCAAGCTCTTGGGGCACCAATACTCTTATTTCTCCCAGGCCGTCCACAGTCAGGCCAAAAACTCTACCCACGCTTTCGTATTGCAAAAAAACCGGTATCCCTTCGTACTCCAGATGAGACTTGATTACACTGGCTTCAAGCTCACCCTGAGCTATATGTACAATCACAAGGTCTTTTCTCTTAGCCACCACACACCTGCTCCTGCTCAAGCTTTCTTTTCTTGGGCCAGTCTCTTCCCCAACTCAAAAGCATCCGATAAAGCAATCGGGTGCTCCTTAATCTCACCTCTGGTATCCACGCCCCGAATGAGGAGTTCATCAGCATACTCGACTCCAATCGCTTCGAAAAAGTACTTCATAGTTAGAATCGACCCTTCAAACAACTTCTTCCCCCTGGTAGCCCCCACAGCGATAAACGCTCCCTTTCTCCGGCCATTGGGCAAGCTCTGCTTGAGTATATGCTTTCTTGCCCATAGGGCCTGGCAGCGGTCTATGAGAGCCTTTGCCTGGCTGCTGACCCCGTAGAAAAACATAGGGGAAGCAATTATTACTACGTCTGCCTCAAGGAGCTTGGGGTATATCTTGTCCATATCGTCCCTGATGACACAATTTCCGTCCTTGAAGCAGCCCAGGTATTCCTTGCAAGGTGCTATATCAAGCTCATCCACTACTAGCTTCTCGACCTCAGCCCCCAGGCTCTCAGCTCCCTTCAAGGCCTCATCCAGCAATAGGTCGGTATTGCCCTTTATTCTAGGACTCCCCATTATCCCTAAGACCTTCACTCCGCACTCCTGCCACCATACTTAGCAAATAGTCATATTTACTGCCTTGACTGCTTACAATGCTATTATAAACATTTCTCTTCCCGCTGTCTTGCCATGCGATATTTCAAATAATTGGAGGAAAGGTAAAGATAAGTCCTATACGAGAGTATTGACAGAAGTAGTACTAAGGTATTAGACTCAATCTCAGCTTCTGATTGACTAATCAAGAGCTTCGTATCCATACACGCATCGTGCCGAGGTATAACCTGAGATACTTTTCATACTCCGCCGGAAAGACCACTTGAAAACCTCTCAAGGAGGGGTTTTTATTTTTTCTAAACGGGCACAAACTTAGTAAAAGTACCAAGACCCGGGATAGAAAGAGGAGAGAAGAGATGAAGAAGGCATTTTTCTCGATAATGGCGCTGGTTCTTATATTCGGATTGACGCTGCCGATGGCAGCACCAGCAATGGCTGCTGTCTCCACGGACCAGGCAGACTACGCACCTGGTTCAGTGGTCACAATCAGCGGCGATAACAGCGACGGCGCCGGTTACTTGGGAAATGAAACTATCCACGTCGATGTAAACGGACCCAACGGCTATGTGGCTTCGTTTGACGCAACGGCAGACTCCGATGGTGCCTGGTCAGGACAGGTTACACTGAACGCCGATGATTCGGCAGTTGGTGACTATAGCTACACTGCCACCGGCGTAACTTCTGGGGTTACCGAAAGTAGCACCTTTACGGATAAGAAGATCGATACTATTTTGACCGTAGCCGATGCTTCAGGTTATTTCGGTGGAACGGTGGACTTATCGGCTAAGTTAACGGAGACCTTAAGCGGCTCGCCAGTGGTTGGCGCAACCGTCAGCTTTAAACTCCAAAATACAGCCGTCGGGAGTGCGACTACTAATAGCAGTGGCAATGCTTCTCTGACTGGCGTCAGCCTCGATAGTATCGCTCCGGGTACGTACAATAACGGTATAAAAGCTAAGTATGACGGTAATTCGACCTATAATAATGCCGAAGGGCAAGCAGACCTGACAGTTACGGCTGGAGCAGGTTCTTTCTCAATTAATGATGTCACAGCGAATGAAGGTAACAGCGGGACAACAGACTTTATCTTCACAGTTAGTTTAGTCAGAACTGCTGACGGCAACCTGACTGTCGACTGGGCAACTGCCTATGACAGTCTTGACGCTCACCCTGCTACTGCTGGAGTAGACTACACTGCCGCTAGTGGTTCGCTGACTTGGACTGGCAGTAATAGTGGTGCTCAAACTTTAACAGTTTCAGTGAATGGCGATACTGATGTTGAATCAGATGAAACTTTCTTAGTGAATCTTACTGCTGGAAACCCAGGAACAGGAACTTTTACCTGGACAGATGCGCAGGGGTTAGGAACGATAAAGAATGATGATGTTGCAGCAAATCATCTTCCCACGGCGCCGGTGGTTGATGTCACCCCGGACAGCCCCTACACCACTGATGATCTGCTGTGCTCCATTATCACTCCCAGCACCGATACCGATGGAGACACCGTTAGTTACTCTTATGCCTGGTACAAGGATGACGTACTGCAGGCGAGTCTGACCACCAACACTGTGGATGACACCCTGACAACTAAGGGAGAGACCTGGAAGTGCGTGGTCACTCCCAATGACGGCTCGGCCGATGGTCCTACCGATGATGACCAGGTGACCATCCTGAACAGCGCCCCCACGGCGCCGGTGGTTGATGTCACCCCGGACAGCCCCTACACCACTGATGATCTGCTGTGCTCCATCACCACTCCCAGCACTGATGCGGATGGAGACACCGTTAGTTACTCTTATGCCTGGTACAAGGATGACGTGCTGCAGGCGAGTCTGACCACCAACACTGTGGATGACACCCTGACAACTAAGGGAGAGACCTGGAAGTGCGTGGTCACCCCCAATAACGGCTCGTCCGATGGTCCTACCGAT